>Ga0224495_10001280_pt1 | contig 17979 bp, 18 predicted proteins | sample SF_Jul11_sed_USG_FD_168128 | JGI IMG/M metagenome (GOLD analysis project Ga0224495, IMG submission 168128) | Sediment microbial communities from San Francisco Bay, California, United States - SF_Jul11_sed_USGS_4_1 | ecosystem: Environmental > Aquatic > Marine > Sediment | place: USA: California... | reverse complement strand
AGCAATTCCACCCAATGCTGCCACAAGAGGCATGAACACCGCGAGTTCAACAACCTTCTCGATGGTGCCCGTGAAATTCTTGACAACAAAGGGAGCTACAGATGCAGTCAGGAGGCTGAAGAGGAGAAAAGGAAGTCTTTTCTTTATCGACGTCAGGGGGCTATCTTGGATTCTATCTGTGGTATCCAAAGACACCATTTTGTAGATATCTTCTGTGGCTTCTTTGTCGATGACATCGATGATGTCATCCACTGTTACCACTCCGACTAGACGACTCTCATGATCGATAACAGGAATAGCTACAAGGTTGTAATCCGCAACACTTCTAGCTACTTCCTCCTGGTCGGTTTCTGTGCGGACACTTATGACTTCCTTGGTCATGATTTCTTTCAAGGGAGTGTTAGGACGGGCAAAAAGGAGTTGTTTCAAGGAAGCCACTCCTACTAGTCGGTCTTCGTCGTCTACAACGTAAAGATAGAATGCAGACTCAACGTCTCCTTCGAGCTGCATGCCTGTGATGGCATCCGAGATATTAGTATTCTGGTTTAGTGCATAAAAATTTGTGGACATGATTCGGCCCGCTGTTTCCTCCTCGTGAAGAAGAAGCTCTTTAACCTCTTCCGATGGCTTGTCTTCCATAGCTGTAAGGATTTTTTCTTGCAGGTCTTCGGGCAAGAGTTGGAGGATGGGCGCCACATCATCGGAGGGAATTTCTTGGAAAAGCTCAGTGATCTGTGAGAACGGAAGAGCCTTTATCATCTCTGCAGCATCTTCTGGATCAAGCTCCCTGATAACCTCTCCGGCCTTTTCTATATCCTTTTCATAGATGGTGTTAAAGAGGGTGAGTTTTTCCCTAGATATCAGATGATTCATAAGTGAGGCGATATCAGCGGCATGAAAATTTTTAACCAGGTTCCACAAGCGTGTTAGCACACCCATGTTGATGAACTTCCGCGTGGAACTGATGACCAATCGGAGTGCTTCGACCCTCATTTGACTTCCCTTCAGTTATCGTTCTCCACGATAGCACAAAACATTTGAACTGTAAAATGAAAACACTAGATTCCGTGGATGGATATAATCCTTTATTGAAGAAGGGGGCTATCTTCTGTTGTAGAAATATTTATTCGTTTCTGAAACAATGATTCCGCTGAGTCCGAGCAGGCCTATTAGATTAGGGAAAGCCATGAGTCCATTCATGATATCGGACACTCTCCAAACAACCTCGAGTTTCAACATTGCACCAATAGCTACAAAGATGACAAAGACCACACGGTAGACTTTAACCCACCTCTCCGAGAACAGATATTCGATGGATTTTTCTCCATAGTAGCACCATCCCAAGATGGTGGAATAGGCAAAAAAGATAAGACCTATGGTGACGATGAATTCTCCCATTCCTCCTGGGAGAGAGGTGTCAAAGGCCAGAGCTGTGAGCTCGGCCCCTGTGTAACCCGAGGTCCAGAGCCCGCTGGAGAGAATAACGAGGCCAGTCAGAGTACATATCACAAGAGTATCGATAAAAGTTTGGGTCATCGAGACCAGAGCTTGTTTGACAGGATTGGGCGTTTTAGCTGCTGCGGCTGCTATTGGGGCAGAACCGAGACCTGATTCGTTAGAGAAAACGCCTTTGGACACACCCATTCTAATCGTATGCATGAGGGTGGCCCCCAGAAATCCTCCTGTGGCCGCTGATGGGGTAAAGGCTGATTTGAAGATGAGAACGAAAATTTTTGGAATAGCCGTGATTTTCATAATCAAGATGATAGAAGCACCCGTGAAATATATGATGATCATTAAAGGGACGAGGACCTGTGTGACCCTGGCTATGCTTTTGATTCCGCCAAGAACCACCATAGCTGTAAAGATAGCTAGAATCAATCCTGTTGCCCAATAGGGTATCCCGAATGAGGAGTTTGCCGCATCAGCGACAGAATTCGATTGAACCATGTTTCCTATGCCAAAGGCAGCCGCCGAAGCGAACACAGCAAACAGCACGCCTAGCCATTTCCAACCAAGTCCCTTGGATATGTAATACATCGGCCCACCACTCATGGTCCCGAAATCATCGGTTTCTCTGTATTTTATAGCCAAAACCGCTTCGGCGTACTTTGTTGCCATCCCGAAAATACCTGTAATCCACATCCAGAACAACGCTCCTGGCCCACCAGTGAAGATGGCAAGGGCGACTCCAGCGATGTTCCCTGTTCCTACCGTAGCGGCAAGGGCTGTCATGAGTGCCTGGAAATGTGATATGTCTCCCTTTTCCTGATCGTCTTCCTTCCGTTTGATAAAAGCGAGGTACAGGGAATAGAAGAGGCCTCTTATTTGAAGTCCCCTTAGACGCATTGTCAGATAAATCCCTGTTCCCACTAGAAGTATGATCAGGGGAAGACCCCAGATGTAATCTCTGATTTGGGTTAGGATGTTAAGCAGTTGACCTTCCATTTTTTCATGCTCGTTCGATTCGAAAAATTTTTCCTATTATAGCAATACAAAATGTCTCGGTCTATTTCTTTTTAAAGACGTAAGCATTTCTAAATCTGTAATGGCATAAGAGCAGGATATGACAGAAATGTTTCCCTTGAAGACGGTGGATATGGGGTAGATAATCTAACCGAGGAAGGAGATCCCAAGACTTTTGATTTTTTCATGGAGAAGATCTTCCTCTATATTGAGTTCAGAAGCGGTTTTTGGAATATCCCAGTGGTGTCTGAGCAAGATTTTATGAATGTATTCTCTTTCAAACTGTTCTTTAGCCTGTCGCAAGGGTTTGCTTTCTTCCACTGTGGAGATGAATTGTGATTCCATTGGTTCAACGAGGAGAGAGAGGTGGGAGGATTCGATTTCTTTCTCCTTTACCATGATGACGAACCTTTCGATCACATTTATGAGTTCGCTCACATTACCAGGCCAAGAATAATTGATGAAGGCCTGTAGGGCTTCTTCTTTCATTCTTTTCTGCTTCTTACCGTATTCCTTGGCAAAATACGATAAGAAATATTCTATCAACAGGGAGATATCTTCCTTTCGTTCCCTCAGAGGGGGGATAGCCATAGGAATGATATTGAGTTTGAAAAACAAATCCTCTCTGAATTTTCCTTGGGCGATGAGCTCTCTCAAATTTTTAGTTGTCGATGCAATCAACCTGACATCGGAAGTGGTGGATTCGGATGAATCCAATGGTTTGAACGTTTCTTCCTCAATAAATCGGACCAATTTAACCTGAGTCTTTAGGCTCATGTCTCCAATTTCATCCAGAAAGAGCGATCCTCCGTCTGCGAGCAGGATTTTCCCCTTTTTCCTTTTTTCTGGGCCGGGCTTATCTTCTCCCGCGTATCCAAACAATTCGCTTTCGATGAGATAATCTGGAATGGCTGCGGAATTGATTTGAATAAACCTCTTGTCTCTCCTCGGACTCTGTTGATGGAGCAATCGAGCTACAAGCTCTTTTCCGGTTCCAGTCTCTCCGTAGATAAGGACACGACCGTTGGTTGGGGCCGCCAATTTGATTTCGTTCTTCAACTTTTGAATCGCCGGACTCTCTCCGATCAGATGATATTTGGCCTCTATTCTTGCTCTTAATTGGATATTCTCTTCTTCGAGCATCTTCTGATGCAGGGCATTTTTTGCGGTGAGGATTACTTTTTCCAATGTCAGGGGTTTTTCCAGAAAATCATAGGCTCCAAGTTTTGTGGCTTTTACAGCAGTTGCTATGGACCCATGTCCTGAAATCATTACGACCTGAGAGCTCTCTTCTGACCTTTTTATTTTTTCGAGGACATCGAGTCCGCTCATTTGAGGAAGCCAGATATCGAGAAGAACGAGATCAAAATTTTCCCCCTTCAAGAGATCGAGCCCTTTTTCTCCGGTATCCGTTGTTGTGACGACGTAGCCTTCGTCTTCAAGAATTCCTTTCAGGGAAGATCGAATCCCTGCTTCGTCATCGATGACCAGTATTTTATCTTTGATCATGTGGGAATCTGTATGACGAACATAGCTCCATGGGGCTTGTTGTCTTCTACCTCGATGGAGCCATTGTGTTCGCTGATAACTTGATTAACTATAGCTAATCCCAGACCAGTGCCCTTCTTCTTCGTTGAATAGTGAGGATGGAAGAGCTTTTCTCTCTCACCTTGGGGAATACCTGGTCCAAAATCGGCCACCTCTATCTTGACCTTTTGTTGGATTTTGTCGAATGTTGTGCGTATTCGGATTTTCCCCTTTTTGTTCATGGCGTCTATAGCATTATCAATCAGATTGATGAACACACGCCTCATTTGTTCAGGATCTATCAAAAGGGGGGAAGGAACCTCGGTTGAATACAGGGTCTCAAATTCAATTTCTGAAAAGATTCCTGAAAATAGGGAAATCGTCTGTTTGATGATTGCATTAAGGTCGGCTGATTGAAGACGAATACTGGGCATGCGGGCAAAGCTTGAGAATTCATCCACGAGGGATTTTATGGTGCGTGCTTCCTGTACAATGGTGCTGGCTCCTTCTTCGATGATTTCATTGGATTTTCTTTTGTTTGTCCTTAAGTTCTTTATGATCCTCTCGGCAGAGAGTTGGATCGGTGTCAGAGGATTTTTGATCTCATGGGCTACACGCTGGGCAATCTCTTTCCAGGCCGCAATCTTTTGGGCTTTGATGAGCTGAGTCAAGTTGTCCAGAACGACGATCATCCCCGAGAATTCGTTATTCGCCTGTGTTAGAGGGGATAAAGTCAGAGCTATTGTGATACTCTGGCTGTCAAAGTTTATATTTATTTCCTTATCAGACACTTTATGTTTTTTCTGGAGCCCGCGCATGATGTTTTCTAGGATTTCTCCATATTTTTCGTCCTCAAGCACATTTTTATAACTTTTGCCGATTAGGTTTTTCTCTTCTAGACCGAGCATGGTGTGGGCAGAAGGATTAATGGTTGTGATGATTCCCTCAGCATCCAATGTTATAACGCCGGTGGTGATGTTATTCAGGATTGTTTCGATGTATTGTTTTCTCGCTTCTAACTCAGAGGTTTTTTGAGCAATATTGTGATGGCTATCTTTCAGATCGAAGATCATCTGATTGAAAGAATCGATCAGAATACCCAACTCATCAGAGGCGGGATCTTCAACACGCACATTTAAGTTTCCTCTTGAGACTTCTTTGGTCGCATGGGCCAATTTTTCAATCGGCACTGTAATGCCTTTAGCCAGATGAAACCCGATCCAGCTTGCTGCGAAGACGATGAGGAGTGTAATGAATATAAGGGTTATGAAGTAGAAAGCCTTGACAGGATTTTTTTGGATTCTCAGTTGACTGTATCTCTGGACATAAGCCGAGATATTGTTGATCTTTTCTGCATAGTTTTGGGGAAGAAATTTTCCTGTCAGAACCAACACATTCCCCACATTTGGGATGTTGAATGAAATTCCACGACGGATCATTTCTCCGTTTCCCATGGGATCGATACTGCTGTATGTTTCACCCAGATGGGCAATCCTAACATTATTCTTTCTGATATCACTATAGTCTTGAAAGGGAAGGTCCGGGTTCAGATATGTGAACAGCTCCTCGTCATCCAAAAATATGCCTATTTCATCCAGCTTGTACTCTGTGAGTTTGTAACGGACAAACTCCATCAGTGGAAGCCTGCGGTTTAGATCGATCAGATTTTGTTGCTGTATCGCACGACTCAGCTGTTTGGCGTAATGAAGAGTGATTTCCTCCCCACTTATATAGAAGCCGTCTGCAAGGCTTTTGGTGTCATCCAAGATTCGATCAATAGGAGTCTTGAACCAGGTTTCGATGTTTCGGCTGATAAGGTCGCTGGCGAAAAAGAAAAGCAGGAGTGTAGGGATGAGAGAAAGGGCGATAAAAAAGAGAAGCAGTTTGGTTTTAAAGCGGGCTCCGAGGACTTTTCTTTTTCTCTCCAGATAAAGCTTTGCTAAGTTCCTTCCCAGAACAAAAAGCAGGATAAGAAACATCAAAAGAACGATAATCTGCAAGAAAGTCAGTAGTATATTCGTGAAAGAGGTTGGTGAGAATTCTTGTGCCTCTCTGATAAAGAACTCTATTGTAAAGAATAGGATGATAAGGAAAATGATAAAAGCAGCCACGAAACGCGGCCCTTTTTTCTTTGGATCTGCCATGTTTTTAAATGATGTTATTTTGCTTCTTTTTACGTTACGGTTTCTTCTTTCTCTAAGAGAAATTCCTTAAAGTTATCCAAGGTGATTTGGATGTTTTTTACAACAGCACCGGAAACACCCAATTTCTTCCCCTGCTTTCCGTTTAAGGAAAAAGCTATCCCCCCGGCATTCCCGAGATGAAGGAGGATTTCTTTGAGGGCCTTGAACTCGAGTTGCGTTCCTGGATATTTGATCCCGGTATATTGGAGTTCTCCGTCTGTGTAAATTTCCATCCAAGTTTCCTGCTGAACCATGATGTTAAGGATCAATTCCTCTTGCTCTTCCTCTGTTTTGACCTGCGTAACAGGTGGAGAAACTGCAGGTTCTTCTCTAATTTGGTTCGATGCGGATTGGCTTGGCTTCGGAGGTGGAACTTCTTCTTTATGGAAGACAAAATAAAGGACAAGGACTAGTGCTGTGAGTGCTATGAAGACCACTGCAGTAATGACAAGTGTGTTTTTCTTCCTGGGAATGTCTTCTTCCTCAGATTTTTCCTTTTTCTCGTCCTGATCGATCTCCTGAGCTTGCAGGCCTTCAAGGTAGGTGTTCAAGGTGCTTTGCTCGTTTAAACCCAAGTATTTTGCGTAGGAACGAATGATTCCTCTCGTAAAAAACTTCTCTGGCAGCATGTCGAGCCGGTCTTCTTCTAACGCTCTTAAGAATTGTATATGTATTCTTGTATAATCTGCGATTTCTTTCAGGGAAATGCCGCGCAATTCACGCTCTCTCTTGAGTTCCTGCCCGATGGATGCCATTTTTTCGAATTGTAGGATAACAAGTCTTTAAAGTCAATCTAGACAGCCCCTTCGTAAGCCTCGTTATTTCCGTGAGAGGGAAACATCTGACCTAATCGAGGAGTGCGGCGATGGTTCTTCTTCATCCGAAGCCCATTGTGGAGGGTGGGAGGGTCTTGGCAAGGATGGAGGGGAACCGGCGTTGTGACAGATGACACCTTCATAATTAACTGTCACGGAAATAGAGGTGCTTCCAGCCCGTTCTGATCTTCGGGAATATGCCTAATGAGATCCATTTGGCTTGACACAAAAGGGTCTAGCTTTCATATATAATAGGAGCGTATGGAGAATGTTTGACTTAAAAAAAGCAGCCAGAATCCAGCACATGCTGTCTTCACGTCTGGTGCTTACTCCGGCCACTAAAAAGGTCCGCAGCCTAGCCGGTGCCGATTTCAGCTATCACAGAGAGAAAGCGCTGATAGGTGCAGTCGTGGCTGTGTTGAAAATTCCGGAGTTTGAACTGATGGAAGTCGTCGGGGAGGTGAGGGAGGTGAGCATCCCCTATATACCTGGATATCTTAATTTCAGAGAAGGACCGGCCTTTATTAAGGCCTTTCGGAGACTGAAAAACAATCCAGATGTCACGCTGATAGATGGCAATGGTATTGCTCATCCGAGAAGAATGGGTTTGGCCTCTTATGTCGGAGTTCTCCTGGATATTCCGACCATCGGATGTGCAAAATCACCCTTTTTTCCGTTTAGATCTCCATCGGAACAAAGAGGGGCCTTCAGCATTTATCGGGATCAGAGGGGGGAGAAGGTTGGATACTGTCTCCGAACCCGGTCATCTGTTAAACCTATTTTTGTATCACCTGGACACAGGATGGATTTTGACTTTTCTCTGGAGATCGTGCTGCATTGTTCCAGATATAGAATTCCCGAACCATTAAGAGTGGCCCATCGTTTGGCAAAGGATTTGTTTTCAGAAACAGATCGTTAAGTTTTTAGAAATTTTGCAAGAGAGCTCATGCTTCCAAAAAAGCCGATGATTGCACCAGAAGATATAATGGCTGTGCTTTGGGAAAAGGAGAGATAACGAAAGCTGATCAATTCATTCAGGACGCCTAAGGATGAACCGAGATACACAGGAAAAAGCCTTATCACGATGAACAGGAGGAGGAGTGATAACATTCCACCCAAGGCTCCCAGAATGATTCCTTCAGCCAAAAAAGGAATTCTGATGAAGGTGTTTGTTCCTCCCACAAGACGCAGGATTTCAATTTCATCTTTTCGAGCGAAGACATTGAGTTTAATGACGTTGGAAACGATAAAAAACGAGGCTAGAATCAGGATGCCTCCAAGAAAGAAACCCACAGCTCTGGCCAGTCTGCTTAATGACTGCATCTTTTCCACCCAGTCCTTGTTAAACTGAACATCCTCAATACCGCTTATCTGTTTCATTTTGTCGAGGAAGGGCTGGGTTTCCTCATAAGAAAAGTCCTTTTCTTTGAGAGTGACCTCAAGAGAGGAAGGAAAGGGATTTGTCTCTAAATTCTCGATGATCCCTTCGAGTTCAGGAAACTTATTCAGAAAGTTTTGCAAGGCCTGTTCTGAGCTGATGAACTGAATTCTGGATACCAGCGAGGAATTGTTCAATTCCTGTTCGATGACAGCTCTGTCAGATGCATCCATGTTCTTCTCGAGAAAGAAAACCACAACCATGTCTTTGGAAATTTGTTGAGCCATGTACCGGAGGTTATTCGAGAGAGAGACAAAAATTCCAACGATAAGGAAAGACAGGCAAATGATAGTGATGGAAAAGACATTGCGCGCCCTAAACTGCCAGAGATTATTCAACGTTTCTCTTTGAAAATGTTGGAGTTTTTGGAGGATCAAACTGTTTCCTCTCTCAAAAGCTTTCCTTTATAAAGAAAGAAGATTTTTTGTCCGAAGTGTCTGATCAATTCGCGATCGTGGGTACATATGATGACAGTCGCTCCTTTTTTGTTTATCTCAGTGAAAAGGCTCATTATTTCTAAGGCGAGTTCGGTATCAAGATTCCCTGTGGGCTCATCGGCTAGAATGATTTTGGGATTGTTGACAACAGCCCGAGCAATGGCCACTCTCTGCTGTTCCCCGTATGAGAGATGAGACGGATATTCCCACATCTTATGGTTGAGATTGACCATTCTTAGTGCGTTAAAAACCCTTCGTCTCACTTCCTTTCTTGGGAATCCTACCACCTGAAGCACAACCGCGACATTGTCGAAAACCCTCTTGTGGAAGAGCAGACGGAAATCCTGGAACACGATGCCCATCGTTCGCCTCAACCTGAAAATCTTATGATCGGAAACCCGTAAAATATTTCTTCCATCGACGATAATCTGGCCATGAGTGGGAAAGATCTGACGGAATATTATTTTCATGAGAGTTGTTTTTCCCGAACCGCTTGGGCCCGTAACAAAACAAAAATCTCCTTGGCTGACCGTGAGCGTGATGTCTTTCAAGGCCCAATCGGGCTTCTGGTATTGTTTCCAAATATGATAAAGCTCAATCATCCTCTTGTATCTACTATTCTCTCTGTATTGTAAGAATTCATCATCATGGCCGGTAGGTGTCCTACGGCCTCTTGAACACACACGACAACTCTCTGAAAGACCTAAACCTACTGAACATGTGAGAGAATTTGGGAATTCATTCGTTGAAGGAAGATTATAGCACATCGAAATCTGTATTCAAACAAAGCACTGCTCGGCCAGTGGGTTTTGAAACATGATGATTTTCCTCCCGAATCATATTGTTATTGCGAAGAGTATAGCGGCGAGGCAACCTCCTAAGATTGCCACGTACCCTGCAGTCGTTCACAATAGAGGATCGCCACGTTGCCTCCAGCAGACTCGTGATGCCCGCTCTGTCTTCGAGGAGTTTTCTCACATACTGGCCTTCTCAATATAGCTATATTTGATTCAAGAGACAAAACCAGCATTTTTTGCTCAGAATGGATACAAGAGAGGTGTAAGTGGCGGGAAAAATTAAGGAATGAAAAGGTACATGAACCAGCCAAAAAGCAGAGCGCCCAGGACCATGATAAAAAAGAGAGAGAGAAAATAGCGGATCTGAGCTTTTCGTTCGCTTCTTCGGATTAAAGCAAGGATAAGGCAGACGAACAGAGAGTAAATAATCATAGAAAGGAGTTGGCTCTTCAAAATCATCTCTTTTTTCCTGTAGCGATATCTAAGGCGTCGAGGGCCACGAGGTAGTTTAAAAGCCCGGCTCCAGCGATGTAGGCTGTGCCGAATTCAAATGTGGTGCTTTTCAAGTTGCCTAATCCGAAGCTGAAAATTTTTGAAAGGAAATAGAAGATACCGGTTCCAATATCAGAGAAAAAAGCAAGGATAGTCAAGGGATTTTCCGTCTGAAAAGAGTAAATTCTTCCTTGCAACAACAAACCCAGAAGAAATATACATGTTATGCAGAGGAAGAAGACAAGCCCTCTGCAATATTTTTTTTGGGAGATGTGTCCCAGTCCAGGGATGAGCCATCCAAGAGCCAGGCTGATAAATGATTTAATTGTCATTTTTGAATAAGAAATGATAATTGAAAAGACTCATCAAATCAAGAAAAAAACGCTAAAGTCAGAAAACTGGCTAGAAAGCAAGACGTCAAGGGAAGATCCCTCTGTATCGATAAATCTCGGCTATTCTTCCAATCGCAACGATATAAGCTGCACATCGAAAGGAGATATTCCTCTGTGTAGCCTCTCTCCAGACTTCTTTGAAGGCTTTGATCATCTTTCGTTCCAGCTCAGCGTTGACCTGATCCTCTTCCCAGTAAAGGCCGCTCAGGGCTTGGACCCATTCCAGATGACTCACGACCACTCCTCCAGCATTGGCCAAAATGTCAGGAATCACAGGGATTTTTCTTTGCTGCAGGATATCGTCTGCTTCAGGTGTGGTTGGTCCGTTAGCCCCTTCCACGATAAATTTTGCTTGGATCTTATCTGCGTTTTTCCGATGGATCTGGTTTTCCAAAGCTGCGGGAATCAGAACATCGACATCTTGATAGAGAACATCATCTCTTTCTATTTGTTTCCCAGGATGCTTGATGACGCACGCATGCTTCTCCACACAATCGATGAGAGCGGGGATATCCAGCCCGTTAGGGTCAACCAATGCTCCTGATACATCAGACGCCGATATTATCTTGGCACCCATTTTTGAGAGAAAGAGGGCGGCATGTCCCCCGACATTTCCAAAGCCTTGTATGGCGATCTTGGCTCCTTTCAGACTTTTTTTCTTTGCTTTGAACAATTCTCTAACGATGAGCGAAACACCTTTGCCAGTAGCCTCTTTTCTTCCTTTCGAACCGCCTAGAATCTCAGGCTTCCCGGTCACTATACTCGGCTCTGTGTAGCCCTTGAACATGGAGAATGTATCCATGATCCATGCCATGGTTTTTGAAGTGGTGTAAACGTCTGGGGCTGGAATATCGATATGGGGGCCCAGAATAGGCATTATCTCGCTCGTATATCTTCTTGTCATCCTTTCCAGTTCTCCTTCAGACATATTTCTTGGATCGCAAACGATTCCTCCCTTGGCTCCTCCATAGGGAAGATCGAGAAGAGAACATTTCCATGTCATCCAAGCTGCCAGAGCTGTGACTTCGTCTTCAGTGACCTTAGGATGGTATCGGACTCCGCCCTTAGCTGGGCCTTTGGCGTTGTTGTATTGACATCTGTACCCAGTGAAGACCCTTACCTGCCCGCTGTCCAATCTGATAGGAATGGATACCTTTAAAATTCTCATAGGCTTTTCCATAATTCTTAACAGATCAGAGTCCAACTGAATTTCCTTAGCTGCTTTATAGAGTTGCTTTCTGGCTTTTTTGGCTACCGATTCTTCGATCATTTTTCCTCCTTCGCAGAAAATGTACGTGCTCTCCTCATGGGAGCATCTCTATTTCCCAGACACAGCGACGGTTCCCCTCCATTCTTGCCAAGACCCTCCCACCCTCCACAATGGGCTTCGGATGCAGAGGAATCGTCGCCGCACTCCTCGATTAGGTCAGATGTTTCCCTCATCACGGAAATAGAGATGATTACTCTCCTCATGAAGTTATTGCAAGTCAACGAGGGTTTCATTATAATGAGAAATCGCTTTTAAAGGCAATCTTAAGCCCATCAAACAAGCGTGACTTAAGAAAGGAGGAGATGTCTCATGTCCGAAGAGGGAAAAACCTATGCCTGCAATCTATGTGGTCAAGAAGTGAGGGTAACCAAGGCAGGAGTTGGGACCTTGGTTTGCTGCGATCAACCCATGGAACTCAAGGAAGAATAGATATTTTTTATTTTAGGGAGAGATGAAATTGAAAAGTTATGACGACATCATTAAATTCGCCATCCAAAGGGAAGAGGCGGCCATTAAGGCCTATGGCGACATGAGCGCTACGGCAAAGACTCCGGGTTTAAAAGAACTTTTACTTGAACTCCAAGGGGAGGAGAAAAATCACAAGAAACTTCTTCAGGACATTACGAAAGAACAGATTGGTTCTTTCAAAAAGGAACAGGTGATTGATTTAAAAATTTCCGATTATTTGACTGAGGAACCTGTGAGCGAGGACATGACCTTTCAGGACCTTCTCATCTTTGCCGCAAAAAAAGAACAGGAGGCTGTGGAACTCTATACAAGATTGGAGCAGAATGCTGAAAGCAGTGAGTTGAAGAAGCTGTTCGATTTTCTGATCACCCAGGAAAAATCACATAAGCTGAAGCTAGAGGAAGAATACGAAAAACATGTCCTAGAGTGGGACTGATCCAGATTCAACACAAAATTTTGAGGAGAAAGAATATGGAAAAATGGGAATGCACAGCTTGTGGGTTTATTTATGATCCTGAAAAAGGAGATCCAGAGAACGAGATCGAACCTGGAACTCTGTTCGAGGATCTGCCTGATAATTGGGTCTGTCCCCAGTGTGGTGTGGGAAAAGAATATTTTCAGAAAATGTCCTGAGAAAGAGTAGAGAGACATCCGTAGATGCGCTTGATAGTGATCGGCAATGGCCTAGCGGGAACAATTTCGTCAAAAACTCTCCGTGAACTGGACCCAAAAGCAAAAATTGATATATATGCTGAGGAGAAATACCTTTATTATCCCCGTCCAAATCTTATCGAGTTTCTTGCAGGTCATATTCCTCAAGATAACCTGTTCGCCTTTTCAAAAGAATGGTACGAGAATCAGAATATAGACCTCCATCTAGGCGAGCCAATAAAAACCATTGACCCGGACTCAAAGGAGGTTGAGCTCAAAAGTGGCGAAAGAGCAAAATATGACACCCTGCTTCTTGCCAATGGGGCTCATTCCTTTATCCCTCCTTTTAGGGGAACAGAAAAGCGAGGGATCTTCACTTTGAGAACCCTGGATGATTCTTTGGCTATTATAGAATGGGTCAAAGATCATGCCAATGTGGCGATCATCGGAGGCGGACTGTTGGGATTGGAGATTGCGCGGGCAATACATTCAAGGGGAGCTGAAATCCAAGTTGTAGAGTTTTTCGACCGCTTGTTGCCGCGACAGCTTGATGCAGAAGGAGCTTCGGTACTGAAAGCCCAAATAGAAGACATGGGAATCAGTGTGCGTCTTGGTGTAGCCACCGAAGAGATGATGGGGCGAGACAGAGTGCGTGGGTTGAGATTTAAGGGAGGAAAGGAACTTGAGGCAGAGACTGCCATAGTAGCTGCCGGCATAAAGCCAAATATCAGGTTGGCCAAGGAATCAGGCCTTGCGACAGATAAAGGAATCATCGTTAATGATTATCTGCAGACAAACCATCCAGATATTTTTGCTGCAGGGGATAACATTCAGCATAGGGACAGGATCTACGGAATCATTCCTGCTTCCTTTAACCAGGCTCGGATCGCAGCCTTCAACATTGCTGGTCAGGAAAGAAAATATGAAGGGACCGTCCTTTCCAATACCCTGAAGGTTGTTGGATTGGACGTGACTTCTATCGGATTGGTCAATCCTGAAGAGGGGACCAGTGAGGAATTCCGGAAAGAAAGGAGAGAGCAAGGAATATACAAAAAAATCGTCATTCAGGATGGAAAGGTTGTTGGTGCCATCTGGATGGGAACAAGAGATAAAGTCAATGACATCAGCCGTATCATCCTCCAAAAGATTGATGTCGGAAAGTGGAAAAACTTGCTCTTAGAGGATGACTTCGACTTTTCAGTCTTATGAAGACAAAAATTCTAGCACTTCTTTTCGCATTGGTTATATTGGCCACTCCTTCCTTAGGGAAAATCACAGGTTATCTTTCGTCCAACTTTGTAAAAAGTCAGGAACAAGGAGAGTTTCCCAAAGGAACTTTCACCAATCCCTTGTTTGGGCTGATCTTTTCAGGAGATATCTCTCCCAATATTAACTATGAAGCCGAATTCAGGATTACAGATATTACTCAGGTTGAAATCGATCAGGCGTGGATCGGGTTAGGCACTTCGGAAGCATTCCAACTCAAGCTAGGTCTTTATCTGGTGCCTTTTGGAAGATACAACCAAATCAATAGGCCACATCAGACTAGCCTCATCAACCCTCCACTGCATGTTGAATTTTGCTATCCCCATCGATGGAGAGACATTGGTATCCTTGTCGAAGGGAGATTCAGCGGCTTTTTCTACTCCGGATATATAGGCAATGGTCTTCGTGAAGGGCAGGATTTGAGAGATGGACAACAATTTGAAGACAATAATAAAGACAAAGGGAAGGGTGGGAGATTTGGCTTATCACTCGGACAAGGAGTCGAAGTGGCCTACTCCATTTACAATGGAAAATATGATGATGAGAATAGCCGGAATTTAATCCTTCATGGTGTGGATTTGACCTGGATGACCCAGGATTGGAAGGTGTTTGCCGAATACACCAAGGATATAATAAGTAATCCAGATGGTTTTGAACAAGGAGATGCCGAAGGCTACTTCGTTGAGCTTTCGCTCAATTTTGGCAACTTTATTCCATTGGCAAGCTACCAAAAATTGAAATACACGGATCCCTATCACGGACCCGGCTTCATTGGAGATCAGGAGGCGGGAGGAGGCATCTCCATAGACAGGAGCCGCTGGGCTTTGGGTTTGATTTATATTCCTGTTCAAAATGTGTTCTTCTCACTCGAATATGATTTCAATCGTGAAGAGGGGGATACAAAAAAAGATGATCTGTGGGCAGTGCGAGTTGCTCTCAGTTTCTAGCCTTGTTTCATTTATAGACTTCTGATAGAATTCTTAATCCGCAGAACACATTTGGATAAAATCTGATAAGCATCGAGAGGAGAATTATGGCCAATATCGTTGTGCTTGGTACTCAATGGGGTGATGAGGGAAAAGGAAAGATCATAGATCTGATTGCGCCCGCTTTCGATGTAGTTGCCCGGTTTCAAGGAGGCCATAATGCAGGACATACCGTTTACGTCAACGGTAAAAAACTCGTGCTTCATCTGATTCCCTCCGGAATTCTGCGTCCGGGCAAGCTTTGTATCATCGGGAATGGCGTTGTGGTCAATCCCCAGGCTTTCCTCGATGAGATCTCAGAGCTGGAAGAATTCGGCGTCGAGATAGACGAGAACATCGTGATAAGCAGCAAGGCGCATCTCATTCTTCCCTATCATTCAGCGGCAGAGAATATCAGCGAAAAAGCGAGAGGTCCAAAGAAAATAGGTACGACCTCTAGGGGGATTGGTCCTTCCTATCAAGATAAAGCAGGTCGGCTGGGTATCAGGGCTGGAGACCTTCTCGACCTCACGATTCTTAAGGAGAAGATCGGACAGAATGTCAAGGAAAAAAATATCTATCTGGATTACTACGGAGAGGAATCCTTTGATCCAGAAAAGGTCTTTGATAAATACGCGGCTTTCGCTCCTCGAATAAAAAAATACATAAAAGATGTTTCTCTCATTCTGGATGACAACATCAAGCAGGGTAAGTCCGTACTTTTTGAGGGAGCACAAGGAACGCTTCTGGATGTCGACCACGGGACATATCCTTTTGTGACATCATCCAACTCCACGGTTGGCGGGGTTTGCACAGGACTAGGAATCGGTCCGGATAAGATCGATGCTGTTTGGGGAGTTTCCAAGGCTTATACGACCCGAGTGGGAGGAGGTCCTTTCCCCACTGAAATAGGAGATGATACAGGACGATTGCTTCTTGAGAGAGGGAATGAATTCGGAGCGACCACAGGAAGACCCCGAAGATGCGGATGGTTGGATGCTGTTGCCGTGGCTTACTCGTGTCGGATCAATGGCATCAGCAACGTCATTCTGACGAAACCGGATGTTTTGGATAGCTTAGAGGAAATACAGGTCTGCGTGGAATACAAATACAAAGGAGAGAGGCTGCGAAGTTTTCCTGCAGAGAGCTGGGTCCTAGAGAAAGTGGAACCCCAGTATAAAAAGGTCTGCGGATGGAAAGAACCTGTCCAGGGGATCCGCGACTATAGAGATCTCCCTCAGGCTTTTAAAGACTACATGAAGTTTATCGAGGACCTCATCCAAGCCAAAATTTCTATCATTTCAACGGGAATGGAGAGAAGAGATTCGATTTTGATCGAGGAAGACCTGAAACATCTGATAGATTTAGAAAAGATCAGAACAGAGCTTTGATTTTCCCATCACCATGAAAAACAAGCCTTTGCAGTGGGTAGAAATCGAAAGTGAAGCGCTCACACACAACCTCCATGAATTCCGACGGCTGATCGGTAAACACAGGTTATTGTTAGCGACAGTGAAAGCCAATGCCTATGGCCATGGAATGGAAGAGGTGTCTTTGATAGCCGTGCGGGCAGGCGCCGATTGGCTCGGGGTCCATTCTCTTGAGGAAGGGATACGGCTTCGGAAGGCAGGGCTGGATTGTCCCATTCTTGTAATGGGCTATGTTCCTCTTGATGAATTGGGGGAAATGGTCGAACACAACTTGAGACTCACAGTCTATAACCTTATAACTGTGCAACGATTGGCAGAACTCCCTCCGCTCCCGGGAGAGAGGATTCGTCTCCATGTTAAGGTTGAAACCGGAACTCACCGCCAGGGGCTTCGAGGTGAGGATATTCTTCCTTTTATAAAAGAAGCCAACACATATCCCAACCTTATGGTAGAGGGGCTGTCTTCCCATTTTGCCAACATAGAGGATACGACAAACCATTCTTACGCTCGGTATCAAATCGAAACTTTCAGAAGGGTCTATGAAAACCTTGAAAAAGAAGGAATAAAGATTCCTATCAAACATATCTCATGCACCGCAGCGGCGATTCTTTTTCCAGAAACCTACTTCGATATGGTGCGTGTTGGTATTGGCATGTATGGTCTCTGGCCGTCTAAAGAGACATATTTGTCCTGTTTGCTTCAAAACAGAGAGCCGGTTCGTTTGAAACCGGTTCTGTCTTGGAAAACCAGGATTGCCCAAGTGAAGAGAATCCCCAAAGGCGCTTATGTTGGGTACGGATGCACATATAGAACAACCAGAGAGACGTTGTTGGCTGTGCTCCCGGTTGGCTATTACGATGGCTATTCCCGAGCCTTTTCTAATGTGTCCCATGTCCTCATCAAAGGGCAAAGGGCACCAGTCCGCGGAAGGGTGGCCATGGATTTTTTCATGGTTGATGTAACGGATATTCCGGGTGTGGAGGTCGAAGATGAAGGGGTGCTTTTGGGGAAAGATGGAGAGGAAAGCATAACCGCAGATGATCTTGCCTCCTTTGGGGGGACGATCAATTATGAGATTGTCACACGCATCAATCCTCAGGTTCCCCGCATAATCTTGTAAAACTATAGGATATATTGGATATGTTGACTTAGAATTCTATTGATGGTAAAAATATCAGGAAAAGGATAACCACTGTGAAATGGAGGTAACACATGCCGGCAAAAAAAGCGACAAAGAAGACAACAAAAACAGAAGTGAAAGCACAGAAAGGCAGAAGGGTCAAAAAAGGGGAAAACTATGAGTGTGGCATCTGTGGTTTTCGCCTAATCGTTGATGATTGTGGATGCGTGGAAGAACATTATTTAATTTGCTGCACCGAGCC
>Ga0224495_10001279_pt1 | contig 17987 bp, 16 predicted proteins | sample SF_Jul11_sed_USG_FD_168128 | JGI IMG/M metagenome (GOLD analysis project Ga0224495, IMG submission 168128) | Sediment microbial communities from San Francisco Bay, California, United States - SF_Jul11_sed_USGS_4_1 | ecosystem: Environmental > Aquatic > Marine > Sediment | place: USA: California... | reverse complement strand
TTTTCTCAGAAATTATAGAATAGCTCATCCGGTTAGCTTAATCTTTACAACATAGTTCTTTCGAAGACCAGCAGGTACCTTGAGCACTTCTATCCCGACGTAGTCGTCATTGAAGAACTTGACTAAATTCTTAGCAGGATCGTATCCACCTTTTCTCATCACCCGTGCGGTATGGTGAATTAGAATCTGGACCCATTTCTTTAGCAGCACACGTTCTCTAGCGACTAGGTTCTGATTATCTTCTATATAGTAGTGTATGGCCCATGCCACCTTGCGATTGAACCAAGATGAGGCAAGCCAATTCACAAGCATTAGACCAACTGCGATAAGTGCTAAGGGCAAAGCATATGGTACAAGAAAATCCCATTGAAACACCCATGTAAGCAATAGTAATGGTGCTACAATTGTAAGTACAGCCATAGATATGAAGGCCAAGTATTGCTTCTTGTTTAGCCAAGATTCCACGCCAGGGACCTTCGGACCGATAGCAGCCAACTTGTGAAGTACGGATCTAATTGTTCCCCATTGACGGATGAACGCCTTTGGAAGAGCGCCTTTGTTGATTGCCTTATCAATGAATCCTAGGTCATAGGTCCGATGAATACGATAGCCATCAAAGACAGTCATTAGGTTTTTACTGTACTTCAAATCAATCTCAGAAGGATCAAACTCAAAGTCTTCTAGAGACGTAGAGGTCTCTCTCTCTCGTTTTGGATGTTGACTCATCGTGGAATATCCTCTTTTAGGAGCCACCGAGTATCAAGCCTTTAACCCTTTTGATTCTTAAGGTGAGGTCGTGGAGTCTTTTAAGAACCTTTAAGAACAGCACCTCGAAAACCAATCTCAGATCGATAAACCTACTATTATGAAAGGCGGTCATATCACAATGTCGGATGAAGAAAGATTGCCAGATATCGAATATCTTGGAAACTGCCCCCATAGCAAATCACGCCATGAATTGCAGATCAATCCTACATATGCAAGATTCATACTGCCACGTCAGAAGAAGAGAAAGGAGTATCAGGCAGTCTTCGATGCTGAGTGGAAGGAAGTAGTGTCTTTTGAAGTAGCTGAGGTTCATTATTGCAAGGACGAAGAAACCTGGCCTATTGATGAAGAGCTTCCTGAGGGAATGAAGCCTATTGGAACTGCAGGGATGGTGTTTCTGTATACTACACCATTTGAAAGAGCCGTATTTCCTATTTGGACAACAATTCCGAGTGAAGACATTTCGATGGTGCGTGAGTTAATTGAAGACCGTCTTGGCCGACCGTCACTACCTGGACTTGCCCATCATGGTACCGCGGCTGCAGTAAAGTACATCTTAGATCACTGCGAAGTTTATAGTCGTGTTAGAGCGGAGTTCTATGATTGGGCTAAGAAAGGGCGAATGGCAAAACCGAATAAGAAATTCAGAGAACGTGGTCCAGACTACGTCTTTTGCAAAGAAGGAATGGCAATCGATTTCTATGGAGCCGGTGAACAGTTGGAGCAAATGTCAACATTCTGGCCATGGAGATTAATACACCGTGTCTTTTGTGACGATGAGGAATTCACAGTTCGATATCAGTGGAAAGAAGACGCCTATATCTTCGAACAACAAGTCTTGGATGATGACCAACGGCATGAATTCAGTCGTGAGGCAGAAAAGGCTCTTGAAACATATAATTCATCGGATGATGTAGAAGAGTATCTTTTGATTAGACCTTGGTCATTTCCTTCTAGGTTTCATAGGACATGGGACAAACTTGAAGCCTTTTCCAGTAAGGCGAGTAGAAACAAGTTTCCACCCATCAAAGATTTTGTAGAGGAGTACTAGAGAATAACTATACTTCTTGATAATTCGTGATAGATAATCTATCGCAAAAATAAAGGGAAGAAGAGAGCTTGCTGCTCTCTTCGACTAGTCTATATTCTACTCGGGGGGTAGTTGTCCAAAGATGGCGGACATCTCAATGCCCTTAGCCTTGTTCTTTGCTCCATAGTACATGTAAGCAATCTGACCTATCACGTAGACAGCTACCGTGAACGCTACCTCGTAGGGTAGTCCCGGTACGTATGCGATGATAGCCCAGAAGAACATAGCTCCTGATACCAAACCACCGAGGGATATCAACGGAATTCCTAGGAATTTCCATCCTCCGCTCCGCTCCCATAAGGTCGGTCGGTAATATGGTAACGAGACTGCTGCTAATGCCATCTGCCACCTGATGAAGACGTAGGTATATGCCACGCCAATCAGTGAGGCCAGCGCAGTACCGTAGAAGTACTGTAGAGCTGTAGCATATGCGACTGTACCAGCCGAGAGGATTAGCCAGAACCACAGAGTGATGTGTGGAACATGGTACTTCGGATGGACGCGTGCAAATGCTTCAGGACAGAATCGGTCCATAGCCATGCTATGCATAGGTCGGGTGACCCACAACGCGTTACTTGGTGAGTCTAAAACACTTGCGAATATCGGACATAATATCACGAACCAGGCTAGTGGATTAGCACCAAGAATGACTGCGGCGTAGTTACCGAAGCCGGGGAAGACGCCACCTACAGAGTTTATGCCATATAGGTAGGGTCCCATGCAGGACTCTACAGCAAAACCGGATAGCAGGAAGAAAACTGCAATTCCAGCCCATCCACCAAGGTTGCTTAGTGGAATGTTTCTGCTCGGTTGCGAAACCTCACCTGCGACAGGCATAATGAGATATGGCCACATACCACCTACAGTGAGCAGGAGTGCGGGGCCAACTGCTCCCCAGTTGAAGTTTACGTAAGCAGTGTTATCGAAGGCAGCTATTGGAGCCCATGTTCCAGCACCCATCGTACCTTCCCAGACAGTCTGGTTAATGGGTGTCGCAAGCATTACAAGATCTGCAACCAATAATGCTACTATATTGATGATTCCCAGAATTATAACGAACCATCCCAGCCACTTTACACTCAAATAGCTGAAGAAAAATCCGACAAGGATCATCAGAAAAGCAGCGGTGAACAGCCAAATGACATCTGATCCAAGTGTCGCTGCAAATGAGATCAATGCAGTATTGCTTGTTGCTGTGCCAATGACCGTAAGACCACCAGCGAAGATCTGTACTGCGAAGAAGCTCCCAGTTCCCCTGAAGACAGGGTTCGTGATTACGCTCCGCCAACCTTCCATTACACCGAAAATCGGGCTCAGACCTCTTCCTGTGAAGTGGTATGAGGCTCCTGATCTTGGCATGGCAAGCATCAAACACATGAGTGCAAGGGCCTCAAAGAAGACCGTTGCCGCACCAATTGCATACATTGGTGTAAGATGCGCGCCAGGATTCCAAGTCGAGACCTGGGGTCCAAAGTAGTGGAACCACGGTCCCAATGTCAGTGCTATTGGGAGGAGGAGAGCAAAGCCCGTACCTACTTCCTTAACGAGGCCGGACGACTCTCTGACAAAGAGGAGTTTGTCCTCACTCAATTGTATTGTTCTCCTTTTTTTTCTCTCTCACGACAAGAAAGAATCGTATCGTGATACCATCCACATTGTAAACGCTGATATTTAAGTTGAGGGGTTGAAATCTTCTTTATTAAACGCTTATATTTAAGTCGAAGAACGCTCGTCTACACTGAGCCTATTTTCTATAATCAAAGAAAAAACAACATCGAAGGAACAGAAAGTGTTCTGATACTCATAGGACAATGTTATTGGTTTTTCCTTTCCTCGGGCATGAGATGTTTGAAGAAATCTGTGTCAAGCAGGAATATCTCTACTTTGCTGGACTTGACTCCGGTCCTGCTCTCAAAGAGAACATTCAGGATGATCTCTTTGTCCATGATATGGACAGGCGGCACGGTGAGTTCTGGCTGGAGTGCCTCATTTTTTGCATCAGGTGTACAAATACCGTTCGATATGAGAACGCCTTGGTTTGCACGATAGGTAGGCAGCGCTCCACGTATCTCGAGTATCGTTTCCTCGCCAATCGGCTCATCGAGCTCACATTTCTTCGCATAGAACACGACAGGTGCTCGACCACCATCATCTAGCCAGCTGGTTGTCATAACAATTGTGTTATTGTACCGCTTACGTTCCCGAATCTCTTCTCGGTTGACCCTGACATTGACAAGAATAACCTCGGCAAGTTCTCTAAATCCATTCAGGTCGAGGTTGGCGATGGCTTGGTTCATCTCATTCCTAGTAGCCAACTTGCTTGCACGAGACTTTTCTCGCAGGTCTTCATCGAGCTGCTGTTCAGTGATTGCCCCTTCGCAGAGATCATTGAATCTATAGAGTCCAGGCGCGACTCTCAAGAAATATGCGGGTCTTCCATCGACTTCTGCTTGTGCCTTCTCTATGGACAGAGAAGCAGAAACCGAGGCGGGATCCCTGCCTAGTCTCTCAGCAATCTCAGTATAGTGCACAGGGCTATCGCGTGCATTTTCCATCAGCCATTCTCTGAGAGTTCTACGTTCTTTTGCATTTGCCAAATTAATCGCAACCAATGTTTCTGTTCTTGTATTCTTAATACGGCCCGATACGAATCGAAACTTAAGGGTACATATGCTTTGTGGCAGTTTAGAATATGTGTATCGACATGCTCTATGAATGCCCCGCCCTTTAAGTTATACTCCTTTCAACCGGTGGGCGTTTTATATTAACCTCCTCTTCGACAAACTTAATTTAAAGTTAATCCATCTAGGTATCAGTGGTGAATCGTTAAATTGACTGAAGTGTTCGTGAAGTTGATGAACAAAGGCTTGAAGAATTCAGAGCACAATAAATTTCCTTTCAATACAAAAGAGGGTTCAACTATCGAAGAATTGATCGGTGAGCTACATGAGGAGTACGGTGACCGCTTTGAGGTCTATCTTGATGAAGAGAAAGATAGACTACTAAGAAGAGATGCAATTGTGTTCATCAATGGAATGAATATGGTTTCCCGAGAGGGTATTAAGACAAAGGTCTCAAAAGGAGACCTGATTGTCTTCATGATAGCTGCAGTTGGAGGATAACCTGGGAAGTCTCTCCATGGAATCGGGAATCTTTAATCCACTTGTTTAGTCTTCTGGGAAATAATCGGTCTCCAAGATCTCTGGATCCACTATTCCTGCCGCTACAGCCATCAATTCTGCTACATCAAGGACACGTGCCTCAATATCTGCTGCATATGTACCGTGTGTGAGGTTCATCTCACATGCTGGACAAATGGTTATTAATACGTCAGCACCTGTTTGAATAAAGTCTTGAATCCGTTCTTTTGCCACAGCATTCGAGTAGTCTTCATACATCAGTTTCACGGCACCGCCCCCACCGCAACAGAAGGCATCCGCTTTGTTTCGTGACATCTCGATAAACTCAATCCCTGGTAAAGCTGCAAACACTTTCCTCGCAGGTTCATAGATACCTTTGTATCGACCTATTTCGCATGGATCGTGATATGTCACTCGCTTGTTAATGGAAATTTTGAATTTTAGCTTCTTCTGTTCTACTATCTCCTCAAGAATTTCACTTGTATGTCGTACACGTATTGGGAACTTATCTAATCCAAGGAGCACAGGATACTCTTCGTCAAATGCTCTGAAACAGCTTGGGCAAGGAGTGATTATCTCTTTGACACCACGATCTTGCAACTTCTGGAGGTAGTCTTGCGCCCATCTTTTGGCATTCTTGATTTTTCCTGTCACCCATAGGGGAGTTCCACAGCATGTCTGATCATGACCAAGGAAATCTAGTTCATAACCAGCAGCTTGCAATACTTGCACAAGGATATTCGTCTTCTCTTTAAATCGATGACTTGCCAAACAACCAGGGTAGAAAAGCGTACCAGAACCTTCTACAAATTCTAGACCTTCTGCCCATTTTGTGTGAATCTCAGGAGTATCTGCAAAGATATTCCCACTTGAGATAGCGGTATCAGCCATCTTCGAGCCGCCTTCCGGAATCTTCACTCCCTGCTCAATGAAATCAGCTCTCATGGCTTTTGTAATATCTATGACATCAATTTGGGCCGCTTTCTTACATTCTTCTCTACAACGGCCACACATAAAACAACCAAAGATACGTTCAGCCATCTCTTCAGAATAGTCTAATTTTCCTTCGAGGATTCCTCGGGCAATTGCCATTCTTCCTCGAGCTGTGGAAGACTCCCAAGTTTGAGTAAAGATTTCAGGACAACGTTCATTGAAATCTATTCCTCGGCAGAAATTGCACCTTCCACAGGCGTAGATCATATCTCGAAATTCTTCGATTCTCAATGCAATTCCTCCTGGGGTATGAATATTCCTCTCTGTAGGATATTCTTAGGATCAAGTGTTCGTTTTAGGGTCTTCAGCAGACGATAGTAACCAGTATCGTGAGATGCAACAATGTTCCTGAGCCCATCACGACCACCTATGCCATACGGAATCACGGGTCCTGCGAGAATGATCTTATCAATCTCATGAGCCATTTTGACTAGCTCATCCCATTCTCCAGGTTCTCGATAGTTGGTCACCATGAAAGCAAGCCAACGACGTGGCAAGATTTGTCCTCCAAATCCTGCTTTCCGATATCCTCTCTTTTCGATTAGCTCTCTTCTCCAAACATCATACATAAACTGGATATCATCAATCCTAAGAGTTCCAGCCCCAAAGAAATGCCATACTCCAGTATTGAATAGATCGGTCAATCCCGTGAGAATACGACCAAAGTAGTCATCTGCAGGGGCTCGGTCTCCGAGTTGTCCACCTAGTTCCTTGACCTTCTCAATCAGCTTCTTTTTCCTGTGTTCTATGATTTCTTCCTCGTATCCGAAGATATCCATCATGAAAAGGAAGACATCTGGAGTGTTGGGGTCAACCCATAGATATGTGCCTTGAAGATATTCATCTCCAACATGACGATTGATGAAATGACCAAACTCGACAACACTATCAAGTGAAGGCATTACAGCCACCAAACGCTCCTTGAAATCTGAGGCTGGTCGAATTCTCATTGTCAATTCAGTACAGATACCGAGGATTCCCTCTGCGCCAATGAACATACCACCAAGATCAGGACCAAGGCATTGGCGTTCAAACTTCCCAGCACTTGGCCAAGCTGCAGAACCAGTTTGAACGACATCTCCATTCGGTAGGACCATTTCTAGTGTGACTACATCCTGATTACCATGGAAACCGAATTTGGCCGTAGAATGAGGACCACTACCAGCCTTCATAACAGAACCTCCAACTGTCATAGCTGGACCACCTGCTTCACTGCAAAGATATGTCAGTCCATGTTTCCGAAGCTCTCTATCCAGCTTAGCCCATGTACAGTTGGGTTGAACTGTAACAACAAGGTCACGCTCATTGATGTTGATTATTTTATTCATCCTGCTCATATCGAGCATAATCCCTGGTTCCTGAGCGAGATATGCGTCCCAATGTGAAGTGCCTCCACCTCTGATGTACACTGGAACATTTTCTTGATTGGCAATCTTCAGAATCCCCTGTATCTCCTCTTTAGATTCAGGGATGACAACATGAGTAGGCATCTTTTGTCTTGCAGGACTCAGATCCCTGCTATAGGGAATAAGATCAAAATCTCTATCACTCACTCTCTTAGGCGGTACAATTTCGCCTAGAAGGCGAGTAATCTTTGCAACATCAACCATCTAATGAAACTCCATTTTATTCGGTCATGTTCAGTTGAAGAAATCTTCTGGATATCGTATAATCTGGCATAATTAAGGGCTCCGGTATTAACTCTTATTAAAGTCGAACAGATAGTTTCTTTTTAATATTGGAATGTCCTAAGTCAAAATACTATGAAATCAAGAGAGAGAGTTTTAACAACACTGAATCATGAAGAGCCGGATAGAGTGCCTCTTGATTATTGGACCACTCCAGCGGCATATGAAAAACTCAGAGATCATCTAGGAATCACTGCAGAGGAAACCCAAGAGTGGGGTATCATGTCGAGCTGGAAGACATCGGAAGAACTCCTCCAACGACTTCATGTTGACTTTCGTCGAGTCTACATGAACACCGCGAAAAGCTTCCAAGCTAAGACATATCCCGATGGAACGACAGACTCCGAGTATGGATTTAGAGGAAAGTGGTTTGGTCCCTACTGGGAGATAACATACTACCCATGGGCGGAATTCACAGAGGTAGAACAAGTTGAGGAATATGCATGGCCAGATGCTGATGATTCTTCTAGGATGGATGGAGTGGTTGAATGGGCCAAGTATTTACATGAACAGACAGACAATGCTGTAGTCGGAATGGTTGGAGGACCTTGGGGAGTTTTTGAAATCTGCGAACATTACATGAGGGGCTTTGACAAGTTCCTGATTGACTTAGTAAAGAACAGGAAACTGGCTGAGGCAATGATGGACAAATGCATGGAGTTTGCATTGGATATGAACCGAGTTTTGTTGGATGAGGTTGGCGACTACTTGGATATTGTTCAGGTAGGAGATGACCTTGGACATCAACAAGGATTGATCATCAGCCCCAAAATGTATCGTGACTTGATTAAGCCACGTCATCTCAAAATCTATGGGGACATACATCGACGAGCACCGCATGTTAAGTTGCTATATCATAGCTGCGGCGCAATTGAACCTCTCATCAAAGATTTGATTGATGTCGGAGTTGATATTCTGAATCCGATTCAGCCCTTGGCATTTGGAATGGAATCAAAGGACCTTAAGATGAAATATGGAGACAGACTCTCTTTCCATGGTGGAATTGACCTGCAACGCGCAATGGCAGAATCAGGAACAAAAGAAGAACTTAGAGAAGAGATAGATAAGCGCCTCGGGGCACTTGCTCCTGGTGGAGGTTATATTCTAGCACCTGCTCACAACATCCAACCAGACTCAACTCCTCAGAAAATACTTGAGATTTATGATTATGCGCTAAAGAAGGGTAGATACACATAGCTACAATTACAGGGAAGAAAACACATCCTCAGATTAGACTTTATAGATGATGCGTACGGTCTGTCACCTAACACTGTCATTTCGACAATTCTTCTGTAGATGAGAGTTTATCAGTTTCATCTTGAAGTGATCTAGCGAGCTGGGATTGTCTTCCTCGCTTTGCTATCCCGAATATGCACCTTACCAGAATGGACTGCACAACTTACACAATAGTAAGCAGTAGTCCGATGTGCAGGGATGTATGAACCTTGTTGACGAAGTTCTCGTGCAATCTGTGGCTCAACAGAACTGACAGTTTTAGTAAATTTCTTTGCCTTATCGGATGGGACTAATCGTCCACATCTTGAGCATTGGACCGAACCCTTGTGGCCGGCTCCTCCCTTTGCTCGTCCGGATGATTTTCTTTTTTTCGCCAATCGACCTGGTATTCCACCTGGTTTCTAGCCGCCCAATTTGATTATATTCGAGTTTAAAGCCTTGTGGATTTGTCTCATCATTTTTAATTAAAGTGGGACTAGGGAATTGGTCTTTCCTTATGGAGTTCATGAGGATCCCTTCCTTCATCAAGTCTTTCAGCCCACCAATTGTCTGTTGATACAACATGCTCTGCATGAACCAGTATCTCGTCGATATGGTCAATAGGTATTACTACAACACCATCACCATCCCCAAAAATGAGATCCCCAGGATGTACAGTGATGCCTCCACATGTGATAGGCTCCTGCACAGATTCCATGTTCATTCTTCCTCTCATTGTTCCAGGATGACGACCTCGCGCAAAGACAGCAAAGTCCATTTTGTTGATGTCATCGATATCCCGAGATGTTCCATCCACAAGCGCTCCACGTACTCCCAAGGGTTTTCCAATCCTAGTAAGAACTTGCCCCCAAGCTGAACAGTCAGTGCTACCAGACATATCAATTGTGATCAAATCACCATCAATTGCTTTCGTGGCAAGACTCATGAAAGTATCTAGCTGAGCCTCATCGTAGGGTTGGTTTACCGGAGATCGTACCAGTTTTCCGGTTCTTGCAAAGCCGGCCATCCTCTTGTTTTCAGTGAGAGGAAATATCCCTCGGTCCATGCAGACTTGATTCAGTCCTATTTCATCAGCGGCATCAGACAAAGCAGCAACATACAGTTTGAGTGTTCTTTGGATTATGGATGTTCGTTTATTCGTCAAATAATCTGCCCCTATTCTTTCGCCCATCGATAAATGCAGTAGTCATCACCCCGCATCATACACTTAGGAATTGTTAATTTTACTTCAGCGTCTACTGCTTGACCAATTCCTTCGTCGATCAATGTGACCCACGTGCAAATGTCTTCGCCCGCGCCTCTGGCTCTGAAAGAATCAATCCAAGGACATGATGTTACTTTCAAATTCAGCTCTTTGTCACTGATGTGTTCCACTTCTAGATCGAATCCGAAATAAGGATGAGCCGCATCAAAGAACTCAAAGATAGAGCGCAAGTCTCCCCTGCGAAGATTCCCTGCTTTTATTGCAGATTCGCCGAGGTTCCGCCCATGTACTCTGTTTGCATCGCCTATAGATTTGAGTCCTTCAGTACCGAAAGATCGACGTACAGTTTCTACATAAACAACATGGGTGTCAGCAAGCGTCTGCATAGAACTATTTCTCACTTCATCAGCGCTGGGTCGTGACATCTTCTGCATCTCCTGATGGATTATTGATTCTTCTGGAGTTGCCTATATTAAAACTCCTCTGTACTCAAATTAGAATCGACTTTAAGAGATGTGTCCATTCGAGAGGTTATATAAACCTGAAAACGCACTGCTGCTTCATCCAAGGTGGTACAATTGCTAGCAGACAGAAATGCATACGTTCCAGGAAGCGAGATTCGCAAGATCTACAACATGGTCATAGGCAGAACAGATGTCTTTGATATGACAGTTGGAATCCCAGACTTTGATACACCTCAACATATCAAGGAAGCTGCGAAGCAAGCAATTGATGATGGATATACACGGTATACTCACAATGCTGGATTAATTGAAGTTCGAGAAGCCCTGGCCCAGAAGATAAAACGGGATAATGGAATTGATTCTGATCCTGTCACGGAAATTATGTGCACTGCTGGTGGCATGGGCGCTCTTGTTCTAGCAAATATGGTCGTCATCAATCCAGGGGATGAAGTGATTTATCCAGATCCTGGTTTTGTCAGTCATTATGCACATATCAAGCTAGCACAAGGCATACCTGTACCCATCCAATTGAAAAAAGAGAATAGATTTGGTTTTACTGCAGAGGAGCTAGAGCAGGTCATAACAGACAAGACCAAAATGCTAGTTCTAAATTCTCCAAACAATCCGACTGGGGGAATCATCCCAAATAGGGAATTGAAGAGAATTGCTGATGTTTGTATCGAGCATGATATCTACGTTCTTTCAGATGAGGCGTATGAAAAGTTCAGGTATGATACAGAAAAACCACTCTTTATCGGGTCTCTACCAGGAATGAAGGAGCGCACAGTATCACTCTTCTCGCTCAGCAAGACATATGCAATGACAGGTTGGCGCATAGGAGCATGTGTTGGTCCGAGAGAGATTATAGGCGCGATGACAAAACTTCAAGAACATATCATTGCTATGCCCACAACGATATCACAGAAAGCTGCTCAAGCTGCAGTATCAGGACCACAAGACTGTGTGGAAGATATGCTTCAGACTTTCAAGAAACGACGTGAGATAATAACCAAGGGATTGAATGCAATCGAAGGAGTTGAGCTAGAACCGCCAGGGGGTGCATTCTATGTCTTTCCAGATGTTTCGGCTTATGGAATGAAATCCTATGACCTTGTTCTCAAAATCCTCAAGGATACGAGTGTCGTGACAGTTCATGGTTCTGCATTTGGTAAATTTGGAGAAGGATTCCTTAGACTCTGCTACGCTGTTTCAACGCAGAGAATTGAGGAAGCTCTTAGCAGGTTGGATAGTTATCTTCCAAAACTGCTGTGAAATCCTGTATGATAAGAGTAATCAATGAAAGGGATGATATGTTTTAGGATGACAGCTCGGACATTGAGAATGAAACAACGAATGCTTGAATCAGAACCAACCATTTCCTCAGAGAGAGCAGTCCTTTTCACGGATTATGTTCGCAAACATTGGTCTGAGCCCACGATAATCCGCTTGGCAGGAGCTTTCGCTCATGTGCTTGATAGAATGACCATAAGGATTGAGCCAGAGGAACTAATTGTCGGGAATATGGGACCAACACCTCGATCATGCCAGATATTTCCAGAATATAGTTGGGCTTGGATAAATGATGAGCTAGACAGATTCAGTAAACGGAGAACTGAAAGATTCTTTCTTAGCAAGAAGGATAAAGAGAATCTAAGTCGGGTCTTCGAGTTCTGGAGTGGTAAGAGCACTGCAGAGATTGCGGCAAAAGTCATGCCTATGGAATCTGTGAGGGCATCCAAGGCAGGACTGTTTACAATAGGAGCTCCTGGTACTGGAATAGGACATGTTATTGTGGATTACCCATTGGTCATCAATAAGGGATTAAACCATATTCTCTCTCAGATTAGTATTCATGAAAAGAAGAGCAAACAGGATGAGAAGAAAGTCCAATTCTATAGGGCTGTAAGAATTGAATTAGAAGCTGTCATTCGATTTGCAAACAGGTTCTCTCTCCTTGCACAGGAATTGGCTAACAAAGAAAAGAATGAGAAGAGAAAGGAAGAGTTAGCTGAAATCTCAAGGATTTGTGCGAAAGTCCCTGCACAACCAGCCGGATCATTCCACGAGGCTTTACAGGCTTTTTGGTTTATTCACCTCCTTGTCCAGACTGAATCCAATGGGCATTCTATGTCCACAGGTAGATTCGATCAATACTTGTATCCGTACTTCCATAATGACATGAAAGGTGGAAAGATAAACAAGGCATATGCTCTTGAATTGCTTGAGATGTTGTGGGTGAAATTCACCTCACTCATAAAATTGAGAAATGAGTACTATAGTGTGGCATTTGCCGGACATCCTATGTTCCAGAATCTTACTGTAGGTGGTCAAGACAAACAGGGCAATGATGCAAGTAATGAGTTAACAGAACTGATTCTTGAAACAACTGCAAACATAAGAATGACACAACCTACGGTCTCCTTTAGATGGCATAAAAAGACGCCCAAACACCTAAAGCTCATGGTTGTCGATGTTATTTCAAAGGGGCTCGGGATGCCAGGATTGTTCAATGATGAAACGATTATCCCAATAATGGTCGATAAGGGAACTGACGAAGCTGAAGCCTATGATTACGCGATACTTGGCTGTGTTGAACCCATTATTGGTGGAAAAGCAGATCCTAGACCAAACATAGGCTATGTGAATTTACCGAAAATTCTGGAGATAACACTGAATAATGGAAGAGATCCAAAGACCAGAGAACTAGTTGGGAAAGAAACTGGAGATCCAAGAACTTTCGCACACTTTGATCAACTCTGGAAGGCATATGAAGAACAGATCGACTACGCAATTGATTTGTTAACTCGAGCAGATAGATTAGCTGCAGATGTTTTATCTAAACATAAACCGACACCATTTATTTCATCCTTACTTGAAGGATGTATTGACTCAGGTTTTACAATGCAAGAGGGTGGTGCTGTCTATAATAGTGGCGGCATAATGGGGGTTGGAGTTGCCATTGTGGCAGATTCTCTTGAAATCCTTAGAAAATATGTATTCGAACATAAAGAGATGTCTATGGATCAAATCCTCAGCATCATAGCGAATAACTATGAAAACCACGAAGAACTTCGCGTACGATTCGAGAATGATCCTGACAAGTATGGTAATGATATTGAAAAGGTGGATTATCTAGCTCGTGACACAGGAAGAGCGTTTTGCAAGTCGATTCAAAGTAGAATGACCACAAGAAATGGTCCATATCATGGAGCGCTTTTTTCAGTTTCTATGTATATCCCACAGGGAGAGGTTCTAGGGGCAACTCCTGATGGACGAAAGGCTGGCTACATGCTCTCGGATGGAGTATCTCCCACACAGAATCGAGACACACATGGTCCAACTGCTGCAATGAAATCAGTAGCTCGACTTGATCACAGACTCTGTTACAACGGAACTCTCTACAACATGAAATTTACTCCTGACTTCTTTAATACAACATCGCGGCGTGAGAAGTTCTTGGGAATGATAGATGCATATTTCCAATTGGGAGGATTCCATGTTCAATTCAATGTTGTATCGCGTGAAATACTCGAAGATGCAAAGGTGAATCCTCTGAAACATCGAGACCTCATTGTGAGAGTCGCAGGATATAGTGCGTATTTCATAGAACTTGACCCATTTGTTCAAGATGAGGTGATAGCGAGAACAGAGTTCTCAAGTCATAGCGCATAACGAGTATGGTATCTTACAACAGATTTAACATTAACATCATCATCTAAATCATATTAAACGACTTGGAGTTGTTTCTGATGACTTATGACGTAGTCACTTTTGGTGAAGTGATGCTCAGACTTTCACCCCCTAATTTTATGCGCTTTGAACAGACACATAGCTTTGATGCTCACGCTGGCGGAGCAGAAATGAATGTTGCAGTGGCATGCGCACGACTTGGTCTAAAATCGGCATATGTGACAAAACTGGGTGATAACTCAATTGGTCATTTCATAAGAAACAAAGCCCGAGAGCATGGAGTTGATACTTCACATATTCTTTGGGATCCAGAAGACCGTTGTGGAGTCTACTATGTGGAATTTGGTGCAGCGCCAAGAACGAACAGAGTAATCTATGATAGAAAAGAATCTGCAATCAGTAAGATTAGACCGGGAGAAGTGAATTGGACAACCATCCTCAAGGGTACGAAACTCTTTCATACTAGCGGGATAACGCCAGCACTAAGCCAAAGCTGCTCAGAGGCGACTATAGAGGTATTGAAGATTGCCAAAAAGCAAGGTTGCAAAGTTTCCTATGATGTGAATTATAGGAGCAAATTATGGACTCCAAAAGAGGCTCAAGCTTTCACTGAACCCGCATCGGAATACATTGACATCCTTATCACAACAGAGGAAGATACGAAAGTTGTCTATGGCATCGAAGGCAAGGACTACGAAGAGGTGGCGCAAAAATTAGTTGACAAATTCGGATTTGAAGTCGTGGTAATCACTTTGCGTGAGACCCCTTCGGTTTGGTTCAATAAATGGTCGGTATTTGCCTTTTCGGATGGAAAGATTTTCAGGAGCCCAACCTATGATGTGGAGATAGTAGATAGACTGGGTGGAGGAGACTCGTGCAGTGCAGGATTCATCTATGGATATCTTGTGCTTAAGGATCTTCAAAAGGCTGTAGATTTTGGATCAGCATTCTCAGCATTGAAGCACTCAGTTCCAGGAGATCTTGCGTTCATTTACAAGGACGAGGTGGAGAAGATGCTCAAGGGAAGAGAGAGAAGTCTCCGAATCGAGAGGTGATATCAAATTGTGGAATAGAGAAAAGGCAATGAAGCAAATTCATGATACTGGGTTAATTCCCATAATCCGTGTTGAGTCTGCGGACGTCGCTTTCAGGGTAGCAGACGCATTTCTCGCGGGTGGCGTTAATATAATCGAGATCACTATGAGCGTACCTGGAGCCATTGATGTTGTGAAGCAATTGGTTGAGCAATTTGGGAACAAGGTTCTGATTGGTACAGGTACAGTAGTAAATGGAAAGATGGCAATTGAGGCTATCAAGGCTGGGAGCGACTTCATTGTAAGTCCCAATTACTCTCAAGAGCTTATCGAAACTGTGCTTAAGCATTCGAAACCAATTATCCCAGGAGCCCTAACTCCAACTGAGATCTATGAGGCATATACATTCGGTGCAGATGCTGTAAAGGTATTTCCCTGTGGAAATGTTGGTGGAGCTGAGTATCTAAAAGCGATAAAGGGACCGTTGCCTCACATTCCCCTTGTCCCTACAGGTGGTGTAGATTTGGAAACAGCTGGTCCCATGATTGATGCAGGAGCATTCGCACTCGGTGTAGGCGGAGCTATCACTGATAAGAAGGCAATCAAAGAAGGGAAGTACGAAATAATCACAGAGAATGTTCGGAAGTTCATGGACATTGTCAAGGCTCATCGTAAATAGACATACTGCGCAACTTTAGCTCGGTTAAATCCATTTTCTAAGCGAGGACAACAGTTTAATCTCGCTGTGAATTGCGGCAGTCATCCGAAGTGAATTGCGATGACAGACGATCTACTTGAACTAATGCGCGAAAGGATTACGATTGGTCTCCAACGTGAGAAGACCATGGAAGCAATTGAAGGTTGGGAACGAACAGCACTCTTGATGCTCAAGGAAGGCAGGGAATATCATTTCATAGTAAAGGACAACACTATACTCGTGAACTCTGGAGGAATTGATAATCCAGATATGAAGATTGAGAGCGACGAGGATACAATTCGCAAGCTATTCCTTGAGGAGATGAGTGCTGCGGCTGCACTCCTAAAGAGGAAGCTCAAGGTCAAGGGGTCCGCATCAGACCTCATGAAGATTAGACATATCTTCTAAAAGGTGGTTTCCTCGGAGGTCCCTATTTGGACAGGCATATCGTAGAAAAAATAGCTGCGATTGTAGGAGATGAGTTCGTTTCCACAAGGGAAGATATTCTTCTCACCTACTCGGTATCAGCCTCCACGAGCTATGAACCTGTTATGCCTGGTGCCATAGTGAGACCAGCAGACACTCAGCAGGTATCGCAGGTCATCAAAATTGCAAATGAGTACAAGATACCTGTAACTCCTAGGTCTGGTGGTTCGAGCCTTCAGGGAGAGGTCATTCCTATTGAGGGGGGTCTTGTTATTGACCTGCTAAGATTAGATACCATTGAGCTCTACCAAGACTTACGATCTGTTTCTGTAGGTGCAGGAATAAATTTTGGAGCGCTTGATAAATACCTGAATAAGCATGATCTTTGGGTACCTGTGTATCCAGGGTCATCTCTTACAGCATCAATCGCAGGTAATGTCGCAGTCAATGGATCAGGTTTTGGCTCGAGCAGGTTTGGATGCATCGCTGAGCTTGTTTTGGGTCTTGAGGTCGTACTTCCTAATGGGGAGGTGATTCAGACTGGTTCTGAAGCAAATCCAAACGCCCCAGGACCATTCCTTCGATATGCCTTTGGTCCAGACCTAACAGGACTCTTCATTGGATCTCTGGGCGAGTTTGGCATCATCACAAAGGTGTCTCTCAAAATCTTCAAGAGAATGCATTATTTTGACTTCAACACTTATGGCTTTCAAACTCCTCAGGATGCTGAGAAATATATCCTCGAAGCCAAGGAAAATGATGTCAGTATGGTTTGGATAGCAATATATGAAGGACGAATTCTTGACTTTTTCTTAGACATGGTTGGAGAGGAATATGGAGTCCCCAAACATGATTGGCCCCCCATTACCGTATCAGTCGTCATTGGAAGAGTAAGGGAGGAGCAGCTGGAGAGCGATATACTGGTTGCGAAACAAATCTGCGAACAAGTCGGGGGGCATGTCATAGGCGTTCGCGAACTCCCACAGAATGAATGGAATGACCGAATGCGAGAATTTGTTAGGTCATCATATGTGCACGGTTGGCACTGGCGCATCCTCTACCATCACCAAACAATATCACAATGGCATAGAACACTTGAAGAACTGTGGAGTGTCTTCGATAAGTTTGGCATTCTAGGACATACTGCTGGATTTCAGTCAGACCATGCGTCATACAACTATTATCCCCAGCTATATTACGATCCTCAAGATGAAGAAGAAGAAAATCGAGTTCGAGCGGCACATAAGGAACTCTCAACGCGTATCTTTAAGACTGGCGCAGTTCCGTTCAAACTTGCACCGTACTGGGTAGATGGGATTTCTGAGATGGAGCCATATTTTGATTTTCTACGCGATTTAAAGCAGGCAATCGATCCTGGCAATATTATGAATCCTGGGAAAATTCCCCTGATAGACCCGGAGGGATAAGAAGTGGATAGGAAACTCATTGACATTCTATCAAACATTGTTGGAAGCGAGTTTATTTCCACTAGACAGGATGTCCTCCTGGCATATTCACAAACTGCATCAATGGCATCAGACCCAGTACTCCCAGGAG
>Ga0224495_10001278_pt1 | contig 17991 bp, 17 predicted proteins | sample SF_Jul11_sed_USG_FD_168128 | JGI IMG/M metagenome (GOLD analysis project Ga0224495, IMG submission 168128) | Sediment microbial communities from San Francisco Bay, California, United States - SF_Jul11_sed_USGS_4_1 | ecosystem: Environmental > Aquatic > Marine > Sediment | place: USA: California... | reverse complement strand
CGTAGCATTCGAACTCGTGATGCGATTTCTTCGTTGTTAGTTGTAACTATCCCTCCCTCTCCTGTAGTGATATGTTTCACAGGATGAAAGCTGAAAACAGCAATATCTGAATAATCACAATCTCCTATTGAAGTACCCCTATACTTGGCACCCAATGCATGGCATGCATCCTCGATAACGAAAAGTTCATTCTCTTTTGCTATCTTGGATATCTCCGCCAATTCTGCAGGCAATCCCATGTAATGGACAGGAATGATGCCTGCAGTGTTTTCAGTTATCTTAGTTTCAATCTCACTAGGTTGAATGAGTCCTCTATTGGTGATATCTGCAAATACTGGTGTTCCGGAGTTATATAAAATACAGTTCGAGGTCGCTGCGAACGACATTGGAGTGGTAATCACTTCTGTTCCAGAATGGACGTCCAAGGCTTTTGCTGCTAGATGAAGTGCTGCTGTACCATTAGCTACAGCTATGGCATATTTCGCACCCACAAACCGTGCAAATGCATCTTCAAATGCTGCAATAGTAGGACCCGTCGTCAGGTAATCTGATTTAAGGACCTCAAGCACTTTTTCTTTATCCTCTTCAGTTATCCACTGTTTTCCATAAGGTATCTTCATTCTTGCCACACTACAATAAATTGAACTTATTTAGGTACTTCTCAATTTCCTGTCTTGAGATGAGATGATTTCGAGATGAGTATTCACTCATCTTACTATTGTCCATCTTCTCTCCTTTTAATTTGTAAATAGGCGTTTTTGTCCCATCTTGATATCTCTCAATTAGTGAGGTTATTGCAAAGGTATTATCAATCTTGTAGGTCAGAGGAATTTCAAATTCATTTATCAGAACTTCGTGAATCTTTTCACCAGGTCTTATACCAATGTTAACAATTTCATTATCTGCACCCAAAGATGTTTTCATGACTTCAATTAAATCCACAATTTTCATTGATGGTATAAATGGTACCATTACTTCTCCGCCCACACTATACACTAAATCTTTTAGAACTAAATCCACTGCTTCATCTGCTGAAATTATAAACCGGGTCATCTCTGGATGAGTTAGTGGGATAGATACCCCAGCTTCTATTTTGTTTTTAAAGAAAGGAATAATAGATCCGGTACTAGCGAGAACATTCCCATATCGAACAGAACTAAGAATTGATTTTGATTTTCCTTTACTATAATTCATCTCTGTGAATATTCTCTCTCCAAGTAATTTGCACGCGCCGTACGAATTTAGTGGAGAACATGCCTTGTCTGTTGAAACAAATAGGGACTTGCCCACATTATTTCTTAGTGCTGCATTTGCTACATTAAGTGTCCCTAAAATGTTTGTTTTGATTGATTCGGCAACGTTGTATTCTATCATATCGATTCTTTTTAGAGCTGCTGCATGAATTACTACATCTACGTCTTCCATAGCCTTTGATATTCTGTCATAATCTCTTACATCACCAACAAGATTACGAATGCAATCGAAGTGTGGATGCGATTCAAACTGATTATTGAATCGGAAATGTTTTACTTCATCTCTACTAAAAATTCGAAGTGATTGCGGTTCGAACTCAAGGAATCTAGAGGTGAGTGTTCTCCCCAAGAATCCTGTTCCTCCTGTAATGAGAACAACTTTGCCTTGTATGCAATCCCAAATTTCATTTTCAAACTTATTCAAAAGAAATCCACTCTCAGATAATAGTTTACCAAGCTCATGTGACAAATCAACACTCGTAATTTGAATCTTATTGTACTATTCTTTTGTCCGATTCAGTATAGTGCTTTTGCTTAACAGACTGGTTGATTAAGTGTACATCCGGGTTGCGATCGAGGAAGCTGATTATTTCTTTATATTCAATGTCAACCAATTTACCTTTGAAAAAATCATATATTCGCATGATTACTTCTAAATCCTTCTTTGTATCTACACATAAACGATATCTTGGTCTAGAAACATCCGGAGAGGGATCCAGGTATTCTATTGAGAATCTATCTCTGTGTGTATACAGATAAGGCATAACATGTTCACGTTCATACTGTTTAGAAGCATTCTCCACAGCTTCGGTCAAGGCTTTAAAACTCGCAACCTCAACATCAAAACCTCTGGGATATGCTCGCTCCTTTTCTTCTCCTATTGAGATAGTCAAATAATCGACGTTCTTAACAGCAAAATTCTCAATCGCATAATCAATCAGACTCGGCGATATAAGAGGACAGTCTCCAGTGATTCTGACAACGGCAAGGGGCTCATATTCTCTCGCAGCTTCATAGAATCTCGATAGAACATCATTTTCTGAACCACGAAAAACTGGAAAACCTAAAGACTCAACATGTGTGGCTAAGATATCGTCGTTCGGATTTGAAGAAGTGGCTAGAATAACTTTCTCAATTTTGGAAGATTTACTAACTCGTCTTAATACTAGTTCGATAAGCGACCATTCTCCGATTTTTTCAAGGGGTTTTCCTGGAAATCTTGATGATCTCATTCTTGCTTGAATTACTGCAACAATTTTAGACTTCATACAAATTCCATCATGTAGATCTTGCTACCGTTCAAGTTGCAACACCCATTTAAATATACCAATATCCATTAAGGGGAAAGCACAGAATGCGATGTGCGGTGGAGATGATTTCCTCAAGAGGTATAACAATGAAAAAGATTCGGATTGGTAATCGTCTGATAGGTGAAAGCAATCCTGTATTTATTGTCGCTGAACTCTCTGCCAACCATCTACAAAACTATGATCTTGCAATCAAAACTATTGAAGCTGCTCACAAGGCAGGAGCTGATGCAGTCAAGCTTCAAACCTACACGCCAGATACAATCACTCTCAATTGTGATAATGAGTATTTTCAAATAAAGCAAGGCACTATCTGGGATGGAAAGACTCTCTATGAGCTTTATGAAGAAGCATACACTCCATGGGATTGGCAGCCAAAGCTCAAGCAATATGCAGAAAAATTAGGTTTAGAATGTTTCTCGTCACCTTTTGATTTGACTGCTGTCAATTTCTTAGAGAATATGCAAGTGTCTGCTTACAAAATTGCTTCTTTTGAAATCACAGACATTCCATTGATAGAATACGTAGCATCAAAAAAGAAGCCCGTCATCATCTCAACTGGCATTGCATATTTAGAGGATATTGAAGAAGCTGTGAAGGCATGCAGAAATAAAGGCAATGATGATATCATCCTCTTGAAATGCACATCCGCATATCCTACTCCAATGAATGAGGTCAACCTCCGAACAATGCCTGATCTTGCTAAAAAATTCAATACCTTAGTGGGTCTTTCTGACCACACATCAGGTATCACTCTCCCCATCGCTGCAGCTTCGCTTGGAGCTTGTCTAATTGAGAAGCATATCATTTTTGATAGGTCGCTAGGAGGACCCGACTCATCATTCTCTTTGGAACCGCATGAATTTGAAATGATGGTTAAGTCAGTAAGAGAAGTTGAAGAAGCGTTGGGAACCGTTGATTACACTCTGAGCGAAAAGATAAAACGGAACAGAGAATTTTCAAGATCATTATTTTCAATTTGTGATATTGAAGAAGGAGCGGTATTCACTCATGAAAATGTAAGGTCAATCCGCCCTGCATTTGGCTTGGCACCAAAATATCTTAATGATATTCTAGGAAGAAAAGCAAAACACCATATCACGAAAGGAACCCCTCTTTCGTGGGAATTAATTGACTAATTGGTGCATTTCATCCAATAATCCTCTAAGAAATGAGATGATGTTTTCAGTGGCATGATCTTTGAACACAAGATTGATGTTGAATGAAGACATATTGCTGTCTCGATTGATATCTCGCGAGAACTCCTCTGGAGAAGACACTTTCTTTACTATTCCTTTTTCGATTATAGGATTCATAAGTTCAACGCATGATGCATCAAGAACATATGTTCTCAATCCAAAGGCGAGGCCTTCAAAGAGAGCTGTGGAACATACTCCCACTTGTATTTCCGATTCTGCAAATAACTCGTGAAGTGTTATCTTTGACGGATCTACTACTTCGATCGAACTAGAAACGAGCCAAGGGTATTTTTCTCTCCAATCCATTTGCTCCTGTGGATGCAGCTTGTATACAATTTTGTACTCGCGACTAATGGTTTCACTTACAGCGACCGCAAACTCCGAAAGTTTCACTCCAATATTCCCTTGAGATATGAATAGGATTTGCCGCTTCTTTTCTATACCCGAGAGCGAATTTCTCTTACTTTCAAGATATGGAAATCCTACACTGACAGATCTCTCTTCAGGAATTGGAAATACAACGCTAGATTTCCAATAATCTCCCCATAAAAGGATGTAATCTGCGAATTGATCTTTCCTTCGCGAGTGTCCTTCGTAGGAGTATGCTGCATGATATTGATATATTACTCCATGTTGCAGCTCCACTGTTTTTATTCCCAATAACCTGCATGCCTCAATCATATCTTCCCAATAATATCCTTGAGCAAGAACCACTATTTTCGGTTTAATCCTTTTTAGTAAACTAATATATTGTGGTAGTCTTACTTTTCGTTCTTCCAACAGTCTGCGTGTGATAGATTCAATTTTCAGTTTTGTTTGGAATCTGTTATTCAACTCATCAGCAATATTTCCAAGTAATTGAATTTCACGCGAATCGAGTGTAATCTTGGTTATTCCCAAAGTTCTCTTAAGATAGGCTATTGTTTCAAAGAAGTCAAAATATCGAAGGTTTGGAGTCTTCTCAGGTCCATAATGTTGATTATTGAAATGAGTTTCAAAAGCAATTGGTGTCACTTCGAATTCTTGGGTTATTGGATCCGTGTATATATCCCACCACATGCCATCATTTTCAAGTACTCGCCGAGCACTGCATACAAACATAATGTCTGATTTAGGTGCAAATCGAGGATTTCTCCTAAAAGAAAATATTGCCTTGAGTAGTCTTATTAATCGAGAAAATCTGTTTTTTCTTTGATGAGTAAACGATTTATCAAGCATCCTCGTTTCGATTGCTGAATAAATCTGAAACCTGATACGTTCCCAGACTTTTACGCCCTGTATTGTAATATCGAAAAGATTGAGCTCATCCTCCAATCTCTGAAACTCAATGAAATCCTGAACCCACGACACTCTCTATAACCTCTCTAAATTGTCTACTTTGGTTCACTTGAAACTTGCATCTTGAAATCTTGAAAAAGGATTCGGCCAAATCCCTCCTATGGATTCAAAAGCATTATTATAACTACGACATTTCTTCTGATTATGCACGTAGATGAATCACCAATTCTTGGTAGTGCATATGAGTTGGTTTTGTTGTAGCTACGCATTATTAGTTTAAGATATATTCATCGTGCTGATATCCATCTTTCAAGCAATACCTGAATGAGCAAGAAGAAAAAGATTGATTCCATAAATCACAGGCAATCAAAACTGCCTTTTCAGGAAATCTTGATATGGGAAACAGAACTATTTCATTTGATTTGGAGGATACAATGTGGATATTAGACGAACATTGGTTTCTCAGGTGGTTCTACCTATCGCGGATATAATTCGAGGAACCTCCTTCGTAGAAAAGACAAAATTTCTTTGCGACAGTCAGTGGTGGAATCAGGAAGAGATTCGTGATTTTCAGGAGGAAAAACTCCGGCGACTTGTATCTCACGCTTATGATCATGTGCCATATTATCGACGAATATTCAAGGAGAGAAATTTACATCCTTCTGATATCAAGAATGTAGAAGATCTAACCAAACTACCAGTACTTAGAAAGCCACAGGTACGAAAATTCAAACACGAGCTATTAGCTTCCAATTACACTCCCAGAATGCGAAGATCGGATAGAACTGGCGGCTCGACAGGAGAACCTCTACAATTCTATAATGATGCAAACACGCTTAGTTGGGCTTGGGGCGCGATGAACCGATACTACCTATGGACTGGTATGAAACTTGGAGAAGGTCGATTTGAAATCGGCGGGGGGTCACTAGGTGGTTTCCTGAAAAAAGGAACAGTAAAAGATATTCTATCCAATACACTAAAACGAATCCAGAAAATTCAGTTCTATCCAATATTTGATTTGGATTTGAATATGGCAAAACAGATTTCTGATAACGCGAGAAAACTAGGAATTCGCATATTCAGAGGTTATCCCTCTGGACTATATGTCCTGGCAAAATATGCATTATCTGAAGGGCTTGATTTTACGGGTGTGAAAATCATTCAATCAACTTCAGAATTGCTCTATGCTGATCTAAGAACAACAATAGAATCGGGTCTTTCTGCTGATGTATTTGATCAATATGGAGCTGCTGAGATATTATCGATTGCTGCGCAGTGTGAGCGAAAAAAGGCATATCATGTGTTTGATGAACATGTTATCGTCGAAAATGAAAAGATGTTAGACAGTAAAAATGGTCGAGTTCCTGCAATACTTACAGATCTTGACAATTTTGCAATGCCATTTATTCGATACGAAATTGGGGATGTTCTTAATTTCAACAATTCGAGTTGCAAATGTGGTAGAGGTCTTTCTACGATTGGCAAAGTAGAAGGTCGTACACATGACTTTCTTTCTACGACAGACGGACGACCAATTGCAGGTGAGTTCATACCTCACCTTTTCCAGAAAGTGCAAGGATTTGATAGATACTTTGTTCACCAGGTATCCGAATCTGAAATTAAAGTAGAAGTTGTGAAGAATGTTCAATATTCGGAATCTGAGGTCTTTGAATTAATCAAGATGATGAAGAGAACACTCGGATCTGATATGAAAATAGACTTTGTACCCGTTGAAAAAATTGACCCCAGCTCAACCGGTAAACTTTCTTTCATTAAATCCGATGTGTCACCATTGTTTGATTGAATAAGGAAAAAGGGATGGATGTTTACCGATTTGATATCTTACTTCTAATTATTGAAACAGCTCGATGAACAAATTCCTCGTCAATAGCTGATTCCCTCTGCTTATCAATGCCAATACGAGTCATTAAAGCTTCATCTTGACTTCGCACAGCTCCAATCAAACGTTGAATCATTCGTTTGACGCTAAAGTGTTCTTCTACTTCGGGGTCGTTGCATCGCCAATTCTTGTCTCGAATGAGTGAATGAATATATCCGCGCAAGAAATGTTGTGGATGAGTTCTTCTAACAAACAGTATTGCTGAATAAGCAAGGGCTGATGAAAGATTCCATCCAAGATATTTCACTCTCTTACCATAGTCATAGAATCCTGAAGGAGCATACATATGCGTTGGTCTTGTTACATTGATTACTAAATCTAAAATAATTAGTAGTTTGTAGCCCATGTTTGTAGCTATCAAATTCCAAAGCGAATCTGGATCGAGATCCCAATATCTGCCTGATGTTGCCTTAACTACATCCCAGCAAACAATCTTGCCTGTTCCCATAGGCGTAGAACCACCCGGTTCATTGCGGATGCGAGCACCGAGTGCTCCAAATATGGGCAGTTTATGCATGATTTTTGTACTAAGTTCGATGTACGTTGGAGGGAATCTTGTATCTGCGCCAATCAATATGAGAAAGTCAAATTTATTCTGTTGAACCCACTCATTGTTCAGGATATCCACTTTCGTAAATGCCCTACCTTTCAGATTTGCATTAGGTTTTGACTTTGGAGGCATTCGATAGAGCAAATGTGGTATGTTGAATTTCTCTAGATTTTCAATGAAGACTTCAGTTGAGTTATCAGAACTACCATCATCGATGATCAGCCACAAATCCGGCACATGGGTTTGGGACGAGAGATTCTTTACGAGTCCTGGTATGTTTTCTACCTCGTTATAATATTCGGTTATTGCAAGAATCTTCAGCACGGGGGGCACACACGTAGATGATTGGTTATTGAAGCCGCAGATGCTCCACTCTTATAATCTTAATGTCCTTTTTACGATTTGAGTAAGCTTTCTTTTGTGTAATGTTCCATAGTATTCCAGAATGTCTTTATCATCACAACGCCAAGTTCCCCTTGACACTTCCGACCAATGTCCTCTAAGATACTGCGCATCATGCTTTGATATACCTTTTATTATGACATAAACAAGTGATGTCCCTGTATAATACGCTAGTCTCCCAGCCCTGAATCTCCCCTTCCAAGTATGGAGGTGAGTAGGAGGCGACACCACTTTCATATCCTTTCGTATTATAATCTTATATCCCATCCTGAGTGCTTTCACGTTTATGAAGGAGTCAGCAGAAATATCCCAATATTTCTGAATTCCCTTGATGATACTAGCTCGAAATACCTTACCAGTGAACATAGGGAAAGTACGTTTTGGTTCGCCTGTAACTTCTCCAGCAACAACACCGATATCTGGATGTGCTTCAAGGAATGAAATCATATTTTCAAAATAATCCGTGGGAAATCGGGTATCTACGTCTACAGTTGCTACATATGGAATATTTTGCAGGAGCCTTAACAAAAGAGGTTGGGTCTTGTTCCAAGCTCTTCCAAGAGTATCTAAGTTACCCTTTGCTTTTGGAGGCATTGATACTATCTCAAATTTGATACCTAGTTTTGTTGCTGTTTCAGCAGCAATGTCTGCACTTTCATCATTAGATCCATCGTTGATGAAGACGAATATTTTTGGTCTTAAAGTCTGCTTGGAGATATTCTCGATGATTGATGGTAGACGTTGTCGTTCATTATAGAACTTGGTTATTAGAATGTAGTCTACCATCAACTTAGCACTTCCTCGATTAATCTCTAAACAATATTATCTGCTTCATATGTATCTATTATATCAGTCCTGCTTTCTGTGCGAACTTTCTATAGCCCTTCATTAATAGTTTGACGATGTTCAATCGTAGGTTGAACCTGATCCACTCGAGGTCTGTTGGTTCTTTGAAAAACTTGCCAAACTGCTCTGCATACTTGTCTTCGGAGTCAAATGTGACAAGTGTGGTCACTGCTGCTGGTGAAAACATCAATTCAACATCAGGATTATCAGCTCGTTGAGGATTTGCAATGATTTCTCTCTTTCCAGTGACTTCAATATGGAATCGACTATCTTCTATTTCATATTCTATTATTGCACCTTTCTTTAATCCATCAAAGATCATCGGATGATTTGCAAGGTATTCCATGAATTTCAGCTTCAACGGTTCTTCTTTTACTCTCTTCATACTCTTGCTGATTTTTGTATCGAGAAGGAATGTTGGTAGATCAAGAACCTTGATGTCACTTCCAATATGCCTGGCTCCATCTTTAAGTCCTCGAAAGCAAAATGGGCATGCTGTGAGCAAGAATTCAGCTCCAGTTTCTTCTGCTTCTCTTATTCTATTTCCTGCCACTTCATTTGCTAGGTCTCCATAAGTTCCTTTCAATCCACCGCCGGAACCGCAACAGTGAGCATATCTTTTGTTTGTAGTCATCTCAACTAGCTCTACATTTCCTATAGACTCTATCACACGTCGTGGTGCCTCATAGACCTCGGAATGCCTGCCAAGATGACATGGATCGTGGTATGTAACACGTAATCTATCTTCCAATTCAAAAGAAGCAACACCTTTTGAAATCAATTCATCAAGAAATTCTGTGATGTGTAATACCTGAAAGTCGTACTTGTATCCAGCTTCGATGACATCAATCTTCCATGTTCGATAACAACCTGCGCATGCTGTGACAACCATCTTCGCGCCTGTACGTTTGATGGACTCAATATTGTGTTTAGTAAGGTCACCAAATATCTTCTCACGACCCAATCTCAATAGAATAGATCCGCAGCATCGTTCATCAGGCAGGACTGTGTAGTTGATTCCGATTTTACTTAACAATTCGACTGTTGTAACAGCAATCTCCTTCTCACGGTAAGAACTCGTACAACCGGTGAAATAGACGACCTCTGCTTTCTCTGGGAATTCACGGTCTCCGAAAACCTTCAATCTGAAATCCTTAGTTTCCTTGTATGGATTGAACTCGTTAATGATTGAATTCTCTATTTCTTCATGCTTTTGAACTGAGAATCCATTAGCAACGAGATCTTTCCTGAGAGCTTCCATCATATCAGGAATTCTTATACCGTCAGCTGTTGCCATACATGTTTCTTGGCAATTCTTGCATATATTGCACGCATAGGCTAGGTCAACAATGTCCTGATTAATCTCAAGATTACCATCTAGTATATCGTTGATTACCATTATGCGTCCTTTGGCAGAATATGTTTCAAATCCTAGAACATTCTTCACGCCACATGGATGATTTACTCCACGGTCTGATGCTACAATCTTGTCTGCAAGGGAGCAGTCACCGCACCTTCCACAGAGCCATAGTTCGTCTTTAAAAGGTTCTAGATTGGGAAAGTTTACCTTCGCCATTTTAGTAACCTCCCTCAAACACATTAGGTGCCATGATATTGTCTGGATCTATGGCGTTCTTTAGTGTTCTATAGAGTTGTATGAAGTTCTCTTCTACTTTCTCTAAAGTACGATTCTCCCAAAGTAGTCCATTCCAATAGGGGCACCCTCCAGTTTCTATAGCTGCGTCAAGCATCTCATTCCATGCTTTCTCAGCCAACTCCATCTTATCTCGAGTTGGCGCAAATATTGTCACCCAAGCTGCAGTATACGCTCTATCTACAGCAAGAGCATCTGCAATCCATTTTATCCCGTTCTTCTCAAGATTATACTTCTTGAAAATTGTGCGCATGCGTTTCATAAGTTCTGGAAGACGTACTATTGGTCTTAGGTGACAAGTATTCAACCAAAAACCATTGTTGTACATAGGTTGTACTTCATTGAACTTCTCTGCCCAATGTATTTGAGCTGCGAAGTTCCCAAGGTCTTTGCCTTTCAATTCCTGTCCGATCTCTCGTATTATCTGCACCTTTCTCTCAGCAAGCTGTTGGTCTGTTTCCATAATCACACTATGAATTGTCGCGTTTATTCCAGGATGGCTATCTAATAAGCCCGGGAAGTAAGTGTCTGCAGACTCTCTGGCTAGAAGACAATTCAGCTCTTCCGTCAATCCTCTCTTTTGAATCTCCAGAAAAGCAATAGCTGCATCTTCAAGGTTAGTAAATCCCAAGTCAATATAAGAAGAAAATGGGGCATTTGGATAAATCTTGAGTGTTAACTTTGTTTTTACACCTAGTGTCCCATGATCTCCCAGAAAGATACCAGTAAGATCAGCAAAGGATGAATATCTAGTAAACACCTGTGCATCCTTATTCCATGCAGATCCTGTCCTTACTATTTCTCCGCTTGGTAGTACAACCTCTAATGACACTACTCCTTCAGGAGCTGGTCCAAATTTCGATGCTGCGTATCCCATACTGTTGATGCTTACAGACCCCGCAATAGTAGCCGCATTTCCACCATAGGGCCCACGAAAGCCAAGTTTGTATCCATGGTTATCAAGGATATGGATGAGCTCTGCCCATCTCATTCCAGATTCAACAGTGACAGTCATTACATCTTCGTCTAGTTTGACAAGTTTCTTCATGTTAACCATATCGAGCATCACAGCATTCGGAACTCTTGGCAAACAGGCTCCACAGATACCATTTCTTCCTCCTGAGGGCATAATTGGAGATTTAGTTTTCGCACAGAGTTTTACAATCTTCTGGACTTCCTCAACACTGTTCGGCATTACTACAATCCCTGGTCTTTCTGCTTCAAGATGACACGCATCTTTAGAATAAGCTGAGATTATAACTGGATTATCGTTCACTCGTTCTTGTCCAACAATGGCCACCAGCTCATCATAGAGTTGGTGACTTGCAGCGGCTTTAACGACAGTCATGATTGAACCTCATTTTGACCTGAGTATCTCCTCTATAAGTAATCAGCGGAAGTTGCTGTTCTATGACTATTGCTATCACGAAGAAGTAATTTCTTTTAATATCTCAGAAAGGTTAAGCTGCTTTGGTTTGAACTGTCTAAATTCTATTGTCTGCGCCTTTTCAATCGAAGACAATAGTTGAGTGATATCTTTGCACCAGATCAAGTGTTTGCCCTTCTCCATCTTTGTCACGAGTTCCCACTCATGACCTCCAATGATATCGGGATTCTGGATAACTATTAACTTACGACCCTTTGTTGTATTTTCCATGATTGTTCCAGCACCGCAGTTGCTGATTACGATCTCCGCATTATTATAATACTCATCCAGACTTGGTGAAAATCGAAAGTGTTCGATGTTTTTTGGAGCATATTTCCCTGCTCCCCGTTGTACGATAACCTTATCCTTGATTTTTCCGTCACCTACTAATCTGTCCATCATTTCTACAAGTTCATCATGTGGGAGTGAAGTGCCCACGGTGACAAAGATCAAAACACCATCCCCCTGTATTCAACTCCCTTATACCTTTCTGCAAGTTCTGGCCAGCTACTCAACCACAAGTCGACTTTTCCAATGAGAAGTTTCCCTGCAATTGATGGTCTATAAACTCGACTAGGACTTTCAATGTAAATTGTCTTGATTCTAAGAAATTTCGCAATCAGGAATGGTGGGATAGTGAGTCCTGAGCCTGTGCTTATCACTGCCTTTGGCCTAACGACAAGTAGAATCAGAAGACTATGAAGGAACAGAATGAGGGTTCTGAGAACAGTCATAAGCACGTTGTCCTTTGCCCTAAATCGTGGTGAGAGGACACTGAAGTAGTTCCTCTGCACTTTTTTCTTTGTCACTTCAGACTCCCATGGAACAATAAAGCTCTTCTCAGCCCTGATTTGATTACTAAGGATAAGACCTCTTGCAGTATGCCCGCCGGAGCCAAGAACGAATAGGACTCTCATTAATTCATCCTCATATACAACTGCTTCCTTTCTGAATTCTTCGAGCAAGCAACACCAATATCATCCTTTTGCTTCATCGATGAGGTACTTCTCAAAATTAAACAGATTCTGTTTGGCGCCAATGGAATACGCTTACTTCGATATGGCCAAGTAGAATCACTTTTTCTTCATATCCACAATAGTATGTAGATATTCCCCCTGTATTACGTAGCTATTCTCTGGATTTGATGTATAGTTTATATGAGAATATGTATTATCTCCAATGGAAGTAGAGGTCCGTTATCTTACGACCTTCAACCATGTGAGATGAGGCAATTTGAGCGCAAAAACACCAAAACCACCATCCAGGATTAACCCCCTCGGGTTGTGGCAATCTGTTCGGCTCTTCAGCTTAAATGATGAAGCAGCCAAAAAACTCACTGGAGCTCAGTTAGCTACTATCTTCAGCGGGATGGCTCCTTTCGATGCAAAAAAGGATCCCAAGGCTGGTTTTACTAATATAGACTCCCGTGGAAAAACTGTTATCGCTGATTTTACAGCAGCCTTCAATGTCGTTGCTCATGCATTCGACGAAGCTGGTGAGCGAACTGACAATAAGTATACGACTATAGAAAGAGGAAACATCACTGTCCGACTAGATGATAAAATCGCGGAGATTAGAGGTTCCGGTCGGTTAGCAATGAGATTTCGCAGGGTTCTAATTGATCTGACTGATATTGTGGCTGAGCCTCTGTTTATTGATAAGGACGCCAGAAGAGCAATCTATGATAAATTGATAAAACCCACAGAAGCTCCACCAAAGCCTCTGGAAATCAATGTGAGTCATATTGCTTACATTGATGTTGAGAAGAAAGAATTGAAGCAAGCAGAGTTTCGTGGCGACAAGCTTCAGCACAAAGCTGAGGTGGGTCACTATGGAAGAATGTATGGCGGAACCCTCTCAAGGTTTTCTGGAATCTTCATCTATCCTAGCAACACCCCGTACAAGACCACAGTGAACTATGATAACTCTTCAATTATGGTTTTCAAGACATCAGACGGAATTCTTGAGAAAGATTTCCGATGGATAATTAAAATGCTCCTCGACAACGCCTCATAGTAGATGATTTGGGGTAGGCAAATCGAGCCTCCCCTCTCATCTCTGTGCAGGCTACATCCAGTCTTTAGTGTCTCTTTTAATAGCCACAATCGTGCGAGTGCTCTCTATGTACCACCTAGTCTTGTCTCTAAAAATTGGCCAGAACTCAAAAAAGCTCTGCGGGTCTTCAGACTCAATCAATAAGAATCCGTTCCACTCTGAGCCCCATGCATATTTGTAATCTCCAATAATAGGCAACTGCTCTGGCCAACTCCCTTTTGCAAACTCGCTCCAGAATTCCTTTGCTTTTCCAGCCTCCTCGGGAGTCATGAGATGGAACCGGTAGAAGACAATGAATGCGTATGTCATTCTTCTCTCTCCATGTGCTGACTTGTGTTTGTACATTAAAAACATTGGGACTTTGATGGTTGCAAGGCATTCACTTATGAGAACTGTAAACAGCGATTATTGATAAGACATTTTTTAAAAATGAGTAATGATATCATAAAAGATGTCGGTGGATTAAAAAGTCCCACTTCAGACTTGAACAATGAGGGATATGCCTACAGGTTCCGATGACATAGTACGACGGGATTATCAACATGGCAAGGTTGCTTACGCATTTCAGTGGAATACATCCAATCATATACGCTTGGGTAATCAGACAGGCGATTTAGCCTCCCTCTGGGCTCATCTCAAGACGATTCAGTCAGGCAAGATACCTGAGGCTCTCTTCTCGGACCCTATGTTCACAAGAGCATCAAGACTTCGCCTAGTGAGTATGCCCCAGTCCAAGAAAGTTGGACTCAGAAAACAACTCGAAAGAATTGGCTCAATTACCTGCAGAGTTGACGATGAACTTGTAACTAAATTGCGTGAATATCACCGTTCTCGTAGCGATTTGAGTTTCTCAGCAGATCATGGAATACTGCAGGATTTCCTTATTCACGATCCCAACACAATTGCAATCGAGGTACCAGTTTGGTCAGAACGCTATGGCATCACTGGTCATATTGACCTGATACGATACATTGATGGTGCAATCCAAATCAGCGATTACAAACCTGGCTCCTTGGAATCTACCAAGCGAAGATTCTTAGATTCACTCCCTCAGGTTTCAGCCTACGGTGAGATGATTGCACACCATCTCGCTGGCACTCTCAGAGCTGCTTTAGAAGCTCCACTCCTACCTAAGATTCGCTGTTCTATATTCTCTTCACATTCTAGCTGGCACTTTGGTGCCGAGCTATTTGTTCAACTCCAAGCAATGGGTTATCTTCAGGATGTCTAGTCTTTGCCATTGGTTGCAATTGACATCTTAACACTTTCTTCAACAGTAGGAGGTTGTGTGGCAATTCCACTCCACTTTAGATTAATCATTGAACGCTCCGAAACCTGTCCCTCCCTAATTCTTGAGAAGTAGTTCTCTGTTAACATGCCAAAGTTACCTAACGCAGGATCAACTGGAATCCAACCTTTTTGCTCCAGAAAGATCTCGCACCATGCATGAGCTTCTGGTTCAGAATCCCTTCGAAAGACATGACCAACAATCCTTCTCGCAGGTATTCTTACTGCACGAAGAAGTGCAACATAGAGGTCTGCATGTTCATCACAATCACCCTCTCTTTCCCGTGCTGCTCGAGCAGCTCCTCTTCTGTGGTCAAGGTGAGTTTTCAGCTTAACACTTTCTCTGACCATGTCAAAGGTCAACCGCGCATATGATTCATCATCACCCGTTCTCTCTGCAGCCTCGCGTGACATCTCTTGGATAATATCATCTGTGATCTCCCAGTACTTTTGCATACTACAGTAGCTACCTCGATTTCTTGCCATCAACTCATGTGGTGTGTCTCTTGGTTCCATGAGCCAATCACGTGTGATTGTATCAATCCTAAGAATTACAGTGGGGGAGAAACTCTCTCCTGGGGTTAACTCGGGAACTTTCACAACTGCGACCATATTCTTCTCAGCTCTTTCTGTTACACGTGCAGGAGGGAAAACGTCAATCATCTCAACGAATTGATTGTCCATGTCTGTGAAGAGATGCCAAGTCATCACTCCTTTTCTAAGCCTAGCCATGCCTTGGTTGTGTACAGTAGCTTCCATCTCTATCTTTAGTCGCATATCATTGCCTTCTAGGTCCCAAACATTGGTTGGTCCATTCCGCGAATAGATTTATGTATTGTCGGGCTCATCTTGCACCTGTCCTTCCTAATATTCATAGTGAGGTATTCGCATGGCAAAGGAACCTGATAAAGAACCATCTGACCGCGCAGATGCCAAGGGAGTCGTAGATGGCCTTCTTTCCGAGCTTGGCGTTGACGATGAAATGCGGCAAGAGCTAATTCAGTCCGGACGCATGTCAAGTGATGTGGTGCGTGTGGAATCAGCTACTCAGGTTCGACATCGTTTGGAGCTAGATGAGAGTATTGAGCGATTGCGTGATAGTCTTTCTCTTCTTGAAAAGAACATCTTGACTGTGGATGGAACCATAGATAGGATTGAGCGTGATCTTGTTCCTGTCGTGCTTTCATTTCTTGTTGGTCTCAAAGGCAATCTTGTCAGCATGAGAGGCGATATCATTTCAAAGAGTAAACGTAAGGCCAAAACTAACCTTCAGAGCATGTATATTGATACTGAGGTGCAACCAATTGTTGATGAAGAGTTTTCGCGGGTCGAAGAATCACTAACCTCTGGAATGTCTACTCCAATTCTTGAGAAGATGCGTGATATTACTGAAGGAATGAAGGAATCAATGAAACTTACTCTAAATGAACTCTCTACGTTGAAGGGAAGTGTTGACGACTTCACACAAAGAGCTACAACAGAGGTTGAATTCCTCTCTACAGAATTAGGTATGAAACCTCGTGTGGAAGTACCAAAGGAAGTAGGAGCCCAGATAAAACAACTTGAGAGTAATATTGAGGAATTGAAGCAAGAACTCAACTTTGAGCGGAAGAAAATCGAAACTCGAAACTCAGAAAACAGTGAGCTTCGAAAGAATTTGGCTGAATTAAAGGTTCGAAGCGATGATCTGGAGGAAACACTCATGGGTCTTCAGGCCGCTCCAAAGGTCGACAGAGAAACGCTTGCGGAACTACGACACACTGTAAAAACCTTGGAAACAACAAAGGAAATGCTTGAACAGAAAGTCACAGAATTTGGAACCTTGAAAGATGCCTCAGAGAAGAAAGCAAAAGACTACCTTGGGCAAATCTCTCAAAAAGAATTAGAAATTGGCGAGCTCAACACAAAGATTCGCCAGCTAGAGGATGACATGAGCAAATCAGGGGCGAGATTAGATGAGATGGAGGAGCTCAGAGCTAGAGTTCGTTCCTATGAATCTGGCGACAAGGTGAGGGAATTGGAGAATACCAAGACCGAGCTAGAACGGGTATCAGCAAGTTTGAGTAGGCTAACAAGCGATTTTGAAGAAACAAAAGCGAAACTGGCTCATACTGAAGAAACCCTCGAAGGCTATCTCAGTCTAATGGATAGCACGGAAAAGACAAAGGCATTCCTAATGGTCGAAGAACACGGTGAGATGTCGATTAAAGAAATAGCTCGATCCCTTGGGGTTGCACCAGCCATCGTCATGAAATGGGCTGAGGAATTCCAAACCCTTGGAATTGCGTGGGTAGTTGATGGAAATACTCTTGTTCACAGAGACCACATTGACGATAGGAAGAAATAGGATTTAGTGTAGCCTTTCTATTCTTTTCATGAACTGGATGAGTTCAATGAGGCTATCGATTTTAAGCGCATTCATGTAGAGATGTTCGATATCAGCTTTAGTATAGCTTTCGCTTTGCAAGTATCGTTTGAAAGCTGGCTTTAGCATGCTCTCTAGATATGTTGAACGGAGGTCTTCAAGCGCACTCAACAAGCCTGTGTCCAACTGATATGTCTCTAGTGCACTTTTCACGTTTGAAAGACATCCTTGGCAATCATTTCCATTTGGCAGGCCTAATCCCTTGTTGCTTAGAGTTTGTCTAGCAAGCTTTACGTATTCATCGGCTGCACGGTTATAATCACTGACTGCTAAGAATTTGGTCTTTGAGCACTTATCTAGGAACGGTTTACTCTGGTCAGATATTGAGCTAAATAGACTGCCAACTCTTTCAATCTCACTTGGTTCAGGCATTTGATGATTCTTGCTTTATTATACTTCTTTTCCTTTA
>Ga0224495_10001277_pt1 | contig 17993 bp, 12 predicted proteins | sample SF_Jul11_sed_USG_FD_168128 | JGI IMG/M metagenome (GOLD analysis project Ga0224495, IMG submission 168128) | Sediment microbial communities from San Francisco Bay, California, United States - SF_Jul11_sed_USGS_4_1 | ecosystem: Environmental > Aquatic > Marine > Sediment | place: USA: California... | reverse complement strand
TCTTCCTCATCGACGCCCCGCAACCTGAATAAGGCGTCTTTCTCCCAGGGAATGAAGGCATCATGCGGCAGTTCAATTGCCCCCTCCGTTCCTACAATGCTGAAGGTTTGCTGCAGCGCGCTCATGAAGCTCGCTTCCACCACCGCCAACCGTCCTCCGGAAAAGCGCAGAAGACCGACCGTTGTTAGGTCCACGCCGCTTACCCCGTACTCAGCCCAGGCCTGAACCATCTCGGGTTCTGCCCCAAAAATCCACCGCGCTAGGCTAACCCCGTAGCAACCTACATCCAACAGAGCCCCTCCTCCCATCTCCAGCCGGAAGCGGGCATCTGTAGGATCGGGGTGCCGAAAGCAAAAGGCCGCCCGAATGAGCCGGGGGTCGCCAATCGCCCCTTGATCGACCAAGGCTTTGATTCGACGGCTACGCGGGTGAAAACGGTACATGAATGCTTCCATCAGAGAGACGCCTTTGTCTCGCGCGGCTTGCACCATCGCCCGGGCTTCTTTGGCATTTAAGGCCAAGGGTTTCTCGCACAGCACATGCTTTCCGGCTGCTATAGTCCGGAGCGTCCATTCGGAATGAAGATGGTTAGGCAACGGAATGTAGACCGCTTCTATTCGCGGATCTCCCAACAAGTCCTCATAGCTTCCGCAGGCCAAAGGAATTTCATGCTCTTGGGCGAGGGATTGAACACGCTCTTCCGAACGGCAGGCCAGTCCACGCAGTTCCCCATTGCGAGATCTATGCAGCGCCGGGATTACGCATCGTCGGGCGATCCGGGCACTGCCAAGGACCCCCCATTGCAGACGTCTAATCTTTCTTGATGGGTCTGAAGGACTTTGCTTTTGGAGACCCTCCTCAGACACAGAGCACCTCCGGAACACCGCCTCTTTCCGCAGAGCGCGTAGCCGCCTCCAAAACTGCGATCACCCGGGCTGCAGATTGAGGGCTGACTGCCAGGGGCTCTCCCGTTAGAAGGTGGTCTGCAAGGTTCAAGTGAAAGGGGAACCGGCGTGGCCTGGGAATGGCCAGTTGTTGTTCCACCATGCTTCCCGAATGGTGCCGCCGGCGCAGCCTAAGCAAGGGAACGGTCTCCGTGACCGGAATCTGTTCCTCCCTGATAAAAGTGACAGGATCTGCCTCCCGCACCTGCACCTCAGTCCACTGGCTCACGATGGCCCCCTCCGTGCCCAGTAGGTACCACTTAGGCTTGCGCAGGGCAGCCACGTCGGAATAGAGGAATTCTGCCTCCCTTCCGTCTGCGAAATGGATTTGGGCGCGTACCTGGTCGGCATTGGTGACATCGTGCCACACCCTTTTGTGCAGGGTACCCGTTACTGAGGCCGTCGGTCCGGGAAATAGATTCAGAATCCAGTCCACATAATGAGCGCCCCAGTCGTATAAGGCGTCCCCTGAAATCGGACGATGAGAGTGCCAGAAATGGCAAGGGTGTTGATAATCTCCGACAAATGTCTCTAAGTAAAAAGGCTTCCCGATCAATCCATCGATCAGCGCCTGGCGAATTGCAAGGTAATCCAGATCCCAACGGCGATTCTGGTAGCAGGTTAGGACTCGAGAATTTTCCTCGGCGGCCCGGATCATTGTTGCCGCCTCTGCCCTGGAAAGGCACAAGGGCTTTTCGCAAACCACATGTTTGCCCTCGCGCAGCAATTGGATGGCTAACTTGGCATGGGAGTTAGGGGGGGTAGCAATGATCACCGCATCTACGTCGGGATCACGAACTAATTCCTCAACCGTGGCATAGGTTCGGCATCCAGGGAAATCTTCCCGGCATTGCAGTAATCGTCCCGGGCTATAGTCGCAGAACGCCCGCAGATTTAGCCCGGGAATTTCTTGAACAGCCATACCATGGAGGCATCCTACAGAACCAAGAGGACCATAACCCAGGATTGCTACATTAATCAGGGGAAGTTCCTTCAAATCGGCCAGGTGCCGTACTATCCGGTAGATGATTTGCTGAAAGAGAGGATCACTAAATCCCTTGAGCGTCGTACAACAGACCTGGCCTTTTCCTTCTTTCCGTAACAACGCCAGCGCTGCCTGCTGATAATGCCAATCGGTTGTTACAACCGGCACAGACTTGGCGTCGACACGATCCAAAGGCTGAAAGCTATTATTGAAGTAAACCTGCTCAGGGAGGCGCCTGAAAATTGAAGGGTCGGATTTGGGAAAGCCAAGGCGCAGTTCCATTACGGGGTTTTCAGGCCCAACCTGGGACCCAAAAAGAGATGGAAGAGGCTTCGTTTCGGGCCCTACAAAAGCTAGGCATCCTCCCCCACGCCGCACATAGCTGGCTAGGATTTCTTGTTCCTCAAGAGATAGGGCCGCAGGGTTCTCCAGCAAAAGCACTCGGTAATCATCAAGGTCTTCCGGCAAAAGGGAAGTAGAACGCACCGCCATATGAATCTGCTGGGTCGCTTGCAAGTATTCTTGAAGCGGTTTGCCGAATCGCCCATCCTCCCCAGCCAAAAACAGAACTCGAACAGGGCTTAGATCCGCCATAGACTTCGTCTCTCCTGAAGTATTGAAAAATCTATAAAGGGATAGATCTCAAAATAACAAAAAACAACCCTTTTTCAAGATATAAGCCCAATAGACAGAGGTTGGATTTATTGAAATATCGCTAAAATAATTTGACCCAATTATCTCCCCCTTCTCCCCATATGACCGATCTGATAAGGCCTTCAAATCCCTCCTTTGCTGGCAGGAGTCTAGCCACGTGTTGGGGGTCTTACCATCACACCTGGCCTTTCATATCATACAATCAGCATCTCACCAGCAATATGGAATGCCCGTCCCGTGACGACGGACGCTTCTTGATTTTTGCAAATTAAGAACGGTGGCAGTTTAAGCAAAGAAATATATATTTTCCTTTCCGACACGCAACACTCACCCTGACATTGTTTTTTAAAGCTTCAACTCCAGATATTGATCGATGATCCTCACAAACATCTCCACCCCAAAGGGGAGCACGTCCTCGTCGATGTTAAAAAGGGAGTTGTGAAAAGAATGGATGATTCCTTTTTTTTCGTTGCGGCATCCCAGCCGGAAAAAAGAGCCGGGAACTTTCTGGAGGTAGTAAGCAAAGTCCTCCCCTCCCATGGAAGGATTGATGAATTCCACGTTTTCCTTGCCGATTCCATGGGCACAGGCCGCTGCCACCAGATGGGACATTTGCGGGTCGTTGACCAGAGCCGGGTACCCGTATTCAAACTCGTATTGATAATCCATATCAAAAGAGCGGGCGACCCCTTGGGTCGTCTGCTCAAGTCTGCTTTTGAGTTTTTCCCGAACGTGGGGAGAGAGAGAACGAACCGTCCCCCAAAGTTCCACTTCATCGGGGATGATGTTGAAAGCCGTTCCTCCCATCACCCTTCCGAGGCTTACCACGGCCCTGTCCAGATGATTGATATTCCGGCTGACAATGGAATGGATCTGGGTAATCAGATGACCGGCAGCAAGGATCGGGTCTTTGGATAGCTGGGGGTAGGCCCCATGCCCTCCCTTCCCCTGAATTTTTATGCGAAACCGGTCGGTTGCTGCCAACCCTTCTCGCTCATGAATCCCGACCTTGCCCATGGGAAGATCCGGGAAAACATGGGCTCCGAAGATCGCGTCAACTTTTGGATTCTCCAGGACTCCCTCCTCCACCATCACCCTTCCACCTCCACCCCCTTCCTCGGCTGGCTGGAAGATCCATTTGATATTGCCCTTAACCTGCTCCCGGACGGAGGAGAAGAACTTGGCTACCCCTAAAAGGATCGTTACGTGGGCATCATGGCCGCAGGCATGCATCTTTCCTTTGATCTTGGAAGCATAGGGGACCTGAGTGGCTTCTTCGAGCGGCAAGGCGTCCATATCGGCCCGGATGGCCACAGTCTTTCCGTCTTGCCCGCCTGGCAAAAGACCGACCACTCCGGTCTTCGCCCATCCGGTTTTTACCTCCAGACCGAATTTTTCCAGCCAGGCGGAAACCAACTTGGCGGTTTCGACCTCTTCAAACATCAGTTCCGGGTGCATGTGAATCGTTCTGCGGATCTCCACCAGCCAATCTTTCATGCTGGCAATTTCCTCTTGGAAAGAATTTTTCATTATTTTTTCCTTTTGCATCTTTTTTACCTAAATTGAGCGATTTTTTTACACCACAGAGATCTCAGAGAATAATTTCATGGTTAAAAAACAAAATAAGCTCAATCTTTTCTCTGTGCTCTCAGGTAATCAATTCGGCAGATAGAATATGGTGTTGTTTTCACTTAACGAGTGCCCAGAGTAAAGCAGAGAAAAGGAGTTTATTCCCTGGTTTTATCTTAATTTTCCCCTGGGCCCTCGGTGGTGCAGAGCCTTTTTTAGGTTTTATTAAAATCGACCATCCCCCTCCAATGCAAGAAAAAGGGTTCAAGGATTCGAGGGTCCAACTCTGGAATCCTTGAACCCTTATGCTATTCCAACAGGGCGCGAACGGCCCCCAAGATGCGATCGTAATCAGGCTCCTGAGTAATTTCCGGAACCAGCTCCACATAGCGAATGATGTCCTGATCATCGACGATGAAGACCGCCCTGGCTAAAAGCTTAAGTTCCTTGACCAGCACGCCATAAGCCAAACCGAAGGAATGGTCCCGGTAATCCGAAAAAGTTTTGACCTTCTCCACTCCCGCCGCCGCGCACCAGCGCGCCTGGGCAAAGGGTAAATCCATGCTGATGGTGAGGATGGCCACGTTCTCCGGCAGTTTATCCGCCTCTTGGTTGAACCGCCGGGTCTCCGTGTTGCATACCGGAGTGTCCAGGGACGGAACAGTAGTGAAGACTTTGATTTTACCTTGGTAGGATTCCAGGGCCGCAGGTTGCATCGAGTTGTCCAATACCTTAAAATTGGGGGCCTTATCTCCCACCTTCACTTCCTCGCCCAGCAGGGTCAAAGGGCTGCTCTTAAAAGTGACGAGTCCCGGTCGTTCTTTTTCCCCCGGCAACACCTTGGCGGCCAATTCCTTAACTTTGGCCTGGAGCTCAAAGATTTTGCCTTCAGTGGCCTTCCGGTATTCTTCGAGTTCCGTAACTTTCCCCCGCAGCGCTTTGCCTTTTGCTTCTAATTCCTCCTTTAATTTTCTGGCCTCGACATCAGCCCTGCTTTTTATTTCTAAGAGACTCTGACCCGTCTTTTCTTTGAGGGCGGTTACTTCCCTGCCCGCCTTGGCCATCGTTTCTTTAAAAATTTTTTGGCTTTCTCTGATGATCTTTTCCTTTTCGGCCAACTCCTTTTTGATTTTTTGGACCAGGGAATCCTTCTGGGTGCCAACCGTTTTGGCCCTCTTTTCGGCTTCAGTCATTAACCTTTTGGCTTCAGTTCCCGCCTTGCTTTTGAATTCGAGAAGACTCTCTTTGGCTTTTTGCAGCAGACTTTTTTTGCTGGCGGCGATTATTTTTTGTTTTTGGGCCAGTTCTTCCCTAAGTTTCTTAATCAGAGCGTCTTTTGGGGAACCTAATCTTTTTGATGTCTCTCCACCCTCCTTGATTATTTTCTTTTTCAATCCCGGAACCTCCTTCGTGGCACTCTTGACGACTTTTTTCGGCGATTTCTTTACCCCCTTCCCCTTTTTCGGCAATTCTTTCTCTGCGCGCCTCACCGTTTTCATACCTTGGCCCTCCTTTCCCCCTTTTCTCTTCACCCCTACCTTTCCTTTAGACCTTGCCATAATTTCTTTCTCTTTTCAACAGGATTTCCAAACCATGAAAAGACCCACCCCATAGATAAGGGCGGATAGGAAAAACACCGCCTGAAATCCCCAGGCCAGGGCGATGATCACCGGAAGAATGGAACCCAATACGGAAGCACACCCGTTCGCGCACCAGGCCCAGGGAACCCCCAGGGGCCAGCGCTCGCCAATAAGCCGAATCCCCAGGGGAAACGGTATACCCATCAGCAAGCCGAGCGGGCCTATGATAAGAATCGTAAGTACCTGGCGCAAAAGAAGGGGTTGCCCCTGAAAGAAAGACAGGATCTGCGGCAACAGCAGGGCGTAAAGGAATAAAAAGATGATGATGAGGGGGAGAATAAGCTTCAAACCTCGATACGCGCCCGGACCCATTTTCAGGGAAAGACGGCTTCCGAACCCGGCGAAAATGAGCAGGGAAAAGATAACCAGGGAGACGGCATATACAGGATGGCCAAGGAAGAGGATGAATTTTTGAATCAGGGAGATCTCCACAAACATGAAGCCCAGACCCAGAGAGGCGAAGTAGGTCAACCAGGAAAATGGCTGCCCTCTCGGGATGGTTTGATTTTGTTCTCTCCCCCGGCCGAACATCACCGGAAGGACAATAAAAAGAAAACTGAGGAAAAGGGCCAGGAAAAAGACAACCGGAACCAAGTATCCCCCTTCGATAAGCATTGACCACTTCTCTCCAGCCAGACGGTAGATAACGGATAAATGCCCCCAGCGGAAATAATGATGGAAGAACGGGCGATCATCCGTGGCCGGGCTAAGATCGAAGGGATATTCCTCGTAAAAACTTTTTCCCTCCTGGAGCACTCTTTGCACGCCCTGAAAGTAAAGGGGGGTATAAAACCGGTTATAAACATTCGCTTCTTCCTGCTGCATCCCGGGATAATAGACCAAATCAAAACGCAATTGCTGGCAGAAGGCTCGAAGAGCTTGACTCTCCTGAAGAGCCACAGCATCTTTTTTTACCAGGAGGGTCAAAGTTCCCCAGGAGCGGAAAGCCAAGAGATGATTCCCGGGGGTCTTGCCCATCTGCTCCAGGGCCTCTTTGACGACAGCAACCAGACGGAGTTCTCCCCGCGGGGGAGGAAGAAGGTAGAGACTTACGGCAATGAACCCCCCGGGTTTGAGGGCCTGTAAATAATCCAGAAAAGCTTCCGTGGTCAACCGGTAGTCTTCGTGCAAACTGGCCAGTCCTGTGGACGAAGCTGCCAAACTTTCGGTCAAAGGAAGAACGATGAGATCGAAGGGGAGAAAATTTCCGCGCACAAAACTTCGGCCATCATCAATGATCACCCTGGTTTCTTTGGCGAGGTAAATTCCCCCGGAATATTCCCCGTAGTCTCCTTGAAGCAACGCTACCACCGTGGGGTTGACCTCCACGGCCACGATTTCTTCCGTGCGGTGGTGCACGGCATTTAGAACCTCCAGTCCTCCCAGCGGCTCAAAAATTAAAACCCGGGTAGGTTTGATGATCTGATAGGGAAAAGAGGAAGGAAGGAAATCGATAAACTTAAGTTCAGGTTTTTCGCCGCCATGCCGATGAAACCGGGTTATGGCACTCAAATGATCGGCGTCTACCGTAAGGCCTAATTGCGGCGGGAGTGCTTCCCGGTACTCAAGGCTTAGCCCCGGGGCTGTACGGGCAGCCGGGCTTTTCAGGACATCGACTCGCGAGAAAGCATTCCACCGGGTTTCCAACAAGTGGGCGCCGGGAAAGAGAAGGGCGGTGCTCAATCCTTTGTAGGGAGAGAGACGCAAGTTCAGGAAAGAAGGTTCCCCCCACAGGAAAAATAAGAGCAGGCCAATCCATGCCCATGGGAACAGGAAGAAAAAACAATTCGTTTTCCTCTTCCATCCAAAGGCCAGGGAAGCCAGACCACCCAGGAGACAAGAGAATAAAAGGGTGCCTGGCCCGCCAAAGATCCCGAAGAGGCCGAGGACAAGAAGACACCCCAAGGCTGCACCGGTCAGGTCGAAAAAATAGAGCTTTCCCGCCAGACTGCTCCAGCGGGCCAGAGCTGCAGAGATGGCCAATCCGGAGAAAAAAAAGGGAAGGGAGAAAATTAGATAATACAAAAAAACATAAAAAATCTGCCAGCGATCCCAGGAGATGCGGGCGATATCAAAGGGGATGAAATTGCTGATGGCATAAGCGCCCAGCGCGCTGAAAGAAAAAAACCAGGAAGCCAGGACCAAAGTCTGGGGGGCCTCGCGGTTAAGGAGCCGAGGGAAAGAGGCAAGAAAAGATCCGCTGGCCCCATATCCCAAAAGAGCCATGCTCACAACCATGAAAGCAAAATGATACCATTGCGCCACGGAGAGGAGGCGGGTCAAGGAGATCTCCAGCGTCAGGGTGGCAGCGGAGATGAGAAAGATTCCCAGAAACAAAGAAAGGGGAAGTTCCGATTGCAGGTTGCGGATTGCAGATGGCGAATGGCAGCGTAGCATCATCCTTTCTCCGATTCTTATCAGGCCTGCCGCAATTTGGCGCTATAGAAACTTCTTCAATAATTCCTTGCTTCCATGGGTAAATTTAACAGGACGCAGATAACCGCAGAAACAAAAGAGACGCTATGCGCATCGCGCTAAGCGCTAAGCGACTTTCTGTGTATGTCCGGCCCAAAAAGGAATTTCCCATACGATTGAAGTAGGATTATAATATAACCCAGGATACAGACCAATCGAAATTTTCCCCCGGGGAATGCATGAAGAGATACGAAACCTTTGACCATACAGCCGACCTGGGCATTCGCATCTTCGGCCGGACTTATGAAGAGGTAATGACCAATGCCGCTTATGCCCTTTTTGACCTGCTAACTGACCTGGAGCGCGTGCAGGAAACCCTTGCTTATGCCATTCATGTTGAGGCAGATGAGCGCGAAGAGCTTTTGGTCCGCTGGCTGAGTGAGCTTTTGTTCCTATGCGCGAGTCAGGGATACCTTTTTAAAAGATTCCATTTTTCCCATCTGGATCATAGATCTCTGGAAGCGGTGGCCCATGGAGAGATTTTTAGACCTTCCCGCCACGAATTCAAAACAGAAATCAAGGCCGTAACCTACCATCAGGTGGCCATTCGGGAAAACAATGGAGCATGGGAAGCGAGAGTCATCTTTGATGTTTGAACGAAGAAGGGGGTGTCCATGAGCGATCGAGAAAAAATTCATCTGGAAAAAATCGATGACTACCGCTGGCGGATTCCCCGGGCGGGGAAGATGCGGGTCGACGGTTTGATTTATGCCGATGAAGGTCTTCTGCGCGAGATTCACGGGGATGAAAGTCCGCAGCAGGTGGCCAATGTGGCCCACCTTCCGGGAATTCAAAAATATTCAATGGCCATGCCCGACATTCACTGGGGCTATGGTTTTCCCATCGGCGGGGTCGCTGCCTTTGACTGGCAGGAGGGGGTCATTTCTCCAGGCGGTGTGGGATATGACATCAATTGCGGAACTCGTTTACTGGCCACCAACCTTTCCACCCAAAATTTGCGGGACAAGATTAAGAATTTGGTGAACGCCCTTTTTCAAAACATTCCTTCCGGCGTCGGATCCAAGGGAACTCTGCGCCTCTCCGCCCAGGAACTGCGCCAGGTTTTAAAAGAGGGCTCGGCCTGGGCGGTAAAAAATGGCTACGGCCGGCCAGAGGACCTGGATTGCACAGAAGATAGAGGATGCATGGAAGGAGCCGACCCAGGAGTGGTCAGCGAAAGGGCCATGGAACGGGGAAGGCCGCAGCTCGGGACGTTGGGTTCGGGAAATCACTTTTTGGAAGTGGGTTTTGTGGATGAGGTTTATAACCCGGAGGTGGCCCGGCGGTTTGGTCTGAGAAAAGACCAGGTCACGGTTCTCATTCACTCGGGGTCGCGCGGATTCGGGTATCAGGTCTGTGATGATTTCCTGAAAAAAATGGGCGAACGGGTTCGGCAGTTGGGCCTGGAACTCCCCGACCGCCAACTGGCCTGTGACTTCATTCAATCTTCAACGGGTCAAGATTATTTTTCGGGAATGGCCTGCGCCGCCAACTACGCCTGGACCAACCGGCAGATGCTGATGCACTGGACGCGGGAAGTATTTGAGCGGGTTCTGGAGATGGGCCCGAAAGAATTGGGGATGCATTTAGTTTATGACGTGTGCCACAACATTGCCAAACGTGAATGGCATGTCGTCGCTGGAGAGCGGCAGGAAGTCTGCGTCCATCGGAAGGGGGCAACGCGAGCCTTTCCCCCGGGCCATCCCGCTGTACCCGAAGTCTACCGGGAAGTGGGCCAGCCGGTTCTGATCCCCGGGGATATGGGAAGGTATTCTTACGTCCTGGTGGGTACCGAAAGGGCTATGGAGGAGACCTTCGGCAGTACCTGCCACGGGGCTGGGCGGGTACAGAGCCGAACGCAAGCCAAGAAAGCAAGTAAAGGAAGGGCGCTGCATCGCGAATTAGAAGACCGCGGGATTTACGTTATGGCCGCGAGCCGGGGAACGTTGGCCGAAGAGGCGCCGGAGGCCTACAAAGATGTGAGTCAAGTTGTGGAAGTTGTCCATCAAGCCGGAATTTCCAGCAAAGTGGCCCGACTCCGCCCCTGGGGAGTGGTGAAAGGCTGAGGGGAAGATGAGGTGATGGAAGGATCTCGGCGTCACCGTCTCTCCGCTTTTGTTTTTCGATTAATTGGGACACAGATTTCCACGGATAAAGGCAGATAACTATTTTCTGCATTTTATATCCTGAAAATCTGTGTTTACCCTGTTAGATAGTAAACATCTAACAGGGTGAATCGGTGTCCAATTAGGAAATTCCTCTTCAATTTAATTAATTGTGGGTTCCGTACCTTCCTTAAAACATTCGAAGATTACTTTGCCGGATTGTGGCGGTTGCTTTGGTCCTATGGGCTCACCGGTGATGGCATCTATTTTGGTGAACACGATCCCTTCCGGTACGGAGAAGCTTTCAACCACTTTCCCGTCAACTGCTTCTTTCATAAATTCCAGCCAAATCGGCAAAGCGGCGACAGCTCCTGTTTCGTGAGTTCCCAGAGGCTTTTCAATATCAAACCCTATCCAGGCACCGGCGACCAATTGCTGAGGAATGAAGCCGAGAAACCAAGCATCGCGGGTATCATTGGTTGTCCCGGTCTTTCCAGCTGCTGGCCGGCCGAGGGCTTTGGCCCTTTGGCCAGTCCCTTCTTGGATAACGCTTTGCATTAAGCTGGTGATGAGGTAAGAAGTCTGGGGACTGAGGACCTCGATGGCCGATGGCTCCACCTCTTCCAGAATGTTACCGTCTTTGTTCACAATGCGGGTTATCAAAATGGGTTCGGCCCGGTAACCCTGAGCCGCGAAAACCCCGAAGGCATTGGTCATCTCCAGGAGGGAAACATTGGCCGCTCCCAGGGCCAGGGATAAATTGGGTTCCAGCTTGGACTTTATTCCCAAGTTCCGGGCATATTGGATCAAGTACTCTATTCCGATGGACTGGGCGATCTTCACTGTGACCACGTTGCGGGAGAAGGTTAGGGCCTTGCGAAAAGTGATCGGCCCCCAGAACTCCCGGTCAAAATTATGGGGTTCCCAGGGTTCTTTTCCGGGGACATCGATGTAAGAAAAGGGCTCGTCAACAATCACCGTGGCCGGGGTAAACCCTTTGTCCAAAGCAGCGGCGTAAACGATGGGCTTGAAAGCCGACCCGGCTTGTCTCCGGGCCTGGGTCGCCCGGTTGAACTGGCTGGCCGAGAAATCCCGTCCGCCAACCATAGCCAGGATATAACCGGTTTGCGGGTCAAGGGCAATAAGCGCCCCTTGCACCTGCTCCTTTTCTTTCCCCTTCCCTTCCCGGGCTTCAAACTCTTCCAGGCCTTTCACAACAGCCTTTTGGGCAATCTGCTGCATCCGGAAATTGAGGGTGGTATAAATCTTCAGCCCCCCTTTGTACAACACTTCTTTCCCGTACTTCTCTTCCAGGTACATCCGCACTTGTTCTACGGCATAGGGGGCTTCATGGTAGCCTTTGGGTCCTTTGGGCCTAAGCCTGATTTCTTCGGCTCCCGCCCTTATGGCCTGTACAGGAGTGATCAATCTCCGCTCGATCATGCGGTTTAGCACGTAAAGCTGGCGCTCGCGGGCTTTCTTGGGATGGCGCAATGGTGAAAGGTTATTGGGCGCCGGGGGAAGGCCGGCGAGTATGGCACATTCAGCCAGGGTTAAGTCCTGCACGGATTTGCCAAAATAGGCTTTCGCTGCGGCCGCAACGCCGAAAGCCCCTTCCCCCAAATAGATTTGATTTAAATAAAGATAAAGGATCTCATTTTTGGTCAGATAGCGTTCGATGCGCTGGGCCAAAATGGCCTCTTTTAGCTTGCGAGTGATGCTCCGTTCCGGGGTAAGGAAAAAGGATTTGGCAATCTGCTGGGTGATGGTACTGCCCCCCTGGACCACCTCCAAGGCCTCGATATTCCGAAAGGCCGCGCCCAATATCCTCCAGTAATCAATGCCCTGATGTTCGAAAAAGCGGGCATCTTCAGCGGCCACAAAGGCTTTGATCAATAATTTAGGTATCTGGGCGAGAGGAACAATCATCCGCCGTTCAATAAAGAACTCTCCAATCAAGACTTCATCGTCGGAATAGACCTCGGAGACTACGTAGGGCTGGTAATCTTTCAAGGTAGTCAAGCGGGGTAGGTCGAAGATCAGGGTAAAATATAAAGCGATAACTGCACTAACCGCTAAAAAGACCACCAGCAAAAAGACGAAAAGCAGGATCCTCCATCCTCTCCTTTTTTCCTTCTTATTACTTTTTGAGCCAGATCCTATCATGCTGTCAGCGAAAAAATTAAGGCCATCGTTTAAACACCCCAATCCCATTAGGGACCGGCCATCTTCCAGGAAGGTCGATCTTTAGGGTCTTGTATTCCGCATACATCTGTGCGGAAGGCCCACCGTCGAGGGTCAAAGCATCCCGGCATTCCAACCCGCCTTCGGATTCCGGAAGGTAAAAAATTCGGGCCAAATCTTGGGCATAAACGTCCGTATCTTCTGAATTTAAAAGAATAATCTGGTTTTTAAAGGTAATGCCCAAGGCAGAACGCCTGGCCAGTTGTTTTTTCAAGCGTAATTCCCTTCCGTCCACCACCAGCCTGGGACCGACCTGGAGCGCCTGGGAGATGGTTCCTTCATTTTGGAAATCTTTGGTGTGGATAATCCGGGGGCGGCGGTCCTGGATCAGAAAAATTCCCCAATCGGTTTGCCGTAAAGGATTGGTTTCCCGGCCGTCTACGATGAGCAAGCCAAGTGGCCGGTGATCCGGTAAAAAAAAGCCGCCGTTTACCGCAGCCAGAGCCTGGTTTTTTTTGGCTAATTCTTTAATCACCATCCGGGCCACGCCAAAAACCCTGCTGTCAATCACCCGCACCGGGAACTTTTCCAGGTCGATCCTCAAAACCCGCAGTTTGATGAAGGTTTGATAAGGGGGGGCCTCGAGTTGCATGGCCCTGACCTCAAAGCCTTCATCGATTTTTTGCCAATAAGGGGCGGTTGAAGAGCTATCTGACTGCCCCATCAGCATTGGGGATGCTGCCAAGGTTAAAAACAAGAAGATTATTTTTCTGCGCACCAAGCAGTTTCTTTCTTTCCGATTTTATTATAAAATATAAATTATTTTTAACTTGGTGTCCATAGGGAAATTACCTGAAAGGATTCTATGAGAAGAGATTTTTTCCACAAAGATTATTATGAAATTTTAGGGGTGGCCCGGGAAGCTTCCGCCGATGAAATCAAGAAGGCCTACCGACAACTGGCCTTACAATTCCATCCCGACCGTAATCCCGGGAATACCATGGCCGAGGAGCGCTTCAAAGAAATCAGTGAAGCCTACGGAGTTCTTGTCGATCTGGAAAAACGACAACGGTACGACTCCATCCGTCAAACCGGGTTCAGTCCCGGAAGCAGTCCAGGCTTCAGCTATACGCAGGAGGAAATTTTTCGCGACATTTTCAATAATCCCATGGCCAGCGATGTTTTCTCGGAACTCGGCCGCGAGTTTGCCCGCATGGGAGTCCAGTTTGACGAGCGTTTCTTTGACCGTCTGTTTTTCGGAGGGAGGGGAATCGTTTTCGGCGGGATCTTTTTCGGAGGACCGGGGGGGTCCCCCTTTGGGCCGATTGACCCGCATCAACAGGCCCCCCAGAATACGGCCGAAGCCTTTATTCCCTTCCTGGAGAAGTTCATCCCCCCTAAAAGGATGAATGTCACCCTCAGGGGTAGATTTTTTTCTTGGTTAGGGAGAAAAATATTGGGCTTTGGGCTTAAGAAAATTATCCGCGGGACCTCCGGGTTCAATCCCATGGGATCTCTTGACGTCATTTTCACCTTCCCCCTCAACCGGGATGAAGTGCAGGCGGCAACGGCCAAAGAGGTGTCTTTTTTTCGCAATGGGAAGGCTGAAAGGCTTCTGGTGAAAATACCCGCAGGCATTGAGGATGGAACGATGCTTCGCCTGCGGGGCAAAGGAAAAAGCAGCGCCGAAAAGGCTGGCGACCTTTATCTAAAGGTGCGACTGAAATGAAATCCACGGAAAAACCCCCGGGAATGCTGTATATCGTTTCCACGCCCATCGGGAACCTGGAAGACATCACCCTGCGGGCCCTGCGCGTGCTCAGAGAAGTTGACTTGATCGCGGCCGAGGACACCCGGCGGACTCGACAGCTCCTTTCCCACTATGGAATTCACAAACCGTTGGTCAGCTACCGTGAACACAACCGCAGGAAGCGCGCGGAATCCCTCCTGGCTGAAATTCGGGAAGGAAGGAATGTAGCTCTGGTCACGGATGCTGGCACACCGGGGATATCGGATCCGGGCGATTATCTGGTGCGGAGGGTAATCCAGGCGTCGACATCCATTATTCCCGTTCCCGGCCCATCCGCTCTGATCGCCGCCCTCAGTGTTTCTGGATTGCCCACCGAAAGCTTTCTTTTCTACGGTTTTCTGCCTTCCAAGACGACGGCCCGCAAGAAATTATTACTTTCCCTGAAGGATCGCGCGGAAACGCTCATTTTCTATGAATCTCCGAAACGCCTAAATGCCTTTTTGGAAGAAACGGTTCAGATTCTGGGAGAAAGGCAGTTGGTTGTCGCCCGGGAGATGACCAAGATTTATGAGGAAATATACCGGGGGACGGCTGCGGAACTTTTAAGGGAGATGGGAGAAGAAGACGTCAAGGGAGAAGTGACCATTGTTATGGAGGGGTGCACCCGCCCCGCCAAGATCGAATCTTCTTCCATCGCCGAACTGCTGGAGGTCTACTTTCAAGAGATGGGTCTTTCCATGAAAGAAGCCATCGAGCGCGTGTCCGCCGAGCTGGAAGTTTCCAAGCGGGAGGTATACCAGGAGAGTTTGAAAATAAAAGGAAAATTTCCCGGGGAAAAAGCATTATGAAAACCCAGCTCCCCGCTATGGCCCTTCGACGCCATAGACTGGGAGCGGGGAGCCTAAATTACTTTTTGGCGCGTTTTTTCTTCATGGGGGTTGAGCAGCAGATGATGTCGCAGGCCTCGACGCAGCCGCAAACCTCATCGACTGTTACCGCCAGACCGCAAACCTGGCAAGCATAAACATCACCTGCTTTGGTTTTTCCCTTGGCCGCCGCTTTTTTTGCCGGGGCTTTTTTCGCTGCAGCTTTCTTTTGGGCCATTTTCCTTTCCTCCTTTTCCTTTTTTTTACCTGAGCCACTGCGGCTCATTCCCTTATTTCCACCGCACCTAATGGTTCGAACTGCCGCTGGAATTTTCCGGCGCGCCCCGCGATGACCACCAGCATTTCCTCTGGATAGAGATGTTCCCGGGCGGAACGGGCCATGGCCTCAAGAGTGATGGCTGAAACTCGCTCCGGATAAGCGGAAAGATACTCCAATCCCAGCCCGTTTACCTCCGCCTGGATGATCTTCTGGGCGACCTGGGAGAGGGTCTCAAATCTCATGGGGTAGCTACCGGTGAGAAAATTAATGGCTTCCGTCCGTTCTTGATCCGTGGCTCCCTGGGCGATGAATGACTTTTCCACCGCCAAAATTTCTTGGACGCAGGGAAAAGTTGTTTCCGTGGGAGTAAAGGTGGAGATGATGAAAGGCCCTGGTTTTTTGCGGCCTTCCAGAGAAGCGCGGATGCCGTAAGTATAACCCCGTTCGGACCGGACCTTCTGCATGAGGCGCGAGGAAAAGCCCCCCGCTCCCAAGACATAGTTCATGACTTCAAAGGCAAGATAGTCCGGGTGGGCGTGAGGGATTCCCATATGTCCCAAGCGAATCTGGCTCTGGGTCAGATCCGGGCGGTCGATTAAAATCGTTTTGATGCCGGAGGGAGAAACAGGGGAGAATTCCCCGGCCTTGGTTTCACGGCGGCGGGGTACCGAGGGGAAATGGGTTTCTATCCATCGGCAGCAGGGCTCGACCTGAAAATCCCCGACCACGACCAGGAAACACCCCTCCGGGGGGAAACGGCTGCGGTAAAATTCTTCAACTTCCTCGCCGGAAAGATTGGGCAGGGTATCCAGATTTCCATAAACCGGATGGTCGTAAGGAGTCCCCTGATAGAGAATCTCCTGAAAGCGCTCGTCCGCGATGACCTGAGATTCATCCTTCTGCTGCACGAGGGCAGCGATCCGGCGTTGTTTCAATTGCTCGAATTCGGCGAGCGGGAAAGCAGGCCGGGTGTGGATCTCCAGGAGTAGCTCCATGAGTTTTTCCCAATCTTCACTCAATCCGGAAATATGGAGGGACGTCGCATCCCATCCGGCATGGGCGGAGAGGGTGGCCCCCAGTCCGTCCACCTCTGCAGCCAATTGGGCGGCCGGACGTTTTTGCGTACCCAAAGTGAGCATCTCGGCCGTGAGATCTGCAAGGCCCGCCTTCCCGGGAGGATCCGCTTCAGCCCCATAGGGAAAAATAAGGTGGATGCTGACCAAGGGAAGTTCGGGCTTGAGTACAGCGTGAACCTTTAAGCCGTTAGGCAGCAAGGGAGAGACAACTTTGGGAAGCATAAAAGTTCTGAAGGGACTCCCGACGTTCATTCCAATTCCCCCAGGTCTTCGTGTTCGCTGGGGCTCACCGGTTGCAGCGAAACAACGGTACGGTTTTCGGGGCGAAGGTATTTTTGAGCCACGCGCAGGACATCCTCTGCGGTTACGGATTCATAACCGGGGAGAACGTTATAGAGGAGACGAAAATCCCCCGCCCGCACCTGGTAGAGTCCGGCCAGCAGCCCTTGGAAGAAAAACGTTTCCAGGCTCCGTAGAAAGTACGAACGCACCTGTTTCTTTACCTTGGACAACTCTTCCCCGGAAAGAGGCTCCTGGCGAAGGTTCTCCACTTCTTCCCAGATTTCCTGCTCCAGGGTTGCTAAGGAAACCGATGGGGAGGCAATGGCGTAAATTTGCAAAAGCCCCGGGTCCATAGAGAGGAATGGAGGATGACCCATCTCGGCGTGAGCTTCCACGGCCTTTCCGGGTTTCTCCCATTTTTGGAAAAAACGGGAAGAGCGGCCGGCGGATAAAGCGCCACAGAGAATTTGCAGGGGGAAAAGATCGGGATGGGAAATCTGCGGGATATGGAAGGACGAAAAAAAAGCAGCCACCCGGGAAACTTTCTTAAAGACCGCACGCTTTTCTCCCCGCTGCGGTTTCTCTGGAGTTATGATCTGGCGGGGATGGGGCTGGGAGGGTATAGGCCCGTAAAACTTATCAACAGTTTTCCAGGCTGCGTCAGCCGAAACGTTCCCCACAATAACAACGACGGCATTGTTGGGGGCATAATAAGTCCGGTAGTATTCCAGGCAATCTTCCAAGGTCAAGTTTTTCAGATCATGATCCCAGCCGATCACCGGCCAGCGGTACGGATGTTGTTCGTAAGCCAGGGCATAAAGTTGTTCGATGAGCAATCCAAAAGGAGTATTCACCGAGCGAAGCTTGCGTTCGCTGCGCACCACTTCCCGCTCGGGCTCGAGGCTTTCCGGTGTGATCTGTAAATTCTGTAAGCGGTCAGCTTCCAAACGTACTGCTAACTCCAGCTTGTCGGCGGGGAGATTCTCGAAATAAGAAGTATTGTCGGTGGTGGTAAAGGCATTGAGGGTCCCGCCATTGGCCTGGATGGTCCGGGAGAATTCCTCCGGGCCCAATTCTTTGGTTCCTTTGAACATCATGTGCTCGAAGAGGTGAGTAATCCCGGTGATACCCGGCCTTTCAAACCGGGAGCCGGCGGCAAAGTGAACTTGGTAAGAAACGATGG
>Ga0224495_10001276_pt1 | contig 18003 bp, 18 predicted proteins | sample SF_Jul11_sed_USG_FD_168128 | JGI IMG/M metagenome (GOLD analysis project Ga0224495, IMG submission 168128) | Sediment microbial communities from San Francisco Bay, California, United States - SF_Jul11_sed_USGS_4_1 | ecosystem: Environmental > Aquatic > Marine > Sediment | place: USA: California... | reverse complement strand
TCCAGTTCCTGACCGAGGCCATCGTCCTCAGCGTCTTCGGCGGGCTCATCGGCATCGGCTTCGGGGTGGGGGCGTCCAAGCTCATCCGGCGGGTGCCCATCTTTTCCAATTTCAGCACCGCCGTCTCCCTCAATTCCATCATCATGGCCTTCGTTTTTGCGGCCGCGATCGGCATCTTTTTCGGCTTCTACCCGGCCCGGAAGGCGTCCCGCCTCGACCCGATCGAGGCCCTGCGCTACGAATAACGGGATCGCGCCCCGAGGGCGGCTGGTCAAGAACATGACAAGGAGAACAAGCGTGAGAAACTGGATCAATAAAAGGACCGTTGCGATCCTGGCGTCGACCCTCCTCCTGGCGGGAGCCGCCGGGGCCCAGGCGCAAGACAAGATCCTGAGCCTGTCCGAATGCATCGTCCGGACCCTGCAGAACAACCTGGGGGTCGCGGTTGATGTTCTGGGCCCCCAGGTGGCCGGCGCCTCCCTGGACCGGGCCCAGGAAAAGTTCTTCCCCACAGTGAACCTCGGCTGGAACAACAGGGAAACGAACTCGGCGTCCTATTCCTGGCTCGATGCCGCCGGGACCAGCCAGACGAAATCCTATGATTACTCCGCCCAGATCAGCGAAGCCCTGCCCTTCGGCGGGACGCTCAGCGCTACGCTGCAGAACTCCAAGACCGATACGACCCAGAGCTTCCAGACGATCAACCCCCGTTACGGCAGCACGCTGAGGTTCACCTTCAGCCAACCGCTGTTGCGCAACTTCGGCTATGACCTGAGCCGCCGGGAGATCCTCGTCGCCCGCTACAGCCTCAATATCTCTGAGACGCAACTGGAGCAGAACCTCATCAGCGCCCTGTACTCGGTGGAAGAGGCCTACTGGAACCTTGTCTACAGCATCGAGAATCTAAAGGTCCGGCAACAGTCCCTGGATCTGGCCAAGGACCTCCTGGAGAAGAACAAACGCTCGGTCGAGGTCGGCCGGATGGCGCCGATGGATGTCCTGAGCGCTCAAGCGGAGGTCGCGACCCGTGAGGCCGACATCCTCCAGGCGGAGGCCCAGGTCCGCAACAGCGAGGACAGGGTCAAAGTGCTCATCAACCTGTCGGCCGAGGAGGAAAAGCAGTTCACGGCCATCGTGCCCGCGGACGCGCCTTCTTTCGAAGCGAAAACGATCAATCTGGACGACGCGCTGGCGATTGCCATGCAGAACCGTCCGGACCTGCGGATATCGCGGATCGGGCTCCAGAACCAGGAACTCAGTGTCTCCTACGCGAAGAACCAGCTTCTGCCCGGCTTGAACCTCTCGGCCACGTATTCGAGCCCCGGGGTGTCGGGGGACCAGATCATCTACGAGGGCAATCCCATCTTCGGCATCATCAAGGACCGCGTTCCCGGCGGCATCAGCAACGCGATCCAAGACGCCTTCAACTTCAAATACAAGAACTGGTCTGTCGGACTCACGATGGACATTCCCCTGGGCAATATCCTGTCGCGAGCCAACTACGTTCAGGCCAAGCTCAATATGGAACAGGCCGTGCTCAGCCTAAAGGACCAGGAGCAACAGGCCTTCCTCGAGATCAAGACCGCGCTCCGGGCCGTCGAAACGAATTACAAACGGACGCAGGCCTATCGGCTGGCGCGCGAGCTGGCCGAGCAGAAGCTGGCGGCCGAGGAGGAGAAGTTCAAAGTCGGGCAGAGCACGAACTATGTGGTCCTCACCTACCAGCGCGACCTGGCCACGGCCCGCTCGACGGAGCTTAACGCCATTATCACCCTCAACATCTCGCAGGCCGCGCTGGACAGGGCGCTCGGGGTGAGCCTCCGCAACCGGAACATCCGGCTGACCGATTATCTCAGCCGCGATTAGGGCCGGACAAACGGCTGAGGCCCCGGCTCAGGAGGTCTAAAGTCGTTGAAAATAGTCGATTTACGAGCTTCGCTTGCCTTTTCACGTGGAGGGTGCTAAACTGAGATTAAGCAGCAGATCTCAGTCTCAGCGACAACCATGGAGAGGAATGTTATGAACAGGAAACTCATTCGGCCCAGCCTCTCTGAAATCAAGGATAAGATGAGCCAGGACAAGGACGCCATCAAGAAGAAGATGCACCCGCCGACCGATACCTTCGCGGAGAACTACTATTACCTGAAGCAGATGAATAAAAAAACCCCGATGGCCGTGGTCTTCGCCGACGGCGAGGTCGTGACGGGGTATATCGAGTGGTACGACCGCAATTGCTTCAAGCTCAACCGCGACGACGCCCCCAACCTCCTGGTCTTCAAGGGCCGGGTCAAGTACATCTATAAGACCGGCGAGGCCAGAGAGAGGGAAGCCGAAGAGACGAACGAAAAAAAAGAGAGATGAACTCCCTCCCCAGGGTCGGCGTCACTCTGGGGGACGCGGGGGGCATCGGTCCCGAAGTCACCCTCAAGGCGCTGGCCCAACCCGCCGTCCTCCCCCCCGCCCAGTACATCGTTTTCGGTTCGGCCCGAATCCTGGAGCGGGAATCCCTGGCCCTCGGCCTCTCGCCGGCTTTTCGACCCCGTCGGACGGCCGCGCCCGGAGAAGCCGGTCTCTTTCATGAAGATCTGGGCCGCGGCCCGGAGGCGGATGTCCGGGGCCGGCCTGACCGAGCCAACGGGGCGGCCTCCTTTCTCGCCTTCGAAACGGCCGTCTCTGAGGCGCGGGCCGGGCGTCTCGAGGCCGTGGTCACCGGACCTGTCTCCAAAACCTCGTGGAGTCTCGCGGGCGTCAAGGCCCGCGGCCACACGGAATACCTCGAAACCTTTTTTCCGGACGCGATCATGTGCTTCTGGTCGGAGACGCTCCGGGTAGCCCTCTTCAGCCACCACCTCCCGCTCCGGGAAGCTGTGGAGCGGGTGAGAAAGGACCGGCTCGAAAGGTTCTTCCAGGTCCTCGGACGAGGCCTCGCCCAGCTTGTATCCGGGAGAGCATTCGAACTCCTCGTGGCCGGGCTCAACCCGCACGCGGGCGAGGACGGGCTGCTCGGGAACGAGGAGCAAAATGAGGTCAAGCCCGCCATCCTGGCCGCGCGGGCCGCGGGCGTCCCCGTCAGCGGCCCGTTCCCGCCCGATTCCGTCTTCCGTCAGGCGCTCGGGCGGCCGGACCGGGTCGCTGTGGCCCTTTACCACGACCAAGGGCTCGTCGCCTTTAAGCTCGTCGCCTTCGAGGTCGGCGTGAACGTGACCCTGGGGCTGCCCTTCATCCGGACGTCCCCCGCCCACGGCACGGCTTTCGATATCGCCGGCCGGGGAGCGGCCGACCCCCGGGGCATGGTCGAAGCGCTCCGCCTCGCCGTCCGGTCCCGCCCAGCGTAGCCTCACGGGCGGGGCGGGCCCGTCAGCGCAGCCTTTTTTTGATCTCGGCCCGGATCTCGCGGTCCACGTCCCGTTTCTTGATGATGTCCCGCTTCTCGTATTCGCGGCGGCCGCGGGCCAGGGCGACCTCGACCTTGACGCGGCCGCGGTCGCTCAAGAAAACCTTGGTCGGGACGAGCGTCAAACCCCTCTCTTGAACCTTGCCCGTGAGCCGCTTGATCTCCCGGCGATGGAGGAGGAGCTTGCGGTCCCGGAGCGGGTCGTGGTTGAAGATGTTCGCCGCCTCGTACGGGCTGATGTGGCACTTGACGAGAAAAACTTCGCCTCCCCGAACATCGCCATAGCTTTCCTTGAGGCTGACCCGGCCTTCGCGGACCGACTTGACCTCGCTCCCTTTGAGGACAAGGCCGGCTTCGAAGGTCTCCACGAACTCGTAGTCGCGGTGGGCGGCCTTGTTGACGGCGACGGTCTTCATGCGGCGGGGCCGTCCTCCTGACCGCGGAGGTCGACGCGCAGCAGACTGATATGGCGCTTGTTCATGCGCTCGACGGAGTAGCGGACCCCGCGGACGACGAAGGCGTCCTTTTCATGGGGCATGCGGCCGAATTCCGAAAGGAAGAAACCGGCCAGGGTCGTGTAATCGCTTCTCTCCGGGACGCGCAACCCGAGAGTCTGGTTGGCCTCCTTGACCGGTGTGGAGCCCTTGATGAGATAAACGCCGTCCTCGAGGCGCGAGAACCAGGCCTCCTCCAGCTGGTCGTCGTGTTCGTCACGGATCTCGCCGACGATCTCCTCGATGATATCCTCGAGGGTCACGATGCCCTCCATGCTGCCGAACTCATCCACGACAACGGCCATGTGGACGGCGTTCTGCTGCATCTGGACGAGTGTCGTCTCGAGCGAGGCGAGCTCGGGCACAAAGAAGGGGCGGCGGAGGAGCGATGAGAGTTCAAATTGTTTATTATCAATAATATAATGAATAATGTCTTTGGCGTAGAGGAGGCCTTCGACGTTATCCATGCGGCCGCGGAAGACGGGATAGCGCGAATATCCGACCGACTCCACGACGGCGACGATGTCGGCCAGCGTCGCGCCCACCTCGAACGCTTTGACCTGCGGCCGCGGGACCATGACCTCCTTGACGGGCCGGGCGCCGATGTCCAGGACGCCGGAGATCATTCGTGTCCGCAGCGAAGAGAGACTTCGAGGCCCCGAGCTCAGCAGGATGCGGATTTCCTCTTCGGTGAGATGGCGGGCGAGACCGCCTGCGCCGGTCTTCGTCGAAGGCATGAGAAGCCCGGTCAAAAACGAGAAGGCCTTGACCAGAGGATAAAAGAGGACGACCAGGAAACGGATCGGATGGATATAGACAAGGGTCGTTTTCAGAGGGTTGTGGGCGGCGAAGGTCTTAGGGTTGATCTCGCCGAAGATGAGGAGGAGGAGGGTCGTCGAGGCCGTGGCCAGAAGGACGGCCTGGTTCGGATCCGGGATGAATCGCGCGACGAGGGACGTCGCCAGCGACGCGGCAGCCACGTTGACCAGGGTGTTGCCGACAACGATGGTGGCCAGAAAATCATTGATCCGCGAGAGAACCCGGAGAATGAGGCGGGCCCGTTTGGAACCCTTCCGAGCCAGGGATTCCAGCGTGTAAGGGCTGACGGCGATGAAGGCCGTTTCGGAAGAGGAAAAAAAGGCGGAGGCGACGAGAAAGATCCCGAAGAGAAGGAGGTCGAGGGCCATAGCCTCCGGCCTAGCTTGTCAGACGGGCTTTAATGCCCCGGAAGTAGTGCGTCAAGGAGTCGTGGACCTTCCGCTCGACACGGCTTGCGGACAGGTCCGTGGCCTCGGAGACCTCGGAGACGATGAGTTCCCGGGCCTTCTCCATCATCTTCTTCTCGCGGAATGAGAGCGGCTTGACCCGGCTAAGGCAGTAGAGGCTCTTCAGGACGAGGGCCAAGTCGAGGAGGCTCCCGGACTTCATCAGGTTGAGGTGCTCCTTATAACGGCCTTTCCAGTTCGTGCGGATGTCCACCTCGCCGTTCCGGATAAAGGAGAAGACTTCCTTGATGGCGGCGTTGGAGTTCGGCCGCCGGATGCCGATCTCCTGGGCCGAGGCGGTGGGGACAAGAACCAGGGTATTATTGCAGAGGATCCGGAGATGGAAGATCTTGAACCGCTCCCCGTTATAGAGCTGCTCCCGGATATCCTCGACGACGCCCAGGCCCTGGTTGGGATAAACGACCTTATCCCCGACCTTTAAGGAATTCATAAGAAATTTATTATAAACGAAAAAGGGGATTCCGTCAACGAATGATTTTAGCCGGATTTTCCCCCGGCTGGCCTGGAAAACGCAGAAAATAGAGTTCTTTTCCCAATTTCGTGGCGCCTAAAGAAGCATGGAGATGAAATCCGCCTCTCTCCCCCCGACCCCGGGGAACCAGTCCCGGCGGTCACTCAACACCAGGAAGGGGGTCCAGGGGGATATTTCCCCCTGGCCGCACACCGTCCCATGATTTTCACGGGGCGGTGGCGGAGGGGAGGCAGGGAGCGGAGCGACCGTTGGCAGGGGGAAGGCGAAGTGGATTCCCCCTCCAACGAGTGGGTCCCCCTCGGCTACAGGGGGCTTCAGGGTGGATTTCGTCATCGCGTAGATCTCCCCGAAATTGGGAGAAGTGCCAAAAAAGGGACGGTGTTAAGGCCCGGGGCCTGGGGCGGAGGAGGGTTCATCCCCTACCCGGGGCGCCTGCCGGCCAGTCTCCGGCCAAGGGCCCGGGCCCCTCTGTCGCGTCTTGACATCTAAGTGGTTCCTTATTAACATGGTTACCTGATTTGACCGGAAAGTGAAGCTCGACGATGAAAAGAACGTTTCAGCCCAACAAGCGCAGACGCAAGAAAACGCACGGATTCCGTGTCCGGATGAAATCCCAAGGCGGCCGTAGAGTCCTCAAGTCGAGACGCGCCAAGGGCAGGCGAAGACTGGCCGTTGAATGACGAACGCCTCACCCCCAGGGAGAGGATTAGAAAGAGCCGGGAGTTCGCGGCTCTTTACCGGGGGGGAAACCGGGCGCGAGGGGCGCATTTTAGTCTGATATATCGTTTTACAGACTTGCCGTATTCCCGACTGGCCGTCGTCGTCAATAAAAAAGTCGGCAACGCCGTCGAGAGAAATAAGGTCAAGCGCTGGACGCGGGAGGTCTTTCGGCGAAACAAGGACGTTCTGGCCCGGCCCACGGACATCCTTTTCCTGGCCCGGCCGGGGCTCCTCGACCTCAGTCGGGCCGAGTTTGAGTCCGGCCTCTTGCTGGCGCTAAAGGAATTGAAAACGGCGAAGAAGGTCTCATGAGATATCTGGCCCTGCTTCTGATCCGGCTCTATCAGAAGGTCATTTCTCCGGTCCTGGGAGTCCACTGCCGGTTCTATCCCACGTGCTCGGCCTACACCCGAGAAGCCATCGAGAAATATGGATTCCTCGAGGGCGTCTGGCTGGGTGTCCGCCGGCTCCTGCGCTGCCACCCCCTTCACCGGGGCGGTATCGACCCTGTGCCTTAACGAGGTCTATAGATGGAAAAACGTTTGATTATGGCCATTGTCCTGTCGTTTCTGGTGCTCGTCGGCTACCAGCTTCTATTCAACAAACCCAAACCTGCTTCCGAGCCCGCCGTCTCGCGGGTGTTTGAAGCGCCGGTCGGGGCGGAAGCAAAGCCGACGGAGCCTCCGGCCGAGCCGCCTGCCGCCCAGCCTGCGGCGGAAACCCAGGCCGTCGCAGCGGCGGTAACGGCGGGGACCGAAAAAACGCTCCGCGTCGAAACCTCGCTCTATAACGCGGCTTGGACAAACCGGGGCGCCGTTCTGACAAGCTGGAAGCTCCATAAACACAAGGCCCGGCTGCTCAAGAGCAAGGACGAGCCCGTCGAAGAATTGGAGATGGTCAATCGTCTCTCGGTCGAGCTCGGGCGGTTCCCCTTTTCGGTCCAGGCCGAAGACAAGGCCGTGGCCGACGTCCTAAACGCCGCGCTCTTCGAGGTTGCCGAACAAGGCCTCTCCCTTGGCGACGGCGAAAAGGGAGAGCTTCGTTTCGCCTTTTCGGACGGCCAAGGGCTGCGGGCCGAGAAAACCTATAAATTCACGGGGGGAACTTACGAGGTCGGCCTCGAAATCCGCGCCTGGAAAAACGGCCAGGAGGTGCCCCTGAGGGTCCTCTGGGGGCCGGGGATCGGGAACCCGACGCCCGAGGAGATGAAACAGAGCTACGGCTCTTCGAAAGGGCTGGCCGCGCTTTCCGGAGGGAAGGTCTTCCGGCTCGACGAGCGCAAATACAAGGTCGAATCAAGCGCCCTCAATTTCGTCGACTGGGCCGCCTACGAAGAGAACTATTTCGCCGCCCTGTTCTTGCTCCCGGCGCAAAAGGGGACGGCCGCCTTTCTGCGCGAGGAGAGAGACCAGACGCCGCTCTTTTTCGTGGCCGCCAGCAGCCCGGAGTCGGCCTACATCGGCCCCAAGGAATTCGACCGGCTGCGAACCCTGGGCCGCGAGGCGAAAAAGCTCATCAACTTCGGCTTCTTCGGGGCGATCGCCGAAATCCTCCTCGTCGCCATGAAGTTCTTCCACCGCTTCATCCCGAACTGGGGGGTGTCTATCATCCTCCTGACCATCATCATCAAGATCCTCTTCTTCCCCCTCACCTACAGCTCCTCCAAGTCCATGGCCCGGATGGCCGAATTGCAGCCCAAGGTCAAGGCCCTGCGGGCCAAATACAAGAAGGCCAAGACGGACATCGCCCAACGCCGCCAGATGAACGAGGAGATGATGAGGCTCTACAAGGAGCACGGCGTCAACCCCGCCGGCGGCTGCCTGCCGCTGCTCGTCCAGCTGCCCGTCTTCTGGGGGGTTTTCCGGATGCTGGTGGTCGCCGTCGAGTTCCGCCACAGCCCCTTCGTCTTCTGGATCAAGGACCTTTCGGTTCGGGACCCCCTTTATATCACCCCCATCCTCATGGGCGTCACCCAATATATCTCCCAGAAGATTACCCCCAGCTCGGCCGATCCGACCCAAGCCCGGATGATGCTCCTCATGCCGGTCATCATGACCGTCTTTTTCATGACCTTCCAGAGCGGATTGATTCTTTACTGGCTGACGACCAACGTCCTCCAGATCGGCCAGCAGGCTTTCATGAACCGGATGATGAGCCGGAAAAAGAGTGAGAACCATGGCAGACGAAAATAACAAGCTACCGGAGGGAGCGCCCACGAAGGCCGCCGGCGGCGCGGCCGTTGACTTCGAGGCCGAGCCCCTAGATGAAGAGCGGACCCGCGGGGCTTCTCCCGCGCCGGCCGCGGAGTCGCAGGAATATAGCGGCCGTAACCTCGAGGAAGCCATCAGCTTAGCCGAGCACCGGCTGAAGTTGCCGCGGGAAAAGTTCAACTACGAGATCGTCACCGAGAAGACCAAGCTCTTCGGCATCAAGGGCAAAGAGATCGTCATCCGGGCCTGGCCCAAGCGCGAGGAAGAGGAGAACGCCGTGGAGAACTTCCTGCGGCGGTTCATGCCCCATTTTCCCCTGGAACTCACCTACCATATCCGCAAGCGCGACGGCATGGTCTTCCTTGTTTTCGACGGCGAGGACAAGGCCCTGCTCCTCCGCAGCGACGGACAGCTCCTGCTGGCCCTCCAGCACCTCCTCAACAAGATCTCCCCGGCCAAGGTCCAGGTGGACTGCGAATTCTTCCGCAAACGGAAGGAAAAGAAAATCCGCGAGTACGCCCAGCGAGTCGCCCAGGATGTCAGGGACACGGGACGGGAAGAGGTCCTCGACCTCATGAACCCCTACGAGCGGCGGATCGTCCATATCGCCGTCAACCAGGTCCCGGGGATGACTACGGAGAGCCTCGGAGAGGGATTCTTGAAGAAGGTCCGGGTCTACCGGGCCGATAACCAGCGAAAAAGGACCTGAAGCGCCGGCCCGGGCCGAGCGCCGCGCGTCCCATGCCCCGCGCCGCTTCCGAAACCATCATCGCCGTTTCAACTCCGCCCGGATATGGCGGGATCGGTATTGTGCGGATCAGCGGGCCGAAGGCGCTCGCCGTGGCCGCCCGGGTATTCCGGACGCCCAAGAAGCGGGCCAAAACCTTTCCCGCCCGTCATCCGATTTTCGGCCATCTTTTCGACTTCGAAAAGGGGACCGACCTGGACGAGGCCGTCCTCACCTTCTTCCCGGCCCCCCATTCCTACACCAGGGAGGACGTGGTTGAGATCAGCTGCCATGGCAGCCCCGTCATCCTCGAGGAAGCCGTCCGGCTGGGGGCAAAGAGCGGGGCCCGGGAAGCGCACCCCGGGGAGTTCACCCTCCGGGCTTTCCTCAGCGGGCGGATCGACCTCCTCCAGGCCGAAGCGGTCGACGACCTGATTCGGGCGGCCACCCTCACTCAGGCCCGGATCTCTTCCCGCCAGCTTGCCGGGAGCTTGTCTGGCAGGGTGGGCCGGCTCAGGGAGAGCCTCATCGGCCTCCTGGCCCGCCTCGAGGCGGGGATCGAGTTTCCCGACGAGGCGCTGGGCGTTCGGCGGGAGCCGACCCTGACCGCCCTCAAAGCGGTCCGGGACGAGGTCGAGGAGCTCGTGACGAGCTATGACGTGGGTCGAGCCCTGGGGCAAGGCCTCACCCTGGCCATTGTCGGTCGCCCCAATGTCGGCAAGTCCACACTCTTCAACGCCCTCCTAGGCGAGGAACGCGCCATTGTGACGCCTTTTCCGGGGACGACGCGAGATTTTCTCCGCGAAAGAATGGTCGTGCGGAACGCCGTGTTCAACCTGGTAGACATGGCCGGTCTAAGCCGTCCGTCCCACCCCGTAGAGAAAAAGGGCGTCGAAAAAGGACGCCGCATCGCCCGAGAAGCGGACGGAGTCCTGGTCGTTTTCGACGGGTCCCGGCCCCTCAGTCAGGCTGACCTCCGCTTGCTGGAGGACTACAGGGAGAAAAAGGCCATTCTCATCCTCAACAAGGCCGACCTGAAGCCGCGGGCGGTCATGAGCGCGCTCCAGGCCAGGCGACCCCAACGGCGCGTAGTCAAAGTCTCCGCTCTTTACCATACGAACCTCGAGAGGCTTCGGGAGGCGATCTTCCGGACCTTTGTGCCGGAGGCGGGGAACCGCGAAGAAATCCTGCTCCACGCGCGCCAGAAACACGTTCTGGCCGGCATCTCGGAGGCACTGGGGCGCGCGACAGACCTCATCGAGGCCGGGCACCCGGACGAGCTCTGCGCCGAGGAGGTCAGGACGGCCCTGACGCTTTTCGGCCGGCTCTCCGGGGAGGTCCGGACCGAAGAGGTTATCGAGGATATCTTCCGCCGCTTTTGCGTCGGAAAATAGGGTGCCATGAAACCCGGAACCTCTTTTGACCTCGTCGTCGTCGGCGCCGGACATGCGGGTTGCGAAGCGGCGGCCGCCGCCTGCGCAATGGGCTTGCGGACGTGCTTGATCACGATCCATCTCGAAACGATCGCCCAGATGTCCTGTAACCCCGCCATCGGGGGCTTGGCCAAAGGCCACCTGGTCCGGGAAATCGATGCCCTGGGTGGACTTATGGGCAGGCTGGCCGACGAGACCGGGATCCAGTTCCGTCTTCTAAACCGTAGCCGCGGGGGAGCGGTTCAGGCTCCCCGCGCCCAGTGCGACAAGGCCATCTATCGGCTGACAATGAAGCAGTGGCTCGAAGAGATCCCGGGACTCACGGTTTTTCAAGGGATCGCGAGCGATATCGTCGTCGAAAAGGGCCGGGCGCGGGGCGTGAAGACGCTGGATGGGACGTTCCTCCCGGCGCGGGCCGTGGTCATAACCCCCGGAACCTTCCTCAACGGCCTGATCCATATCGGGCTCCGGTCATATCCCGCCGGACGGGCCAACGAGCCGCCGTCCCTCGAGTTGAGCAACAGCCTGAAAAAACTAGGTTTACGGATGCTGCGGCTGAAGACGGGGACGCCGATGCGGCTCGACCGGATGACGATCGACTGGAGCCGCTTCGAGGCCCAGGAGGGCGATGTCGAGCCTGTCCCCTTTTCTTTCCGGACTCGGAAGCGGCTGGAAAACAAGGTCCTCTGCCATATTGCGTACACGAACGCCAGAACTCACGCGACGATCCGGCGGAACCTGGACAAGTCGCCGCTCTACAGCGGCAGGATCGTCGGCGTCGGACCGCGCTATTGCCCGTCCATCGAGGACAAAGTGGTCAAATTTCCCCACCACGACCGCCATCAGCTCTTTTTGGAGCCCGAGGGGCTGAGGACGAGCGAGGTCTATGTCAACGGGCTCTCCTCGAGCCTGCCGTTCGAAGTCCAGGTTGAGATCCTGCGGACGATTCCCGGACTCGACCGGGCGAAAATCCTCAGGCCGGCCTACGGGATCGAGTATGATGCGGTCGCTCCGACCGAGCTCTGGGCGACGCTCGAGACGAAAAAGGTCAGAGGGCTCTACCTGGCCGGGCAGATCAACGGGACCTCGGGCTATGAGGAGGCGGCAGCCCAGGGGCTCATGGCCGGCGCGAATGCGGCTCTGAAGATCCAGAAGAAGCCGCCCTTCATCCTGGGGAGAGACGAGGCGTATATCGGCGTCCTCATCGACGACCTGGTAACCCGGGGCGTCGAGGAGCCCTACCGGCTCTTCACCTCACGGGCGGAGCACAGGCTTCTCCTGCGCTGCGATAACGCTGACCAGCGGCTTTACCCATACGGGAGGGCACTGGGCCTCGTTGGGGAGGAAGCCGACCGGGCTTTCCGGGAGAAGCAGGCCCGGATCAAGCGGACCATGGTTTTTATGGGGAAAACCAGGACGAGGCTGGGAAATGGGGGTTCGATCTCCCTGCTGGACTATTTACGGAGGCCTGGAGTAGAATTACGAGGTCTTTTGGAGGGCCAGGGTATCGCCGAGGCCTTGACTGACGAAGAAGTGCGGCATATCGAGGCGGAAATCAAATATCAAGGGTACATAAAAAGGCAAAAAAGCGAGGTCTCCAGGCTCAGGAAGATGGACAGAATGCGAATTCCCGCCGAGTTGGACTTTAACAAGATTTCGGGCCTGAGCAGGGAGGCCTTCGAGAAACTCCAGAAATCAAGGCCGGCGACTCTCGGAGAGGCCAGAAAGCTCTCGGGCATGACTCCGGCGTCGGCGGCAACCCTTGCCCAATACCTTGAGTTCCTGAGGCGGAGGCCGACCCTCCGGCCGGGGAATGTTCCACGTGGAACACCGCGCGCAAATGAGTAGAATGATCGCCGTCGCAAACCAGAAGGGGGGTGTGGGGAAAACCACGACCTCGATCAACCTTTCTGCCGCCCTGGCCATGAAGAAGAGAAGGGTCCTTCTGGTGGATTTTGACCCTCAGGGAATGTCAACCTTGGGCCTGGGGAGAGCCAAGGAACCGGGAAAAGGGATTTACCAGCCCCTGATGAGCGGCCGCGACGCCATGGAGTTCATTTTCGGGCTCGAGCTTGACAACCTCTACCTCTGCCCCTGTTCACCCGAGCTCGCCGGTGTCGAAGCTGAGCTCTTTGCGGCGGAGGGCCGCGAGAAAAAACTCGGTGGCGCGCTCGACGGGATCAGAAAATATTTCAATTATATTATCCTCGACTGCCCGCCGTCCCTGGGCTTCCTGACGATCAACGCCCTGACGGCGGCGGACTCTTTGATCGTCCCGGTTCAGACGGAATTTTTCTGCATGGAAGGCATCCCTGACCTCTTTAACACCTTCGAGACCGTTCGTACCTACTACAACCCTCAGCTGGCCATCGAAGGCGTCCTTCTCACCATGTATGATGAGCGGACGAACCTCTCCAAGCAGGTGGCCGAGGAGATCCGCCGGTCTCTCAAGGAGATCGTCTTTTCGACGGTCATACCAAGAAGCGTCAAACTCGCCGAAGCGCCCAGCTTTGGGAAACCCATCGTCCTCTATGACGTCCGGTCGAAGGGGGCGGAAGCCTACCTCAACCTCGCCGAGGAGTTGCTCAGCCGATGATCAAGAAAGCCTTGGGAAAGGGCCTCGCGGCCTTCATCCCCGAAGAATTCAGCATCTTGAAGGGCGAGCGCTATGCCGAGCTCGACGTGGACCAGCTGCGGCCCAACCCGCTTCAACCGCGCCTGCGCTTTGAAGAGGAGGGCCTCAACGAATTGGCGCGCTCTATCCGCGAATCCGGTGTCGTCCAGCCCCTCCTCGTCGCGCCGGCGGAGGGCCACTACCGGATCATTGTCGGGGAGCGACGATGGCGGGCCGCCCAGAAGGCCGGATTGAAGAAGATCCCCGTCCTCATCCGGGCCATCCCTCCGCAGAAGCAGCTTGAGCTGGCGCTTATCGAGAACATCCATCGCGAAGACCTCAACCCGCTGGAGATCGCCGGCGCCTACCAAAGGCTCGTCGGCGAGATGAGCCTGACGCAGCAGGACATCGCGGACAAGGTGGGCAAGGACAGGGCCTCGGTGGCGAACTATTTGCGGCTCTTGAAGCTCCCCCGCGAGATCCAGGCGCACCTGGCCGCGGACCGGATCTCCATGGGCCATGCGCGCGCCCTCCTGGCCCTGGAGGACGCGGACGCCCAGCGAGCCGCGTGCCGCCAGGTCGTCGATAAAGGACTCTCGGTCCGGCAGACGGAAAAATTGGCCGCCCGGTTGAAAGAAAGGGCGCCACGCGCCCAACGTCACCTGGCCGACCCCGACCTCCACGCTCTCCAGGAAGAAATGATCAAAACGCTGGGAACAAAGGTCATGATCAAAGGGACGCGCAATAAGGGGGTCATCAAGGTCTTTTATTTCTCTCTGGACGACCTCAACCGGATTTTTGATAAGATGAGATAGAGGCTCGAACGAAAGGAGCGGAGTCATGAAAGATAAGCCGCGCGAGTTCGATGAAACGCAGATCGCAGGTCTGATCGATGTCGGCTCCGAGTTCAAGGGCGAGCTCTCCTTCAAGGGCTCGTTCCGGATCGAGGGCACCTTCAAGGGGACGATCCTCTCGGATTCCCTGCTCATCATCGGTGAGCGGGGCAAAGTCGAGGCCGACATTAAAGTCGGGCAGGTCGTCGTCAACGGCGAGATCCGCGGGACGATCGAGGCCAGGGACCGCGTCGAGGTCCACAATAAAGGCCGCGTCTTCGGCACGATCCTGGCCCCCAAGCTCGTCGTTGAGGAAGGGGCCTTTCTGGAAGCCAACTGTCAGACGACCGGCCGCGGTACGCCCGCCCAGGCCGACCTCAAGCTCAAGACGGAAGTCTGAGGATGGAGCTCGCCGCCGGGGTCATCCCCGCCCGCTACGGGTCCACGCGTTTCCCGGGGAAGCCGCTGGCCTTGATCAAGGGGCGGCCCATGATCCAGTGGGTTTACGAGGCCGCCCGCAGGGCGCGTTACCTCGAGCGGGTCATCGTCGCCACGGACGACGAGCGCATCGCCGCCGCCTGCCGCGGCTTCGGAGCCGAGGCCGTCATGACGTCGCCCGACCTCAGGTCCGGGACCGAGCGGGCGGCCGAAGTCTCGCAAATTATTGATAATAATATAATTATAAATATCCAGGGGGACGAACCCCTGCTTTCGGGCGGTCTCATCGACCGGCTCGTCGAAGCCCTCCAGGACCCCGCCGTCCGCATGGCCTCGTTGATGCGCCGGGAGACCGACCTGTCCCTTCTCGCCGACCCCAACCGGGTCAAGGTCGTCGTCGACAAGGACGGCTGGGCCCTCTATTTCTCACGCTCCGGCCTGCCGTCCGAGGCCGCGGATTACTTCTTCCAGCACATCGGGATCTATGGCTACCGAAAGGAACTCCTCAGGGAGTTTTGCGCTTGGCCCCCCGCGCGACTCGAGCGGATGGAGCGGCTCGAACAGCTGCGCGCCCTGGAGAATGGGGTGCGGATCAAGATGGTCGAAACCGACCATCCGGCCTTGAGCGTCGACGTCCCCCGGGATATAATCGGGGTCGAACGCTTCCTGGACGAGAAAGGCCGATGACCAAGTATATTTTCGTGACGGGAGGGGTCATCTCCGGCTTAGGCAAAGGCATCGCCGCGGCTTCCGTCGGGATGCTCCTCGAAAGCCACGGCTACAAAGTCGCCCTCCAGAAGCTCGACCCGTACCTCAACGTGGACCCGGGGACGATGAGCCCGTTCCAGCACGGCGAGGTCTACGTCACCGATGACGGAGCCGAAACCGACCTCGACCTGGGACACTACGAACGTTTCACTTCGACCCGCACCTCGCGGGCCAACAACTGGACGGCCGGCAAGATCTATGAATCGATCATCCGCAAGGAGCGCAAGGGGAGCTATCTCGGCAAGACCGTCCAGATCATCCCCCATGTCACCGACGAGATCAAAGATGCCTTCCGGGCCGTGGCCGACGGGAACGACATCGTCATCGTCGAGATCGGCGGCACCGTGGGCGACATCGAGAGCCAGCCCTTCCTCGAAGCCATCCGGCAGATGCGGCTGACTCTGGGGGCGCAAAACACGCTCTTCATCCATCTCACGCTCGTCCCGCAGATCGGGAGCTCGGGCGAGCTCAAGACGAAGCCGACGCAGCACTCGGTCAAGGAGCTGCGGGCCATCGGGATCCAGCCGGACATCCTCCTCTGCCGCACGGGACGGACTCTCCCGCTGGATATCCGGCAGAAGATCGCCCTCTTCACCAACGTCCCGCTCGAGGCCGTCATCACGGCCAAGGACGCCTGCTCGATCTACGAGATCCCGCTCAACTTCGCCGCCGAAAGCCTGGACGCGACCGTTCTCAAGTCCCTCCACCTCCGGCAACGCACGCGGCGGCTGGATAAATGGCGGGCGATGGTCCGCCGGCTCCAGAAGCCGCGGGGCGAAGTCCGGATCGCCATGGTCGGGAAATACGCCGGCCTCCATGACGCTTACATGAGCCTGAACCAGGCGCTCGTCCATGGCGGGCTGGCCAACCGGATTAACGTCCTGATCGAGTGGGTCGAAGCGGAGGCGCTCGAAAAAGGAAACCCGGCGAAGATCCTGAAGAACAAAGACGGGATTCTCGTCCCCGGGGGGTTCGGCGTCCGCGGCATCGAAGGCAAGATCCGCGCCGTCGCCCACGCGCGAAAAAACAAGGTCCCCTTCTTCGGGATCTGCCTCGGGATGCAGTGCGCGGCGATCGAGTTCGCCCGCCACGTGGCCGGGCTGCGGGCGGCGAACAGCACGGAATTCGACCCGCAGACTCCGCACAAGATCATTGTCCGCTGGCGGGAACTGGCCAAGGAATGCGACATGGGCGGAACCATGCGGCTGGGGAAATACGACTGCCGGATCAAGTCCGGCTCCACGGCGCACCGGGCCTACGGCCGGGTCGCCGTCGATGAGCGGCACCGCCACCGCTACGAGTTCAACCCCGAATACGAGAGCGTTCTGGCCCGGGCCGGGCTCGTCTTTTCCGGCCGGAACCCGGATTACGGGCTGGTCGAGATCGTCGAAGTCCGCAACCATCCCTGGTTCCTGGGCTGCCAGTTCCACCCGGAGTTCAAATCCAAGCCCATCGAGCCGCATCCGCTCTTCAAGTCTTTCATCGGAGCATGCCATGCCTATCGACGCCAGAGGGTTCGAGGTCGCGGCCGGGGTTAGGGCCGGCGGGCCGGGCGGGTTCTTCCTTATCGCCGGGCCCTGTGTTATCGAGAGCGAGAAACATGCCGTCAGCATGGCCCGGACCATCAGGGACGTTTGTGTCCGCAACGGCGTGCCGCTCATCTTCAAGGCTTCCTTCGACAAGGCGAACCGCTCTTCGGCGGCCTCTTTCCGCGGCCCCGGGCTGGAGAAGGGATTGGAAACGCTCGCGGCGGTGAAGAAGGAGGTCGGGATTCCCGTCCTTTCGGACATCCATGAGGCGTGGCAGGCCGAGAAGGCGGCCCGGGTCCTGGACGTCATCCAGATCCCGGCCTTTCTCTGCCGCCAGACGGATCTTCTCATGGCCGCGGCGGCGACCGGCCGGGCGGTCAACATCAAGAAAGGCCAATTCCTCTCGCCGGAGGAGATGCGGCTGGCCCTGGACAAGGCGACCGGCACGGGCAACCACAAGGTGATGCTCACCGAGCGCGGGACCTTCTTCGGCTACCATAACTTGGTCGTCGATGCGCGGTCGATCCCGGTCATGAAAGCCTGGGGTTATCCGGTCATCATGGACGCCTCCCACAGCGTCCAGCGGCCGGCGGGCGAGGGCGCACGCTCGGGCGGGGACGCGGAATTCATCCCGCTCATGGCCAGGGTCGGGATCGTGGCCGGCGCGGACGGCGTATTCATCGAGGTCCATGACCGGCCCGAAGAGGCCCTCTCGGACCGGGGGAACTCCTTGCGCCTGAGCGGACTCGAAATGCTCGTCGCGTCCCTCGTCCGGCTCAAGGGAGCGTCCGGAGGCGAGGCGGCCTGAAGGGAGAGGCGGTGAAATCCTTGACCAAGAACGAGGTCATCCGGACGGCCCGGAAGGTCCTGGAGACCGAAGCGAAGGCCGTCGCCGACCTGGGCCCGAAGCTGGGCGACGCATTCGTCAAGGCCGTCGGCCTTCTGGCCGGGACCAAATCGCGGGTCATCGTCATCGGCATGGGCAAGTCCGGCCTGGTCGGACGGAAGATCGCCGCCACCCTGGCCAGTTGCGGCACGCCCGCCGTCTTCATCCATCCCGCTGAGGCCGGCCACGGCGACTTGGG
>Ga0224495_10001275_pt1 | contig 18011 bp, 15 predicted proteins | sample SF_Jul11_sed_USG_FD_168128 | JGI IMG/M metagenome (GOLD analysis project Ga0224495, IMG submission 168128) | Sediment microbial communities from San Francisco Bay, California, United States - SF_Jul11_sed_USGS_4_1 | ecosystem: Environmental > Aquatic > Marine > Sediment | place: USA: California... | reverse complement strand
TGCCCGAGATGGAGGAACCTATCGAGATACCGGAGCCAACCGAAACCCCGGAGCTTGCTATGACGCCGGAGATGGCTGAGACGCCGGAGCTGCCCAAGATGGAGGAACCTTTCGAAATACCGGAGCCAACCGAAACCCCGGAGCCAACTGAGAGTCTGGAGCTAATTGATACGTCAGAACCTGCTATGATGCCGGAGCCAACTGAAACACCGCTGCCGTCTGATAGTCTGGGGCTGATCGATACGTCGGCGCCATCTTTCACTACAGAGCCAATTGACACATCAGAAGCTGAAAGCGACCTCAGTAGTGCAGATACCGCTATAGTCGGTGAAGGAACCGATACCTTCGAGGAGATGGACACCGGATTACAGGCAACAGATGATACTGTAATAGAGGCCAAAGACACAACGGCTGAAACATCACTGCAGGAGATCGAAGAAGATGTAAACCTGGATAGTTTCGGCAGCGGCTCAGGTTTGTTAGACCTCTCCCTCCAGGCTGACGATACTTCATTAGGCGGAATTCTTGACGAGATTTATGCGCCCGAGGCAGGTGAAGACCAGCAGGTCGGGCAAGCAACTGGTTCAGCAGTGGAAATGGCCGCTGAGGCAGCTCAAATACTGCCTGATGAGTTTACCTCCCCGGGACAAGCACTTGCAGTACCGGCATTAGCTCGAGCCTATGCAGAGCCGGAACCTGATACGGTAAGTAATACGCTCGGATTTATGCTGTTTCTGCCATTATTGGCCATTATTTACACAGCGATAGTGGCAGTGACAGGTTCCGTGATATTATGCCGTCAATTCTGCAAAAGATACAGGGTACAATCTGGTACATCGCAGGCGGTGCTGTCGTCGTGGCACTCCTGATACTCGGAGTCGCTTTTATGCTCGGTGGCAAACCTGCTGATACAGCCGACAAAAAGAAAAAAACTAAAAAAGGCAAAAAAGCCGAAGAAGCCCCGGAAGCAGAAGAGGAAGAGACCGCTTAGAAACTGTCCCAATATTTTTCACCACTTCGACTTTGCTCCCGGCTGGAACCGAGCAAACCAAAGGATCTGCCCTTCGAATGTAAGCAATCTCTTTCCTTGTCATTTCGAGCGTAGCGAAGCGGAGTCGAGAAATCTGGCTTAGATGCTTAATTAACCTTACCGGGATAATAATCTCAATAATTAATCATTTATCATTCATTCTTAATCATTTCCTTTGGGTGGCAGCCTCAAACCCTGTCCTGAGCGAAGCCGAAGGATCAGTTTGGGGATGGTAATCTAAAAATTAATCAATCATCAATTATCCTTAATCATTTATACGGCCTGCCAATGCCTGATTGGGGGGACGGGAATCCAAATTGTTTAGCTACAGTGTTAGGCTTTAGCTATGACGATGTAAGGGTGATATTAGGTTTAATCTTGTGGCACGGGCATCTCGTGGCACGAGCATCCTGTGGCACGGGCATCCTGCCCGTGGATAAAGCGTTATCAGTAAAAAATAAGGCTTAGGAATCCTAACAAAACCTAATTTGTCATTCCGGGCTCAACGAGCCTTTTGCCCTGCACTCAGTGTAGTGCAGGGGAAGAATCTCCAAAATTAATCAATCATCAATCAATGTCATTTCGACCGAAGCAATGCGCAGCATTGCGGAGTGGAGAAATCTGCCCACACGAATTGAATTTACCATACGATGTCACTGAGAAATCAGCAGAGCATTCTCAATTCTGCATTCTACATTCTAAATTCAAAACTCCCTTCCCACTTCTCATTCCGCGCGTGAAAAAAAGTAATTTAGGAACAAGCAAGCTTGCTGCATACTCTACCCGGCTCGTAGAATCGTCAATCTGATCTTAATGGTAGTCATACAGCATATTTTTCAAAATCACCTCCAAAATCCACATAAAAACTCTCCCAGTTTTTTCAACTCAAATTTTTCAAGAAATCTTGGTGAGTCTGTTATATAATTAAAAAGCTGTTTCCACAGGCAGATTTTCGCTGTAATCGGTACTAATCCATTGCATCATTCCCAAGTTACGGATTGCAGAGGCAACCTCCACCTTTTTTTGATCTGTATTCCAGCTTTTTTTCCACTGGAGGATATAATCAAAAACTTCTTTTTCTGGGATTCGTTCTCGTTTGGATTCCTGTCTTAATTTCTTAATAGCAAAAAGAACAGTTGATACTTCTTCGGCCTGATTTGTATTTTTGATACGAATAAATAAGTCTGTTACCTTTTCGACAAGATTATTGTATTTTTGAATAATCTTTTTATGTTGTTCCTTTAGGGTTTTATATTGTGGGCCGACTCTAATGGCTGTCATTTGTCCAATCTGCGTTTCACATATTAAATTGCTATTTGCCAATATAGTTAATGCCGGTTTGATCTGTTTTGAAAACGGTCCATAACTGGATTGTACAAAGGAAAAACCTGTATCCAGTTTCATTTCAGTTGCGATATAACAGATTTTTTGAAAAATCGTTCTGCCAACAGGTTTTGCATAAGGTTGTTTTTGAAGTTTATTAAGGATTTCTACTAACACAAACCATTCGGATTTTAATTTTTGCTTTTGTAATTTGTGTCCATTTGTTTTTTTGAAAGAAGTATGCGCAGAAAGAAAGCTTATAGATACTTTTTTTTGTGGAGTTCCATAGGGGGCATACATTTCAACCGGAATATCCAACTTGGATAATTCCTGATATAACAGAGGTCCCACATCGTCCCACTCCAAACCACCATTGCCACAACCAAGCGGCGGAAAAGCAATTGAAGTTACTCCCCAATCTTTATATTTCGTAGTTAAATATTCCAAGCCATGATAAATATCTTCAATTCTTGAAACAGACCGCCAGTGTTTTTTTGTGGGAAAGTTAATAATTGCCTTGTTTTCATAAAGGGACTTAAAGATATAAGGCTTTCCAAGTTGAACTTTTCCTTTTGTGCATCGATCTTTGTAGTCCTTGAACATTTCAGGATAGCGTTTCTTAAATTCCTGAGCAATCCCTTTGCCCATGATCCCGCCACAATTGACCGTATTAACCAAAGTCTGGGCTTTTGACTCAAATAGATTTCCTATAAGAGCATGAATAGGCATATTAAGTCCTAATAAAAGAATAACGATTCATTGATCTTTATATTACCAGAAAATCCTGTCTGTTTCAACCTTAAACCTGTTGCTCGATTGCATACATATGCCCCGACGATATACTTAGGATATACACAATTCGGCACAAGTACTTCAGCACCTTTGATATTTTTATGAAGTTCTTCAAGTCTTGGGTCATCTTGATGCAACCACCATGTGGCATAAATCATATCAAAATCCAATTTTTTTAAACCATCAGGATATGGATAAAAACCTGCATAATTACATGAAGCATTTCGATCTGTGATTACAATTCCGGGCAAGCTAAACACTTCGTGGTTGATTCTCAGAACACAAATTTCATTATTATGATTTCTAACTTTGCTTAACATGGGATTATGAGCGTCAAAATATAAATTAGCATAAGAATGAAGATATTTTCCTCCTGGGACAATTTTATTTGTTCTTCGATCTTGTATTTCCTGCATTGCAACGGAGCGACTTCGGATTCTTAACTTTCTCCTTAAATTGTGTGAAAGAATCCCATGTTCCATTACAGAAGGAATGTTTGCAATCGGCATAATATTATGTAATTCCTTAATATCCATTACGTAGTAAACATCTTGTTTTTAGTTTCATTAAAATTTCAACAGGTACTCCGGTTTCTTTGGGGGCTTTAATGCCCCCGCAATTTCTTATGTCTATAGAACCGTCTGATCATTCACAGCTTATCAAATCCTCCGAAAATCGCATCATAAAATTCTTTCAAAAAATAGTATAAAAATGAAACAAAACCACAATTCCCGCCAAAACAAAACCTCATTTTAACGCTGCCGTCCCGGCCTCTGTTCTTATCCCTTATCCCTTCTCTTTTATAGCCGTTCCCGGCCACCAAAATGTTGATAAAAATCCGCTTTAAGGATTTATTTTTTTAGTTTCCTTCGACTGCGCTCAGGACAGGCTATAAAGCATGTCCCGAAAGTGCTTAATCGCCAGTATAAACAACATAATCATGTTTCCTATCATATTGCACATGAAAGCAAGACCCCAATAGGCACGGTCAGATATCTTACGGGTTCTATAAAGCAAAATCCACAATGTACCCGGCCCGACGGTAAAAACCAGCAACATCGCCAGCCACCTTGCTTTGAAGAGCCAACGGAAGTTCTCAAGTTCAAATAATATACCTGCCAGTACACTAACCGTAAGTGAGAAGAAGAATATGGATTTAAAGTCCTTCTCTTTCCTTATCGATTCCGACTTTAGGTCCGGCAGCACCTCACGTAAAGGCTCAATCCTCTCCTCTATTAATCCCATCACCTTCTCAAGATACGCCTTAGGTACTACAATTATGAAAGGCCTCACCCTCTTATTATTGCGATACAAGAGAACAGTCAACGTATCGTCATCCAGGCTTCGCTTATCTTCTATTTTGTAACCGTCTATATCTTTCCATTTTATGATTTTGGCGTTCGTATTACTCACGTACTTTATGATTTTATCCGTTATCACGTACCTTGGTTTACCAAATGAGTCAAGCCATGAACCCAACAAACAAAACAAAAACATGAACAAGATAAATCCCGGTCCTAACAGTGCTGTCTTTAGCCATTGAGATTCAGTTTCAAATAATTCCGGTAGATAATAGTACAGAAACAGTATAACCAGACACCAGCCAATCGAACCAATAAAACAAGTTCGTAGAAGTGGCCGAATTATCGATTTCCTCTGGGTCCGTTTGTATTCTTCCGCTGCCTTGCCGGTCAATTTGGCTTCTTCAAATTCACATAGCGTTTCTTCCTTCCTTTTGCTCATATTTCTCACGGGCAAAATATTTAGCCGACGCTCGCCTCCTTTTCTTTTCTAAATGTCAAAGCTAAAGCTGCGAGATTTACAACAGGCAATCCATAACTTAGTAGGCCGAAAATCCACATAGCAGGTCCCTCGAGACGAACATTGCCGATAGCCGTAACATAGATAAGGATAATAAGAAACAAGGCATTTACAATAACAGCAATAATCCTCAGAACAGAGGCTAACTTTTTGCCCTCTTTACCAAATGTCAACGCAATAGCAATAATCGTCATCGGAGCGAACGCAAACATTGATATAAATCCCGCCCAGTCGAGAAGAGTTCGAGGGTCAGCGCCAAGCCTTATCAGGAACAATATAAGCCCGGCTGAGAAAATAACGTTTAGGACAATAGCAATAATTTTAAAAGCTTTACCAAGGCCCTTCATTATAAACCCCCAAAAAACGCAATTGTCGGCAGATACCTTTCATATCTCATATCTCTTACCCCAATTATCCACCCCATTCCCCTCGAACACAACAAAAAAACCACCCGCCCGTCTCAGCCACAGGGGGTTAAATTCTTCCGTGTAATCTGCGAAATCTGTGGTTAAATATCCCGATCAAACAAAACCTCATTTTAGCGCTGGCCGTCCCGGCTTCGTTCACAATAATCAATAATCATTTATCAATCATCCTTAATCATTTATGAGGCAGGGACCCAGTTCTTTCTTGTCTAAATAAAACACCTTTTTAGCCAGCTTCCCAAATGGGGTCCTTCTTAGACGGAACCCGGCGGCTGAAGCTGAGCGTTTCACAGAAGCTTGCTTCGAGGAAAGGCTCGGCCAAAGACGCCAAAGCTGGCTAAAAACCTCTATGCTCTCCGTGCAAAAAAAATCCTGTTATCCTGTCTAATTTTTCTTCGTGTGCTTGTATGTTGACATCAGTCATGGTTAATAATAGTCTCATTGGTAACCCTGGTGTTGGCGAGGCGAGCGTAGCGAGCCGAGCCAACACCAGTCGGCGACGAGAGATCGGTCGTGCCCAGGTCCGCGAGGCCGTCACGAAGCGGGATCCTCGCCGCCACCGTGGGACTAGCCCGAACAGCCGTTTGAACCGCCGGCGACCCACTCACCCGGTGAGTTCGTATTTGCAAGTAAGGGAGAAAACCATGTCTGAACCTGTTTATGTCGGTATCGATGTCGCAAAAGAAACATTTCATGTCGCAACTTGCCCAGACGTCCTCAAAACTCAACTGCCAAACACCCGGAAGGGACATCGCCAGCTTTCTCAATCGCTCAAAAATCACACTATCGCTCTCATCGTTCTTGAAGCTACCGGCGGCTATGAACGTCCGCTCACTGCCGAATTGCTCAGTGACTCTTTGCCTGTTGTTGTAGTTAATCCTCGGCAGGTACGTGACTTCGCCAAAGGTATGGGCCAATGGGCTAAAACAGACCCCATTGATGCACAGGTACTGGCCAAATTCGCACAGATAGTCAAACCTGCACCTAAAACACATTCTACGCCCCAAACCGCTGAGTTGTCCGAACTTGTCAGAAGACGCCGGCAGCTCAACGACCTGCGAACTCAGGAATCCAATCGTCTGCTTATGATTCACCACCCAAAGGTCAAAAAGAGCATTCAAAAAATGATAAAAACACTCAACTTCCAGATAGACGAGATCGACAGGCTCATCCGAGAACATATCGATTCCGATGCCAACTTCAAAAACAAAGACCGTATCCTCCGGAGTACTCCCGGCGTAGGACCGCAAACAAGCGCAATGCTCATCGCCAATCTGCCCGAACTCGGCAAACTCAATCGGCAGGAAATCGCCGCCCTTGCAGGCCTGGCCCCGTGGGACCGCTCGTCTGGAAAATCTGACGGCAAAGCGCACATCTGGGGCGGCAGAAAAGACGTCCGAAGTGTGCTTTATATGGCTGCATTTACAGCCTGTCGTTTTAATCCTGTTATACGTGCACTTGCAGAGCGTCTTAAACAAAAGGGCAAAGCTTACAAGGTGGTCATTACCGCCTGCATGCGTAAGTTGCTGATTATTCTGAATACTATGGTTAGGGATCAAACTTTATGGACTCCCGAAAAATCTGTAAAAAATACTTGAAATCTAACACAGCCGCTTCGTGGTTAAAAAATCTATGAACAATGAACAACGAACTCTGCGCAACGCTTTCCTATCCTGCCCAGTTTAACATAATGTTAAAATACAAAAATGTCAAATTTCTGCAACATTTTGCACAAAAAGTGCGCGCTTTTTGACTACTTTTGTCAACTTTCCGCTATACTTTTGCAAGTTTTTGCACCATTTTTTTCTTGCCCCTTTTACCCATACCTCCCATGCTGCCAATCAACATCTATTTATAGACTAAAAACAAACATCCCCCTGAGAAGAACCCAAAAAAACCTGAATTTCCACCCATTTTTTAAAATTTAAAAAATTTCATTTCTCAATCATGTTAATCTGCGTAATTTATGCCCAAGGTATTTATGCCCAAGGTATTTATGCCATAGGTATTTATGCCCAAGGTATCCTCAGAACCGCCATTTCCACCGGAACAAAAAACCGCGATTTCGAGTTCCAAAAAAAACCTAACTTGTCGCGGCGTTGCCTCTGGCGAAGACGGAACTTGTCGCGGCGTAGCCTCTGGCGAAGCCGGAACCTGTCGCGGCGTAGCCTCTGGCGAAGACGGAAACAAAGCCGCATACGCACCCGTGGCGGGCCAAAAAAAAGCCATTCCCCCTGACTCCAAACCTCACCGCCTCGACTGTTGTTTCGCCCTTGGATGATAAAATATTTCCTTAACATTTTTGGGCCTCCTTGTGTTATTGTCGGAAAAACGGGTTTAACCATATCTAAGGAGGCTCTTGGCATATCCCGTGCCAAAACAGGTAATTGCGTGAGTTTAGGAATTGACAAAATAAGTCATTTAATGTATTATAATGTATTAGAGTTTTGTTGCGAAATGCCCTTTTTTTGAAAAGATGCGGCTATGGATTCTCCAAAAAATAGACCATCCTGGGAATTCAGTTGGCGTATTATTACCATATACGTCGTATTAATGGTTTCGGTCTTGATTTTTATCGTCGTTACGTTCCTGACCGACATTTTCCATACAACCGAAAAAGGTCAAATACCACCTGTCGTATGGCTACTCCTCGCCGGCGTATTTATTTTTGCGATTATAGCAACACTCTCAAATATAATTAAAATATTTGACGCTCTTCAGGACAATAGCGCAAAGCTGGAAGTTATGTCAGAGGCTCTGAAAAAGAACCAATCCGTGCTGGACCAAATCAATCAAATTGCCCACCTTAGTGAAGCAGCAAAGTCGATTGTATTCCACGATTCAGACAGACAGTTTCTCATAGAAACCGTTCTTGATAAACTCGAGCATCAGGATATTGATGGGGCCTATGAAATCATTGATGGTCTTGCTCATTACCAGGGATATGAAGAACTGTCTGAGCACTTGCGAAACGAGGCGGAAAAGCACCGCGGCGCAACCGACCAGGAACGGATAGAGCAAGCCAAAGCAACCATCGAAAGGCTGTTCGAAAGCTGCCAGTGGGCCATGGCAAGTACGCGGATTGAAAAATTAATTAGTGCTTATCCCGACTCCGATGAAACAAAAACAATGCGACAAAGACTAATTGAAAAAAAGGAAGAACGCAAAAAAGTATTGCTCAACGCCTGGGATGACGCCGTAAAACGCCGGGCAACTGATCGCAGTCTGGAGATTTTAAAGGAGCTTGACCTCTACCTGACCCCTGAGGAAGGTCTGGCTTTGCAGGAAGCAGCAAGGGATGTTTTCAAAGACAAGCTGCACAACCTCGGCATCCAATTCTCTCTCGCCGTCTCCGGAGAGCAATGGGACAAAGCGATTCAGGTCGGCCAGGAAATCATTCGTGATTTCCCAAACAGCAGAATGTCCGAGGAAATCCGTGAAAGAATGGATGTCTTAAGGCAGAGGGTCCGGTAGCAGGGAAGTTAAAAAAACTGTCGATTTTATCTTACTGAAAATCAAACAGGGATTGAGTCTTAATCATTGTTACCTGTTCCGGATAAGCCGCAAAAGTATGAATGTGCAGCTCACTTCGTCTTGCCTCGAAGTCAATATAGCAAAACGGCTGCAAACCCCCGACTTCCAGCTCCGGGAACTTGACGAACACACCGCGGTTCCGGGCGAATCGGTCGAGATCGACATAGCTCTGCCGATATAAATTCGGACTCATCTTCTCGACTTGAAAATCGGTCATATAATTGAGCCCCTGGCTCAAAGTGCATTTATGAGAACGTGGGCCGCGGAATTGAAAACGCTCAATCAAGCCGCGAGAGGGCAGCATCTGTCCAGGCGTACTTACAATCTCAGCCAGGCAGGCATCCGCGGTAAAGACGCTGACAACATGAGTGCAGCCTGTAACCCAGATCATCGCCTCATATTTTGCGGTCCTTAATCGCCGATTGGCATAAATTTGGAAAAGCTCCGGATGCAAAGGTCTTTGAAAAAGACTGAATGTCAATTCTTCAATAGCCACATTGATTTGTGGTGATTCCATAATCAGGATGCCCCAAAACAAAAAAACTAACTTACTATATTAGTGTTATTATACAAAATTATCGCATCTTATTCAAGGACAATATCAGTATTGATAAGGCTGATTCATGGGCTTATAGGACGATTGTTTTGCAAGTTCCGTAAGCTAAATGACTAACGAGCGTGAAGTTTTGCGAAAAAAAGATTTGAAAACGCAGTTGCCCCGATTAATTTCCACTGCTAAAGAAAGCCGCGTTTATAATTGTTGCAATAATATCATAAAAAGCATGAGTTCCCGCCGTTATTCCAAAGCCGCGAATTGCAAAAAGAACAGCAAAATAAACACCCGCAATTGTCCGAAAACCAAACTCAGTCCAGTTAAATGCAGCACTTAGTGCCAATTGCCCATTTATAAGAACTATATGATGATGTGCACTAAACAACCCTGCCGAGACAAGAACCGAAAGTATAATCGAGTTCTTATGGCTGAGCCTCAGAACATCCTGGAACAACAGCATTAATACGCATATCAAAATCAACCGAAAAACAAGTTCTTCATAAATCCCCGCTCCAATACCTGTAACAATACTCGCCAGCAAAGAATCACTTTTAACTTCACTGCTGCCGGTCTCCATAGCCACCGACGGTAAACTGTTTGCTGTAACCAAAGAACAGCTCGGCAACGCTTTGTTGTATTGGGCATTGCGTACTGCGTATTGTGAATTTCGAATTTCAAATTTCAAATCATGCCTGATGCACGACGCCTGACGAAACTGTTTCGCACTGTCACCGAATTGGGCAATATCATCCTGTGGCCCGGGCGGACTATTCAAAAACAAACTCAATACAATCAAGGGCACCGCAAGCAAAATGCACTCAATCCCCATCGGCCAAAGGTCTCCAAGACTAAATCCCCATGGTTTGCGTGATGATAATTGCAGTGCCACCAAAATTACTACAACCGCCACTGGAGGTGCCACCCACGCCAGCTTATCGCTGGAACCCATATATTCAAGCAGGTTCTGAAGCCATACAAACGCCACAACTCGAACCTGAGATTGGTTCAGCAGGTCGGTATTGAGCAAAATCGTTCCCACCTCGTAGAAGACGATAAACGGCAGAAGAAAAATTATAGCATAAATCGGTCGAGACGTCCGTTCAAGATAAGAATTCTGAGTAAAGTTCAGCAATTGGCTTGAACTGTGCTTTCCCCTTTTTTTCACTCGTTTATCTGTTCTCACTTTTATAATTATTTGTCCTTAAAAACCGAAAATTAGTTGACTCAGTCAGCAAAATTTCAGAGAGTTTACTTGAATTAAATCGGAATTACAACAGTTAAACGCAGAAGCTTTTTTGCAACAAAAATTCAGGCAATGACAAGCGACCAATTGATCGAAATTTACCAGCTTCTTTTCGACCGCTTTGGCCCCCAGCACTGGTGGCCCGGCCAAACCCAATTCGAGATAATCACAGGTGCGATACTGACCCAGAACACAAACTGGGCCAACGTTGAAAAAGCAATAGCAAATCTAAAGTCCGCCGATTGCTTAATACCCGAAAGACTTTATCATCTTGATGTCTCACAGCTTGCAGAGCTTATCCGACCAGCCGGCTATTATAATATAAAAACAAAACGGCTCAAAAACTTCATAAACTGGCTGTTCGATAATTACGATGGGCAACTGGCAAACCTTGAAACCGTTGATACCGACCAATTAAGAGCTGAACTTTTAGCGATAAAAGGCGTCGGTTTTGAAACCGCTGACTCTATTTTACTCTACGCTTTCGAGAGGCCTGTTTTTGTCGTGGACGCCTACACCGCTCGAATCGCTTTCCGTCATCAGCTAATCGAGCCGGATGCTGATTACGAGCAGTTGCGTGAATTATTCCAGTCGAATCTGGCGGATGACACGCAGCTTTTCAATGAATACCATGCATTGCTGGTAAGGGTCGGCAAAGAATTCTGCAAGCCGAAAGCCAAATGCCCCGGCTGCCCCCTCGAAAAACTTCCCCACTGTCTTGAAATCGAATATTTCTAAAGCCCCACACCGCCTCTCGTCATTCCAGCGCGACAGTATCATCCATCCCCAGCCAAGCTCCGTTTCATACAAACGTAACGCAAAACCAGCAAAAAAGTCCCCCAGCCCAGGACCAGCAGGGCTATAATAGAAATGAGATTTATCATGGCACCCAAATGCTTATACCAGACGATTCCTGTAACCGTCATAAGGTAGATTACGAACATAAGCAACGAAATTACATAAATCGGCTTTCTGTAAAAAATCAACCGGACAACAAAAGCAAAAGGTGTAATCAACAAAGGAATGAAAAGATGTTTTACACTTATGGCGTGATAGATAAAGTTGACCCCTCGAAATGTAATCTCCGGTATAACTATCTCTAACAGCATAGATAAAGCCGTCATGACTGCAACTAAAACGCTAATCACCACTGTTGCTACAGCGACCGCTGTTATTGTCCCGGCAAACCTTTCTCTTCGGCCCCCTGAAATCATCATACTTGAGTGCACCGGCAGCCGCATATTCATCACGATAATCGCCGGCATAAAGAAAAATACAAATATTGCCCCCGCCCCCATATAACCAAGGAAGGATGACATCAGAATTAAAATAATTACAAATGACAATATACCCTTCCACTGTAATACCAGCACCACTGAAGCCGCGTATAACGCACCCCATATATATCGTCCCGCACTGACGTAATCGTATCTGTTCATTCGGCCGAGAAAGAATCTCTCCACCCGCGGGCTCGTGTATTTTTTCAATTTGTCCCACTTTCCGGCCATTCTAATCCGACTGATTTTTTTCATCTTGGCTGGATTCCAGGCATCGAAACCAGCCCACGGCACATTGCAGTAACGTCGCGCCCGGCCCTCATCGCCCAGCCATACCCATACAACACAACTGCTCAAAATTCCCACTGGAATAATCACAAGGGGATTTTCAACAATCACCCGTTCTAAAACTGTGTGCAGGTCAAAAAACCCTCCTGCGACAATTATCAACGGCAGAAATCCTATGAAAGCCACCGAGTTCCTGGCGGTAAAAGCAAGTGCGCCCCCTATCAAATAAGAAATCAGGCCCGCAAAAAAAGCTGAGCAAATCACAAGAATCAATTGCCCCGCATTCAAAGAGGGATAAACAAAAAACAGCAACGATCCGAAAATATTAAAAACTATTCCCACACAAAATACAAATTTCCTCACCATCTTCCTGTGGCCGGGCAGACAATAGGAAAACGGCTTGGACAGGACCTCTATCGGCAGCACAGCAAACAAAAGCCCAACGACAAACGCCAACACAATTAATCCTACAAATCGTCCCTTCCCCACCTCCGGCCCCTTAAACAACACTGCGATCCCCGCCAACGCAAAAAGTACTACAATCACATAAACCAGCCAGAGACCACGACGCTGATAAAGATGTTTCAAATTGACGGTTAAAACACTCATCTTTTACACTCCTGTAACGTTTTCTTTTTAAACCTTTTAACTGACAACAATCTTATATATCTCTTCCAGCGGCAGCGTCTCAATCTCAACCCAGCAATCGAGGCTTTTTGCCTGCTCCTGTATTATCTCTCGTGGGCAGTCCTTCACCGTTAATATAGCCTGCCCGTCGCTCCGCTTGCAGTGCACCACGTTTTCAAACGGCAGCTCTTCAGGCAGTTCCTTGCTCAAAGCGCTGATACGTATCTGGCTGAACCGCTCCCTCAATTCGTCAAAGCTGGAATCCAGCAGGATCCTACCCTCTTTCATTATCACCGCGTGGTCGATGACCTTCTCCACGTCGCTGAGAATATGAGATGAAATAATAATAGTTCGATTCTCGGTCTGGATAATCCGGAGCAACAAATCCAGAAACTGCGCCCTTGCCAAAGGATCCAGGGCCGCCGCCGGCTCATCCAGTATCAGCAGTTCCGGCTCAAAGCCTATCGCTAAAAGTATCGCCACCCTTTGCCTCTGCCCGGGCGATAAAGACCCGACAAGAACTTTTGTTGAAATTTCGAAGTCTTCAATGTATTTTTCCTCCAGCTCGCGGTTCCAGCTTTGATAATATGCGCTGACATAACTAATTAGCTGCCTGACTGTCATCCAGTCGAGCAGTTCGCCTTCCTGGTGAACATAGCCTATTTGCGCAAGCTCTTTCGGCCCGAGCTTTTTAGCATCAGAGCCGAACGTAATACATTCTCCTTCGTCCTGGAGATACAGCCCGATGATGTTTCGCAGTAATGTGCTTTTGCCTGCCCCGTTGGCTCCCAACAATCCAATTATCCTGCCGGGGTATATCTGAAGGTTGATATCATCGAGGGCCTTAATTTTTCCGAAACTTTTGCGCACCTTGCGCATCTGCACAATTGGTTCTTTGTTATTCATTAGAGTGACTCCCTGTTCTTAAATCATATTCTTTATATAACTTAGCCAGCATTTCTCCGGCTTTTTCTTCAGCTATCTCCAACTGCACTGCCATCACCGCCGCTTTTCTCAAAACTTCCTCCAGAAGCTGTATCTTTGTATGCGCTTTTTTGTCCTTCTGCAGCCTGTCAACAAATAGGCCTATCCCGCGGCGTCTTTCCACCAATCCTTCGACCTCGAGCAGTGCGTATGCCTTGCTGATTGTCATCGGATTAACCCTCAGTTGCGCAGCAAGGTCACGCACGGACATTAATTGCTCTCCTTCGCTTAACTGCCCGGCCATAATCTGCCGGCGTATCTGTTCGATTACCTGGCGATATATTGGCACTCCGCTGTGATGGTTGATTTCCAGTAACATATCGTATCGTCCTTATTCTGTATTACTGTATTAGCTACTTAATACAGTATACAACAACAGTAACACCTGTACAAGAAAAAAATGAAAATTTTTAAAAAAATTTGTAAGGATTTGACCACCCTTCCCCAAAAACGGCTATGTCCTTTGCATGCAAAGACTTATAAGCCCGGAAACTGCTGCTCAGACAAGCTGTTAGAAGAATCACCGGTTATGGTCAGCACCAAAAAGGGATTCCAATCGGCCTTTATAATATTCCTGCTTTTACCTACAAAAACATAGACTCCATTACAACAAAACCATCGTTGGCCAAACTTATAGCCTCTTGACGAACGTGGATTGATAACGGAGAATCTCAGGTATTAAATGAAGACTATCGGAGCACCTTAAATCGAAATCCTGCTTGAAGGGTGAAATATCATGGTGAAAAAAATTCTTTGCTTAGCACTTTTGCTGATCGGCCGGACTGTTTGCGCTCAAACAAGCGATTATTTCAAAGCAACCTATGGTGAGCTGCTTCCCGGCTCTACTGCCGAAGTTGGTCTGTGGTGGGCCTCATCAGGCTGGAAAATAAATCCCGACAAGCCGCTGCCAAAGGCAAGGAGTAATGCTATTAAGATATGCGCAGCTCGCAATGAAGCTGAAGCTGCTCAATTAGTAATTCGGCCAACTGTTACTATTAAGGATTTCAAAATACATCCAAAAGCATTAAATGGACCAGACGGAGCGGTTATACCCCCGGAAAATATCGAGGTACTAAAGGTCCATTACGTTAATGTTACAATGCCTACGGATAGAAGTTCTGTGTCAGGTTTCTGGCCTGATCCATTGCCTCCCTTAAATGTACCTATTAATCTCGAAGCCGACAAGAATCAGCCATTTTGGATTCGCGTGAAAGTTCCTCGTCAAGCTCCGGCAGGAATGTATACAGGCAATATTATACTGTTCGGGCAAAACTTCAAAGCTAACGTCACCCTGAGCGTAGAAGTATATGATTTTGTTCTTCCCGACCGGATGACTTGCACAACAGCCTTCGGTTTCTCGCCGGGTAACGTATTTAGCTATCAGAAGATATCCAGCGAGAAACAGAAACGCCAGGTACTCGAAAAATACTGGACGAACTTCAGTAATCATCATATATCACCATACGACCCGGCACCGCTCGACGGAATAAAAGTGACGTGGCCTAACGTTAAGCCGCCGGTCGAAAATAAATATGCAAATTGGGAGGGTCTGCGAATCATTGATAACGAATCTCATTCAGGCACCGGCTCACTGCTCATCTATGATGATGACCAGAAGAGTAATGTAACCGTTTCATATCAGCCGCTCATAGAAATACCGGCCGGCGGACTGCAGGTACGATTTTGGTATCGCACAGCGGTGCCGGACCACCGCTTTGGCATTGCGCTTAACCACTATGACCAGGACGGCAAGTGGATGTCGGGCAGAAATAACGATATGACGCTAAAGGGCAACGGCAGATGGCAGCTCTTCGAGGCTTTGGTGAGCGACTTTCCAAAAGGGGCCAAGTCCATAAGACCTATGATAAGAGCGACAACATGGACAGATACGGGGGAACTAACAGGTCTTGTATGGTTCGATGAGGTTTCTCTGAAGGATGCGGCGAGTGGAAAAGAACTTGTTGAAGGCGGTGATTTTGATATTGAAAAACGGACCGAACTTGTTGCGCCTCCTGAAGAGTTGAAAGTCAGATTCGATTTCTCTGCCTGGGACCAGGCAATGAGCCGAGCAATTGATACATATCACTTCAATTCATTCCGCCTCAGCATACCAGGTCTTGGCGGCGGAACATTTCATGCAATTTACGAACCATCTCTGCTGGGTTTTAAGGAGGAAGAGCCGGAGTATCCTATCATCCTCGAATCCTACTGCAAGCAAATGGAGAAACATCTGGCCGAAAGGGGCTGGCTGGATGAGGCTTATGTCTATTGGTTTGACGAGCCAAGCCCGGACCAGTATGCATTTGTCATGAACGGCTTTGATAAACTCAAACGTTACAGCCCAAGAATTCCACGGATGCTCACCGAACAGCCCGAATCCAAACTCGAAGGTGGCCCGAACATTTACTGCGTTATCTCAAACCTGTATAGAGACGATGCATCCGAGAGACGAAGGGCGTTCGGGGATAAGTTCTGGTGGTATGTCTGCACGGGTCCAAAGGCACCCTACTGTACGCTTTTCATTGATCACCCTGCGACTGAAATGCGCGTTTGGCTATGGCAGACATGGCAGCGAAAAATCGAGGGAATCCTCGTTTGGCAGACAAACTACTGGACCAGCTCCGCCGCTTATCCCGACCAACCACAAAATCCATACGAGGACCCAATGGGCTGGACATCCGGCTACAGTACACCAAAAGGCCAGAAAAGACCCTGGGGCAATGGTGACGGCCGATTCATATATCCACCCCTCGCTGCTGCAGATGCTCATCCTGCCGAGCCGGTCCTCGATGGGCCGGTAGATAGTATCCGCTGGGAAATGCTGCGCGACGGCATCGAGGACTACGAATACCTCGTTATTCTTGAAAAACTCCTCAAAGCCAAAAAGGACAAACTCACCACTGGACAGCACCAAAAATACGCTGCCTTCCTTGTTGTACCCGAAGGAATTACTAAAGATATGACTATATTTACGAAAGACCCAGCCCCAATCGAAATCCGACGTAACCAAATAGCTCAAGTTATAACTAAGCTAAACAAACTGTAAGTAAGCTTACCTCGCAGCTTTCGTCCAGTCCTCTTGTCTTACACCGTGGTATGTTGTCAGGACGTATTCAAACTTCTTCGCTGACCTCGGATCCAAGACAAGCATGAACTCAACCGTATCCAGGTCAACCTGCTCAAACTCCTGGCTTGTATTTAGCTCCCAGTATTGTGTTGGGAAGTTACGCTTAATTTCCACTTTAGTTGGAATATCACGAGTATTTCTTACTTCAATCTTGAATTTGCGAATCTCGTCCCAGCCTGAGATGTTACGATTCCTGTCGAATCTGTAGTTCTTGGTTTCAAAGTCCATAAGCGTTGTTTCGACAACCACATCGCCAACCGCACCAAGGTTAAGCTCTACATCTTCATTTACGGGAATATACTTAAATGTAGACTGACCCGTGTAAGATAAATGTCCTTTATCGCCGGCGCTTCTATAAATCTTCAGCATCCCGCCGGGTATGGGTGTTTCACCAAGCTTGTGCTCCTCATCATTTTTGAAGCTGAGGAAGCGAACTGCCGAATTACCATAACGCTCCTGTTCGAATTTATAGAGATTCGCCACCGGTACTTCGTCAACATCAAAGCTAATCAGACGTTTCGACCAGCCAGTAGGAATTGTTTCCGTCCCTTCAATCGTATAAAGAAAATACTCGCTCAAACCTTCCTTTTTGATTTCCTTGGGTTTTTCTGGAACTCCAATTGCGGCCAATGTAACGACTTTTTCCATTTCTGTCTTGGCTTCCCTCCCCCCGCGAGCCGATAGACCCCTCATTATCCTGACTTCTCCCGGTCTGCCGTAGGGATACTGTCGCCGGGCAAGCTCGGCTATCTGGTCGAGGATGTGTACCTTACCGACAATAAGGCGCGTCTGGGCGTTTTCATAATCCTCGCCGCTGTTATTGGTAACCCGCACGTAGCCCTGCAGGCGCATCGTCTTCTCATCTTCTGTGAGCGTCCCCATATAAAACGCCCGCCAGGACAGGCCGCTGGTCAAGTACGTTATCTCCACCGGGACTTTTCCGCTTACGCCGCTTTCGATGTTCCACAGCCCAAGGTTCTGGATCCT
>Ga0224495_10001274_pt1 | contig 18013 bp, 18 predicted proteins | sample SF_Jul11_sed_USG_FD_168128 | JGI IMG/M metagenome (GOLD analysis project Ga0224495, IMG submission 168128) | Sediment microbial communities from San Francisco Bay, California, United States - SF_Jul11_sed_USGS_4_1 | ecosystem: Environmental > Aquatic > Marine > Sediment | place: USA: California... | reverse complement strand
CTAAGGTAGATATGGAGAAAATCGTCTCTCTATGTAAGCGGAGGGGGCTGATTTTCCCTAGCAGCGAGATATACGGGGGTTTGGCTAGCTGCTGGGATTATGGCCCTATGGGAGTGGAGCTTAAGCGCAATGTTAAAGAGGCCTGGTGGAAGGCCATGGTCCAGGATCGGGATGATGTAGTGGGCCTGGACACATCGATCATGATGCACCCGGGAGTTTGGGCTGCTAGCGGCCACATCGATAGCTTTACAGACCCCCTGGTGGAGTGCAAATCCTGCCACCTGAGGTGGCGTGCCGACACAGTAGAGGGCAAGAAGTGTCCCAAATGTGGCGGCGAGCTGACCGAGCCTCGCATGTTCAACCTCATGTTCAAGACCTTCATGGGTCCTGTGGAGGAAGAGGCAAGCATTGTCTATCTGCGCCCCGAGACTGCCCAGGGCATATTCGTTAACTTCGAGAATGTTGTTACCACTTCCCGGAAAAAGTTGCCTCTAGGGATCGCCCAGATAGGCAAATCTTTTCGCAATGAGATCACCCCTGGCAACTTCATCTTCAGGACCAGAGAATTTGAGCACATGGAGGTGGAGTATTTCGTAAAGCCCGGGACTGATGGGAAATGGCTTGATTACTGGGTCAAAGAGAGGTTTGACTGGTACGTCAAACTGGGTATCCGGAAAGAGAACCTTCGGTTGCGCCAGCACGGCAAGGATGAGCTGGCTCACTATGCCAAGGACTGCTACGACGTGGAGTACCTTTTCCCGATGGGGTGGTCGGAATTGGAGGGCATCGCCAACAGGGGCGATTTCGACCTGACCCAGCATGCCAAGTGTAGCGGCAGAGAGCTCAGCTACTATGATGCTGAGGCTGGCGAAAAGTATGTTCCTTATGTTATTGAGCCTTCGGCCGGGGTCGATCGCTCTGTTTTGGCTTTCATGATTGATGCCTACGATGAAGAAGAGGTCGAAGGAGAAAAGAGAACAGTTCTACATCTACACCATTCTCTAGCTCCTATCAAAGTAGCCGTTTTGCCGTTAAGCAGGAACGAGAAGTTGACGCCTCTGGCCAAAGAGGTCTTCAAGCAGCTGTGCCCGGACTTCATGACCGACTATGACGATTCTCAGAGTATAGGGCGGAGATACAGGCGCCAGGACGAAATCGGCACCCCGTTCTGCGTTACTATAGATTTCGAATCCTTGGAGGACAAGCAAGTCACCATTCGGGAAAGAGACAGCCTGGGGCAAATTCGAGTGCCAATAGAGGAATTGGAGAAGGTGATAGAGGCCAAACTCAGAGGGGAAGCTTTCGATGCTTCGACACTATGGGCCACCAGGCAGAAATGATGGTTGGGTGCTTTGCCTAGTTGTGGTCTTGCTCAGCCGACCTGAACCTCGCCAGGTCCACGAGTGGCAAGTTAGTGAATACAGGCCTGGAAGAGCTGGAAAATGAACCAAATTAACACTCGCTATCACATTGCTCAAATTGGGAAAGTAATACTCGGTTCATTTGATGGCAAGCTTTGTTTGCTTGATTTTGCAGAGGGAAAAATCGGAGGAACAGTCGAACATAGAATCAGCCAGGTGCTAAATGCCGAACTTGTCGAAAGGGATGACGATGTTCTGAGAGAGACGAGAAGGCAACTTGATGAATATCTTGAGGGGCAAAGAAAGGGGTTTGACATTCCTGTGTCGATGGTGGGGACTGATTTTCAGAAAGATGTCTGGAATGCAGTCATAAGAATTCCTTATGGAGCCACGTCCACGTATGGGCAAATAGCGCGGCAGATAGGGAGTCCGCGGGCCGTCCGAGCGGTTGGTGGCGCTTGCGGGGCAAACCCCATCAGCATAATCGTTCCCTGTCATCGGGTAATCGGGAGCGATGGAGAACTTGTTGGATATGGCGGTGGCTTGTCTCTCAAAAAATGGCTGCTAAAGATGGAGCAGGGCGACAGTCGTCCGCGTGGATGCATGGATTGAAACAGACATGTACTCGTGATGGCCCTTCGGAGGATGGAGCAAGGCACTCACTATCGCTTTACTGCCCGCGTCGCCATACAATTAGGCGTATACGTAGTCAAGGGTTCCTTCTCTGAAGGAGGAGTCTTGTCTTCGTAAAAACCCGTGATAACAAAACCGGCTGCAAGTTGCCCGCCTATTTGATCGTCGAGAGTGTGGCTAAATTCCATTGGCTCACCTTGTTCCAGCCGGTGTTTCTTCTCCTCTTCAGGTAAATCGCGAACGTCCGAATAGGGAATGCGATATTTCACCTGCAACACGCCCGTACGTTCCGCCAGTTCGTAGTCCACCAAATAGGCGGCTGGATTCATAAAACCTGCCAGAAGTATGCCCCCATGCCGTAACACACGGAACGCTTCGCGCCAGACTGGCCGCACATCTGGCACGAATGTATTTGAGACCGGATGGACTATCAGGTCGTAACTCATCGAATCGAAGATGTGGAGGTCCGCCATATCTCCTTCTATTAGACGGATACTCAAACCATCCCTTTCCGCTACTAAACGGTCCTGCTCTAACTGCAACGGTGAATTATCGAAGACAGTTACATTGGCACCTGCCGCCGCTAATACCGGACCTTGCTGTCCGCCGCCACTTGCGAGGCATAGTACATCCGCTCCCTTGAGTTGCGGAAACCAGTCTACCGGAACGGGTATAGTTGGCGTTAGTACAATCTGCCACTCACCGCGGCGTGCCTTTAGGATAGTATCAGCACTCACCGGGATGGTCCATTTGTTGCCTTTTGTTACCTCACGATCCCAGGCGTCTCTATTGTGCTCGCGAATGTTCATTGCCTAGACTCTCTTCCCTTTCTGCTGTCGGTATGAACAAATTGGTTGGCGTCAAATTGCAGGGTCGCATTATAGCACTAAGGTGATATCCTGAAATAGATTCTCAGAGTCGAATAGGAGATTAGCAATTCGATGATGTCTGACAAGTCCGTATTATTCAGGTCGGGCAATAGGATCTCTTTTCTGTAACCATTGGCGTACCAACACAGCGCTTTGTTACTCAATATCCCTGAGAAACGTTCAATTACATATACTCGTAGGAGGGCTATTGACAGCGTCGGTCGAGTGATTTATGGTATGGATATCGCACGTAATTGCCAAAGGGGGATATGATGAACAGGAAGGGGCTAATAGGAGTTGTCGCGGCTTGTATCATAGTCGTCGTCGTAGCATTAATCGTGTCTCTATCTGGGCATGGTTCAGCGGGTGGCACGGTGGTCACTTTCCAAGACCGAAATCTAGACACGGCCGTACGGAAAGCACTGAACAAACCGTGGGGACCTATTCATGCCTCTGAGCTCGCTGGGTTGGCAAGCCTCACGGCCTCTGATAGTGAGATCGGGCATTTATCAGGGCTCCAGTACTGCACCAACCTTATATACCTCGACATCTGGCATAACCAGATAAATGATATCTCCCCCTTGACCAACCTCACCAATCTGACATATCTCGACCTCGGGGATAACCAGATAAGTGATATCTCCCCTCTAGCCAACCTCACCACCCTTACATACCTCTACCTCTATTCTAACCAGGTAGGTGATATCTCCCCTCTGGCCAATCTCACCAATTTGATGGGCCTTTCTCTCCAGTATAATCAGATAAGTGATATCTCCCCTTTGGCCAATCTGACCAGCCTGACAGACCTCGACCTCGGGCATAACCAGATAGGTGATATCTCCCCTCTGACCAACCTCACCAGCCTGACAGACCTCTACGTTCCGCAGAACCAGATATACGATATCTCCGTTCTGGCCAACCTCACCAGCCTGACAGAAATCTTCCTTTATTCTAACCACATAAGCGACATATCCCCATTGGTGGACAATCCTGCGCTGGGACAGGGGGACTATGTTTCTGTGAAGAACAATCCGCTGAGCTCAGATTCCATCGATACATACTTGTTTCAACTTAGGACGAGAAGTGTAACAGTTGATTACTAGAACCCAGCAAGATGGGTCAAAAGTGGAATGCTCCTGAGGGCGAGGTTGGAGATCAACCTGTTTTGTTACCTGAAACACGCAGACTTAAACGTAGAAGTTCTGGGCTATTGTATCCCCGCAATCCCGATTTCAGTGCTGCACAAAACAGCGTTTTGTTACTCGCTGAATTCAAGAGACATCATGCCAGTAGGTTCTGATACAAATTACGTATTATGCCGCCAGAATTTTTCGGTCAATGTTATATTAGCTGATTTAGTTAAGTTTGACGAAACAGATAGTGTTGGAAGATAAATAGCGGCAACAAAGAGCGGCTCGGATATACGTATAAAGCGACTTACAAGCCCCTAGTCGTCAGTCCGAATCTAGTCACCACTACTCTTTATTTCTGCAACCTGTAGCACAGTAAGAATTAGTCCGTATTTATTGTGCGATAACCCATCGCAACCAGTACTGAAATTATTCCATTCTTTACGGAGAATAGCCCGTGGTAGCGGTTCCAAACAGTCCACAAGATGTTACAGTACTCGGTCGATGTATGGTATTTTGCGTATCAGGCCGCTGAGTCAGAAACATAGAGGAACAGCTATTACTCCCAGTATGCCCCACTTCAGCAGCGGATACAATGTTATGTTCTGAAATGCGAGGGCCAGACTAGTGATGACCGGAGCGTGGATGAGATAGGCAGTATAAGCATTCGGTATTAGGAAACCTGTTATCCTCTGTGGACGGTTGAAGTAGCGGCGGAAAGCTTAGATCAGGCCGATACACATGCTGATGCAGAGAAAAGACTCCCATAGAGCGTACAGCAGAGACTGCCAGTGCCAACCGCCTTTGAATAAGATGCTGCCGTTCGCTGCGCCGCTTGCGAACATCATCGGGACCCATAGAATGATCATGATGCAGGCAATTACCAGCCAAAGGCGGCCTGTTCTGTCCGGCAAATTCTGGCACCAGTTACGTCGGTAGGCAACCAACCCTACGATGGACAGGGCGATGTATTGGACGAAGAAGGGCAATTGCAGGTTCAAAGGCACGAACCTGTCGACATCCATCACAAATAGCAGCCCTACTGGAAAGCCTGCCAATCCTAAAAGCAGGGAAAAGAAAGCGATAGTGCCATTCCTGGGGAAAGGATCCTTTTTGGCTTCTACGCCTGAATTAGTAGTACGAGATCTCACAAGTAGTTGCCATAACACATATATCAGCGAAAAAATAAGTAGTACCTCAACAAACCATAGCGGCCCCTGGCCGATCAGTTCACCGCCGCTGAAATACTCACCAGGGAAGAACTGGAATAACGGCATCTGATGCCGATAGAAGGCCGCCCATACCCATAGAGGGTTGATAATCTAGGAATACACCGCCAGAGGAATGCCCAGTCGCATGAGGCGGTCTCTAACAAAACGGACTGCACCTTTACGATCGTAAGATCGCGGAACAAAATAGGCACCAATAAGCAAAAAGAGGCCCATGAAGTAGGCCTGGTTGGTGGCACAAAACCAACCGCCGAGAGCATTGGTGATGAAGTCCTGCCTGCCCTCCGTCCATATCCAGCCACCAGTTCCAGCATATATAATCATCATGTGGTGCAGCAACACCAGGATAGTAAGGTAGACCCGGATATTGTCAACAAAAAGTAGACGGCTGATTTGCCTAGGTTTGGCGACTGCCGTTGTAGCCATGGTGGGGGCGATTGAAGTTTCGGTTTCTATTTAAGTGTCTGTCCTTTCAAGAGTGGTATTATTCACCCAAACGAATCAAAATGAATTCCAAATAATTAGGCTAATTATACAATTGGATTTGCTTCATAACAAAATAGTAATTTGCTGCGTCACCGCACGAAATAGCGGCCTGTTACCTCAATATACAAACTGAAAATGTTGTATTGTGACGATGCCGCATCAAGCACTCACGGTGAACGGCAGAATTTCTATGTCATTGTGTCCCCGCAATCTCGAAAGGAGTTGAACACAATCCGTCTTCTGAGAATGGGTACGAGGCCATCGTTATTGAACCGCAGGGGGTGTCCAATACCGGTGGCGTTAGAAGCGAGACTACAATCGAGAAAGTTGAATGGATATAATATGGATCGTTGCATAGCCAGTCAACCTAGCAGACGGCTCTCAACGGCTGCTGATCTTGGCGTGAGTGGCAATCAGCAATAAATTGTGATGAGCGCGGAGATACGTATTTGCACGGAAGAAGATACCAAGGCTCTCGTGGAGACTATCCGAAAGTCATTTCAGGATATTGTAGAGCGCTTTGGCTTGACCCAGGAGAATGCTCCTCGACATCCAGCAAACTGCACGATGGATTGGATTCGAAACGATATGGAATGTGGAGTCACCTATTTCGCCATCGAAGACAAGAACTGCATCGTGGGGTGTGTTGCTCTCGAACAGGCAAATTCAGATGTATGCTATCTTGAGCGCCTGGCGGTGCTTCCAGGTTGCAGGAGACGTGGATTTGGGAAAGCATTGGTTGATCACGTGTTGTCAGAGGCAAAACATCTCGGAGTCAATTGCGTGAGTATAGGAATCATTGCCGAGCACACTGAACTGAAGGACTGGTACAAGAGACTTGGATTCGTTGAAGGAGAGAGCAAAGAATTTCCGGATTTGCCTTTTGGTGTTACCGTCATGTCATATGACACAAAGAAGAGCTGCCGGCAATGCGCTCAGCCCGACGCGGTAGAGCATGTCAGTGACCGCTGTCGTTCAGAATCGCGAGGCCGTAGAGAAGGGAAGCGGGTCTAGGGCTGACTGGAGTCGGGGTAGGAAACTCCGACGTAGCCAGAGTTGAGTCTAGTCGATAAACCTAGATTGCTGCACATCCACCAGACCGAGGTCGGTCAACCTGAGTTCGGGAATCACGGGCAAGGCCAAGAAGGAGAGGATGGCGAATGGGGTTGGAGGCAAGTTGCCCAGACTGGCGGCAGCCTTTTCTACATTGTCATGCTGGGATACGACCACATCTAGCGGCTCCGGGGAAAGCAGGCCAGCAATGGGCAACGGTAGAGAAGCAACAATTTCGAGGTTGGCGCAAACAACCAGCCCGCCCTGTAAAGTCTTGATCTCCTCGATTGCCTTGAGGATATCTAGGTCATCGGCTCCCACCGCTATTATATTGTGAGAGTCATGGGCTACTGACGAAGCTAGTGCTCCCTTCTTCAAGCCGAATCCTTTTACCAGGCCTACCCCGATGTTGTTGCTGGCCTTGTGTCTTTCCACCACCACCAGCTTCAGTATGTCTCTCTCCAGATCGGGCACCACTGTGCCATTCACAACTTTTATCTTTTCCACTGCCTTCTTGGTGACTATCTGTCCGGGGACGATTTGGATGACCGAGTAGGTCTCACCGGCAGCGTCTATTTTCAGTGATTGTGTGGTAGGAGACTTGATGCGTACCGTGTCTCTCAGTTCTACGGTGACAGGAGGCAAGGGGAACAAGGGCTTGCCCTGCCTCGCCACGCGTCTCCCTTTGTAAAATACCATGTCTATTTCCAGTTTGGTCAGGTCAGTAATAGTGATAAGATTGGCTATATAACCTGGGCCGATGCCTCCTCTATCATGAAGCCTGAAATACTCAGCAGTATTAATCGTGGCCATCTGGATTGCCCGGACCGGGTCCAAGCCTCGGCTGATCGCCTTTCGGACGACGGCGTCGATATGGCCTTCCCTAAGCAAATCAGAGCAACTGCGGTCGTCCACAACGAAGAAACATCTCTTATAGGTGTTATCGGTAACCAAAGGCAGGAGAGCGTCTAGGTTCTTCTCTGAGGAACCTTCTCGAATCATCAGGTACATGCCCCGGCGCAACTTCTCTTTTCCTTCTTCCAGAGTGGTAGATTCGTGGTCGGAAAGGATGCCGCCGGACAGGTAGGCGTTTAGCTCCTTGCCAGACAGTCCCGGAGCGTGCCCATCGATAATCTTCCCATCTGCAGCGCTGATTTTTTTCAGAACCTCTTCATCCCCGCTGACCACGCCGAGAAAGTTCATCATCTCTCCCAGGCCGATTATCCTAGGGTGAGCTAGAATTTTCTCCACATCCCTAGAGCTGATTTTGGCGCCTGATGTCTCCAGATTGGTTGCCGGCACGCATGACGGGGCCATGAATAACATGTCCAGGGGTAGCTTCCGCGCAAGGTCCGTCACGAACCTTATTCCTCTGGATCCACAAACGTTGGCAATTTCATGCAAGTCGGTTACCACAGCCAGAGTTCCTTTGGGGACCACGGCCTGAGCGTATCTTGCCGGGTGAAGCATGGAGCTTTCGATGTGCGTATGCCCGTCGATCAGTCCGGGAGCCAAAAGACCGCCCTGCAAATCGATAATCTCCTGGCTCTTGTCATAATCTCCTACTCCGGCAATCCTATCGCCGCAAATAGCCACGTCGGCTTGCTCTATTTCTCCAGTAAAAGTGTTTACTATCCTTGCATTTTTCAGAAGTAAATCAGCCGGCGTTTCCCCTTTAGCCACAGAAATAAGCTCTCCTAGATTCATCTCTCATTCCTCCAGGGTATATATATCGGGCAAATTGCGGAACTTCTCACCGCAGTCGATTCCGTATCCCACGATGAACTTGTTGGGCACAGTGAAGCCCAGATAGTCAATGGGTACCGGGACCCTGCGCCGGCACGGCTTATCTGTTAGCGTACAAAGCTTGAGCGAGGCGGGTTTCTTCTTCTTCAGGTAGTCCAGCAGAAAAGAGGTGGTGATTCCAGTATCCACGATGTCTTCAATTACCAAGACATCTCTGCCTTTTACAGGCGTCTTGACTCCTTGAATTACTCTTACTTTGCCGCAACTCTCCCTGGCAGCGCCGTAGCTGGCGAGATTGGCAAAATCGAGCTCTAGAGGCAAATCAAGCTGGCGGACAAGGTCGGCAATGAACACAAAGGACCCTTTGAGGACGCCAATGAGTAAAGGTTGGCTGCCTTGATAGTCCCTCCTGATTTCACGAGCCAGCCTGTCTACGGCTTTGGCTATCTCGTCACGGCTGATGAGAATCTTGAGCTGCTGCTGAAGGACCATTGCATCATTTCCCAACTGACTACTATGATAGCATAACTGCGTCTGGTCACGGATGCTGGATTTTTCCTGTCCACTGTTGTATACTTAAGGGGAGAAATGATGCGGTCCAGCCTTATCGGGAAGATCGAAAAAGCCAGAAGATATGCTCAAGAACCAAGTCGTGTCACTTTCTCAGGTCTAACCGCTGTTTTCCACGGAGAGAACGACGACCACAAATTGAGCTACTCCAATGGAAAATGGCACTGCACTTGCCATTTCTTTTCCCAGTGGGAGATATGCAGCCATGTCATGGCACTCCAGCAAATTCTGGGCAACATGCTGCCCAAAGAAGCCCTTGTCTCTCCTGTGGAAACTCAACTACCTGAGAAATAGTCCAACGCTTCCGCCACGACAAACAGAGAGCCGGTAACGCATATAACATCTGTCCTGCCTGCTAGAGACAGAGCTCGGGATATGGCTTCGGCTACAGTCCTTCTGGCTCCAGGCTCAACGCCTCGTTTGGTGAACTCGGCAACTAGGGTTGAGAGAGGGGCAGCACGGGAGTGTGATGTCTGTGTGACTATCACCTGAGGGGAGAGGGAAACCAGCTCATTTATCATCCCTGGTATGTCTTTGTCACAGGAAGTTCCAAAAACAAGGAAAATCCGCTTTTCAGGAAAGTACGCTTTGATGTTACTGACCAGCCTTTTCATCGACACTACGTTATGGGCGCCGTCAATCACAACGGCGGGCTGTTGCTGCAAAATCTGGAATCGCCCCGGCCACTGCACCCGAGCCAGCCCTTGAGCAATATCGACGGCCGAGATGGCAAAGCCCTGGAAAGCCAGAACCTCTAGAGCGGCTACGGCAGTAGCAGCGTTCTCAAGCTGGAAGTCACCCAAAAGGGGAATAGTGAGCTGATATATGCCTGTTTTGCCCTGGATTACTAGTGATTGCGATCGGAGATCGCCACCTATCTTGTGCCACGTGACATCCCTGCCTACCTGAAGCACCTTGGCCTTTTTCTCCCGACAAATATCACTGATTACTGAAGCTGCTTCCTGTGGCTGCGGGGAGATCACCGCCCAGCAGCCGGACTTGATAATGCCTGCCTTCTCCCGGGCTATTTCTTCTAGGGTATTGCCCAGAATCTGAGTGTGGTCCAGGCTGATGGAGGTGATGACACAAGCCGCCGGATTAGCCACAACATTCGTAGCATCAAGCCTGCCACCTAGACCGACTTCCAGGACTTGAAAATCCACTAGCTTCTTCTGGAAATACGCAAATGTCAGCGCAGTCAACGCCTCAAAATAAGTGAGTTGCCTGAAGCTAGCGTCCTGCTTCATAGATTCGATAAAAGGCTTAACGTGAGCCATCGCCGCAGCGAACTCAGCTTCAGAAATCAAGCTTCCATCTATGGTAATACGCTCCCTTAGAGTATGAAAGTGAGGTGAGGTGTACCGTCCCGTTTTGTACCCTGAACTACTTAAAACCTCGGCAATCATAGCTGCTACACTCCCTTTTCCCTTGGTGCCTGCGATGTGAATCGTCCTGGCTGTTAGCTGAGGGTTGCCCATACGGTTTAATAGCTCTTCTACGTGCCTTAAACTATAGCCGGGCTGGGCATAAGATATGCCCGGAATTTGTTCATAATTAACAAAACTGTTGAGATATTCTTCGGCCTGCCTGTAGTTCATTTCCTGGCGTCAATATCGCACAATTATACTACTTGCATATCATGTCTTGCTTGGCCTATGGTAGAATCGTGGAATACCATTAGGGGGAAGAACGAAAACGGGAATTAAGTGAAGATCAGGCTCAAACCGCTAGGCGACGTAGCCGACGAAATAATGGAGGAGGTTAGGGATAGGGTTCGCGTGATTTTCCATTGTCCAATAGAAATGGAAGCGGGTTTCAGCGACCTAGCGCAGGCTTATAGTCCGGAGAGGAAGCAATATTATTCCTCAAAATTGCTCGCCTCTCTCAAGAAGTCGGAAAGAGAGGAAAGGGTTGTCGGTGTAGCTGATGTTGACCTTTATGTTCCCCGGCTTAACTTCGTATTCGGTGAAGCCGATATCCTTTCCGGGACGGCCATCGTATCCCTGTGGCGCCTAAGGCAGGAGTATTATGGCTTGGCTCCGGATAAGGCTTTGTTTCTGGAAAGAGCCACCAAGGAGGTAGTCCATGAACTGGGACATACCTTCGGCCTGGAACATTGCCCCAACAACAAGTGCGTCATGCATTTTTCCAACAGTTTGGCCGACACTGACCTGAAGGAGGCGCATTTCTGTAGTGCATGCCGCCCCAAAATAATTCTTTGATGTCACCCAGGAATTTGATATAGTAGGGAGATTCTCAATAACTTTCTGCTCAGGAGGCGAAATGAGAGGCCGACGAAGATTGGGAAGAGGGGTGGCTGTGGTTGGCGCCGGGATGTCGAGATTTGGCATGTTTGGCGACAAAGACTCGAAGCACTTGTTTGCCGAAGCTTTCCGCGAAATGCTTTCCACAGTGGATAAAGGGATAGACCCTAAAGATATTGATGCCCTTTATGTGGGGAATTTTACGAACGATTTCTTTGTCCGGCAAGGACATTGGGGACCGATAATCTCGGATTTGCTGGGACATACCCCGAAACCGGCAACCCGAACAGAGGGTGCCTGTGCTTCAAGTGCGCTCGCCTTTAGAGAGGGAGTTTTTGCTATAGCCTCCGGATTCTATGATGTGGTGCTGGTTGGTGGTGTCGAGGACATGTCGAAACGCAGCACAGAAGAAGTCACACAAGGCCTGGCCATGGCCGCCAGCCCTTATGAGGTCAAGGCGGGATTTACCTTCCCAGGTGTTTTTGGTGCCATCGCCACTGCTTATTTTGCCAGATATGGTGCCAAACGAGAGCATCTGATGAATGTCACCGTAAAGAGCCATAATAATGCTCGACTCAACCCCAAGGCGCAGTTCAATGTCTCCATTCGCGATATTATGAATCAGAGGATTGAAAAGGCCAAAAGTAAAGGAGGGCCCGTACCTAGCTGGAGAGACGAAAAGGAATTCCTGCGCGACCCTGGGGCTAATCCTGTGGTTGCCTGGCCCATGCATCTCTATGATTGCTGCCCCATAAGCGATGGAGCAAGCTGTGTTTTGTTGGTAGCCGAGGAAATGGCCAAGAGTCTCACCGATAGCGCCCTGCATGTTGTCGGTATAGGACAGGGTAGTGGTAAAGGGCTGCATGCCAAAGAAGACCTTACCTATTTTGAGGCGACAAGATACGCAGCAAAAGAAGCCTATGACCTATCGGGACTCAAGCCTGAAGATATTCAAGTTGCCGAGGTGCACGATTGCTTCTCCATAGCTGAGATCCTACACATTGAGGATTTGGGATTCTTCAAGCCCGGGGAAGGATATAAGGCGGTGGAGGAAGGCCTGACGGGGTTGAGTGGCTCAAAGCCCATCAATACCTCGGGGGGACTTAAGTGCAAAGGGCATCCGGTAGGAGCCACGGGCACAGGGCAAATTGTTGAAATCTGGAAACAGTTGAGGGGTGAAGCTGGACAAAGGCAGGTGCCCATTAAGGACTTGCGAATCGGGGCAACCCAGAGCTTGGGAGGGACAGGAGGTACTTGTACGCTTACCATTCTGGAGAGAAGGTAAGAAGGAGACACGGCTAATGGAAAGAAAGCCATTTAATGATATATCCTATGAAGGATTCCTCAGCGAGGACAAGCTGATGGGGTCCAAGTGCCAGAGATGTGGTGTAGTTTCTGTACCTCCTCGGTCCATTTGCATAAAGTGCCATGGCTCTGAGATGGAATGGGTGGAGATGAAGGGAATGGGAAAGCTTGTTGCCTTCACCTGCATAGCAATAGGTCCTCCATTCATGATCAAAGAAGGTTACGACAGGAAACATCCTTATGTTTCGGGGGTGGTAGAGTTGGAGGAGGGGCCCAAAGTGGTTGCTCGCATCGAGGGGGTGGATGGAAGCAAGCCGGAAACCATAAGAATTGGCACTCCTCTTCGGATAGAGTTCTTGCATAGAGACGAGGGAGAAAACTCGGTGACCTTTCTGGCATTCAGACCTTTGTAGCCCTGTGTTGAATGCTAGATTGTGATTTGGCTTCACTCAGATATACGCATGGCATTATCCGAGGGGAAATTCTGATAGAAGGAGATTGGAGCATGCAGAAAGAAGTAGTTGTTGTCGGTGGTGCCCGGACCGCTATCGGTGCCTTTGGTGGTTGTTTAAAGGACATACCTGTTGTTGATCTGGGCGCCGCGGTTATCAAGGAAACACTTAGGCGAGCGGGGCTAAGGCCGAAGTCCGGTGAAGAGTTACTCGGTTACGGCGCTGATGCACTCAAGTCTGATGGCATAATAGAACTGGAGAAAAAGCGCTATGACTATGATTCTTCTCTGCGTCCTGTTCAAGTTGACGAAGTAATCATGGGGAATGTCCTTCAAGGAGGACAAGGACAGAACACAGCGCGCCAGGCTTGTATCTATGCCGGCGTTCCCAAAGAAACCCCCGCTTTTACAGTGAATAAGGTCTGTGGTTCAGGGCTAAAAGCTATCACGTTGGGAGCGGAAGCCATAATGCTGGGCGAGGCCGATGTTGTGGTCGCCGGAGGCATGGAATGTATGAGCAGTGCCCCTTACCTTCTCCCTAAAGCCCGCTGGGGCTATCGCATGGACGTTGGAGCCCGCGGAGAGATTATAGACCTCATGGTCTATGACGGATTATGGGAGATATTTTACGGATATCATATGGGAAATACTGCGGAGGAAATCGCCAAGAGATATGGCTTCACTCGCCAGCAGCAGGATGAGATAGGCTATCTCAGCCATGTGCGGGCGCGCAAAGCCATAGCTGACGGCTCGTTCAAGGATGAGATAGTCCCCTTTTCTACCCCGCAGAAGAAAGGCGAGCCTCTTGTTTTTGATACTGATGAGCGTCCCATGGACACCTCAATGGAGAAAATGGCTAGGCTCTCCCCGGCGTTTCGAAAAGATGGGACAGTCACTGCCGGCAACTCTTCGGGGATTAACGATGCTGCGGCTGCCATGGTGCTTATGTCCCGAGAAAAGGCTAGAGAATTGGGTCTCAAACCCATGGCAACCCTCAGAGCATGGGCTTCAGGCGGGACAGACCCCAAATATATGGGACTGGGCCCTGTGCCGGCGGTGAGAAAAGTGCTCAAAAAAACGGGGCTGACTAACAAGGATTTGGATGTCATTGAGCTTAATGAAGCCTTTGCTGGTCAGGTATTAGGCTGCATGAAAGAGCTTAGTTGGGATTCTGACCACGTCAATCCTCACGGTAGTGGCATATCTATGGGTCATCCTATCGGCTGCACCGGGGCGAGAATAGCGGTGACCATTGTCTACGACATGGTGCATAGAAATCTGCATCGTGGCCTGGAGACTATGTGTATTGGCGGCGGCCAAGGGATGGCGGCTGTGTGGGAGAGGTCGTGAACGTCCGCGGGAAGTCTGGTGTCAATATTACCATCTACGGTTGAAGCCCTTCTTAAGCCCCAGGCTTATCCCCACAAACCAGAAAAAGTGGAGCTGGTGCAGACCCAGATGTCCTTTATTTTCCTTGGCGGTGAATACGTCTACAAGATTAAGAAACCGGTCAACCTGGGCTATCTGGATTACACTACCCTGGAAAGGCGCCATTTCTTTTGCGAACAAGAAGTCAAGTTAAATAGGCGCCTTTGTCCGAGTGTGTACTTAGCCGTGGTCCCCGTTGTCGAAGAAAAGAGTGAGCTTCGTATCGAAGGGCGGGGCAAGGCCATAGAATATGCTGTCAAAATGAAGCAATTGCCCCAGGACCGCATGATGGATGTGCTCTTGCCTCGGGGTCAGGTAGCTCCGGAAATGGTGGTAAGGGTGGGTGAGAAGCTAGTGTGCTTTCACCAGAAAGCGGAGACAAATCAAGAGATTGCTGCCTTTGGTGGCTTGGATGTCATACGGGGCAATTGCGATGAGAACTTCGCTCAGACCGAGAAGTATATTGGCCTCACCATTTTTAGGGCGAGATATGAAAGAATCAAAGGGTATACCGATGATTTCATCAAAAGCAATGCTCAGCTATTTGGGAAAAGGGTGAGGGAAGGCAGAATAAAGGATTGCCATGGCGACCTTCATGCCGCCCATGTGTGTTTCATTGATGATATCTGTATTTACGACTGCATTGAATTTAATGACCGTTTCCGATATTGCGATGTGGCCTCCGAAATTGCGTTTCTGGCTATGGACTTGGATCGTTATCATCGGATGGGTCTTTCCCGGCATCTGGTGAATACATATGTGAAGCTTAGCCATGACGCGGAAATCCTGTCATTGCTCGGCTTCTACAAATGCTACAGGGCTTACGTCCGGGGCAAAGTGGAGAGCTTTAAGCTCGACGACCCGCTTATTTCGCAGGACGAGAAGACAAGGGCTTTGGAAAGCGCTCGAGGCTATTTCCAGCTTGCCGAATCGTATGTATGATTTGTGCACAACGAAGAGCAAGATGCCATGGGCGACAGGTGGCTACCTGGCGTTCAGGTTGCACGTAGAACCGTCTGCAGTATATACTTTGGCGTCGGCTTCTATCAAAGCTGATGAATGTCTTGATTCAGGAGGTGCGCAATGAGTATTGCCCCAGATGTTTTCTCTCTGTCAGGCAAGGTGGCATTGGTGACTGGCGGTAGTCGAGGTATCGGGAAGGCTATTGCTGTAGGGCTTGCTAGATTTGGCGCGGACGTAGCTGTGACCAGCCGCAAATTGCCGGACCTTGAAGAAGTGGCCAAGGAGATAAAAGGACTGGGCCGTAGGTCAATGGCTGTGGTGACACATGTGGGCAGGGTAGAAGAGATAAAGGATTTGGTGCCGAAAGTGAAAAATGAGCTTGGCAGAATTGACATTCTGGTGAATAATGCCGGTACCAACCCGACCATGGATTCGGCTATAGATATTGAAGAACGTGCCTGGGATTCCATTATGAATCTCAATTTGAAAGGACTGTTCTTTCTCAGCCAGTCGGTAGCCAGGGTGATGAAGGAGCAAGGCGGAGGCAAGATCATCAATGTTGCCTCAACAGCAGGCATTAGCCCTGACATATTGCCAGTTTACTCGATAAGTAAGGCTGGCGTAATCATGGCGACGAAAGTGATGGCACAGCAGTGGGCTCAGTACAACATCAGGGTGAATGCGATAGCGCCGGGGCTGACCAAAACCCGGTTCAGTGAAGCTCTGTGGAGCAACCCAGCTATTGAACAAGCTGTCATGGAGAGGACTCCTTTGCGGCGCGTAGCTGAACCTGACGAGATGGTTGGCGCTGTGATTTTCCTGGGCTCTGATGCCTCCAGCTATGTGACCGGGCATGTTCTGGTTGTAGATGGCGGCCTAGTCATATAGCAAAACGGTCTGAATTCGGCAGATAGCCAAGCCCTATCAGCCTGTCAGCAACACAAACTGGTTCCGCCACATCCATCGCGTGATTGCCGATTTGTTGGGCGAACGGTGGGTGGAGGGCAGACTAACAAGGGGTAAAAGTGCACTGTTAGGGATGATGCTGATGGCGCATTCCGGCTAGATTTTATCTCTGAGGCTCGGGCCGAGCAAGATTTGCACCCGGTTTCGCCCCTTCTCCTTGGCCTTGCGGAGCGCCTCATCGGCACGTGAGATAAGAGAGTAGGTATCTTCACCCCGTTCCCAGGCGGCCAGCCCCTGACTGACTGTCACAGCAAACACATCGCCGGCATAGTCTTTCATCTGAGTCCTCTCGATTATGGTGCGGAGTCGCTCAGCTGCGGCCCAAGATGAAGCCAGATTGGTCCTCGGCAAAATAATGATAAATTCCTCCCCTCCATATCGTCCAACTGTATCTGCATCCCGGATATTACGACGAATTAAAGTGGCGATTTTCTGCAGGACCTTGTCCCCGGTGAGGTGTCCATGGCGGTCGTTGACCTCTCTGAGGTGGTCGATGTCCAGCATAATTAGACTGAAATCGTCCTTGTAACGATTAGCAAGGTTGCCTAAATCACGTAGCTTGCCTAGAATGGCTTGGCGATTATACAATCCGGTCAACGGATCAAACGTCGCCAGCCTTTCCAACTTTTCTTTGTCGGCCTTGGCTTGTTGTAGCCGGGTCCATTTATCCAGCGCAGTATTGATGGTGTTGCTTAGCTTCTCCAGCGATAGGCTGCCCTTCGGCAAGTAACCGATTGCCCCGCCTTGGTAAGCCTGTGCCGCTATTTCTTCGGTCGCAGACCCGGTCAGCATAACCACGGGGGCAAGTTGTCTTTTTGAGATTTCTACAAGCCATTCCATGCCCGATTTCCCAGGCATTTGATTGTCCATCAAGACCAGGTCAATTCTGTGTTTGCCTAGAGCATCTTGGATCTGCCTGGTATGCTGGGCCTGGAGCAACACGATTTCCTTGTCAGTTATCTGTTGTAGATACGTGCGTAGCAACTCGCAGTCGGCCGGATCATCGTCGCAGACGAGGATTTTCATGAGGGGCCGTCTAATTTGTGTCTTTGATGTCGCCGGATTCTTGTTCACGAAGCACGAATTGGTAGTCGTCACGTCTGTCCGTGGTTTCGTGGCCGGAGCGACCGGGCTTCTGCTATACTGTTTCTCTGTTGCAGTACATTTGGTTACCATCGCTGCTTGGCCACTTTCAGTGAACTTAGTCAAATAAACCTAGTCTGGTTTCACTATACCATCGGCGTTAGCTACTGTAAATAGTCCTTTAGTAATGTTTCCAATAGTTAAGATGTACCGAAACGGGTAATGGGTGTCCTGTTAGCTACAGAGGACTAGCAGGATAGAGGCGGCTGCAACGGGGCTCACAACGGGAGTGTTTCCGAGAAAAGAAGAACCCTGCGCATTTCAGGGATAAATGGCTAGCGCTTCCAGTCCTGTGGTCTGAGGTGTGTCGAACATCAGGTTCATATTCTGAACTGCTTGCCCCGCTCCTCCCTTGACGAGGTTGTCCAGACAGCTAATGACTATGAGCCTGTCTGTCCTTGAATCAATAGTCGGAT
>Ga0224495_10001273_pt1 | contig 18040 bp, 12 predicted proteins | sample SF_Jul11_sed_USG_FD_168128 | JGI IMG/M metagenome (GOLD analysis project Ga0224495, IMG submission 168128) | Sediment microbial communities from San Francisco Bay, California, United States - SF_Jul11_sed_USGS_4_1 | ecosystem: Environmental > Aquatic > Marine > Sediment | place: USA: California... | reverse complement strand
CCAGGGGGCTGAAGGCTAAGGCTATGGCTGAGACGAGGAGTTTGTGTTTGAACTTGGGTGTCTGGTTAACTTGACGGCTTTGCATTACGATTCTCCTCTATGCTGTTTAGCAATATATCTAAAGTTGGCTAGCTTTCCTGACAAAGCCACAAAAAAACCAATCGGTAGAGATCCTGAAACATCCCGATTGGAATAATCCTGTTTATTTAATGGCGCATTATCCGCAAGAATTGCCGAACAAATTGCCACTATCAATACATGGTGATTCTTATTCAAAATTCAGACATGGTCAATGCCAATCTGCACCATCTTGAAAAACATCTAAGCTTCAATTTGTTATGGACGATGACGTGCCGTAAATGTCCCTTTACGGGTAAACATGGGTTGTTTTTGCCCCGCGTTTTGGGTGGAAAAATGACTGGAGATGTTCACCAAGGGCAGCCCGCTGATGCCCTTGGTAATCACTCTTTATGGAATCACCGCCCCGACAGCACCGTTGACCGTGACTTTCGGGTTGAATGTGAGGGTATCCGTTCCATTCACCGTCAGCAGCACCGTGCCATTGACGCGTTGTACCGCACCCGTGCTGGTGACGTAGAGTCTGTTGCCCACCGTCGTGTCGTTGAACAGCGTGTTGCTCGCCCCCCCACCCGTCGTAGTCGTCAGTCTGGTTGCTACTGTGCCGCCTATCGTCAATGCCGCGCCTGAGGACAGCGTTGATGAGGCTGCGCTGATCAGGTTCACATTGAGTGTATTGGCATCGCCCAGCTTGATAACATTACCATCTGCATTGACGGTACTTTGGAAGTCGTTACCGGCATCCAACAGGATGATGTTATATTTTATATTGTCGATGCCCGCCAGACCATTGTCTGCGATCAGCGTTGTGGTTCCGGTAACGTTAAGGCTTGTGCCACTAATCTGGGTAATATGACCTCCTCTGGAGGTTGCATCAAAGGTGCCGGTTGAAACGATGTTACCCAGCTTCAGCCGGCCGGCACTGTCTGTCAGGTTGATGTTCCGGCCATCCGCACTGAGCTTGCCCTGGAAGTCGTTGCCGCCATTGGCCAGGGTGATGTCATATTTGACGTTATCAATACCCGCAAGACCATTGTCGGCAGTCAATGCACCAAGGCCAGTCACAGAGATACCTCCCCCTGACTGTGTGATAGTACCAGCCGTCGAAGTGATCGCAAATCTGCGGACACCAATACTGCCCAGTTGCAGTCCGCCGCTACCATCGAGGAGCTTGATGCTCAATCCGTCCGCATTCACCGCACCCTGAAAGTCATTACCGTTCAGCATCAGGATGATGTTGTATTTGACGTTGTCGATGCCCGCCAGCCCGTTGTCCGCCGTCAGGGTCGTCGCCCCGGCAACATTGACGCTGCTGCCCCAGGCCTGTACCAGGTTGCCTCCCGTCAGGCTGGCATCGAAGGTCCCTCCCGCCGCGAGGTTGCCCAGTATCAGTCGACCGGTACTGTCTATCAGGCTGACATTCAAGCCGTCTACATTAAGCCTGCCCTGGAAGTCGTTGCCGCCGTTGGCTAGTGTAATGTCGTATTTCGTCCCAGCACCGTTGTCGGCAATCAAGGTACCCAGACCGGTCACGGCCAGGCTGCTGCCGCCCAGTTGGGTGATGGCACCGGCTGCGGTGGCATCCAGCCTGCGGACTGTCATATCGCCCAGTGTCACGGCACCCGCCGAGTTGATGGACAGTCTGCCGCCAACATCCAGTACGCCACCGCTCTGGGTGTAGCCCAGAGTACTGAAGTTGCCGGTGGTGGACAGGTTGCCCGCGGCCATGACGAAGTCGCCGCCGTTGCTGACACTGGTGAGATTCGCCGTACCGATATCGTAAGTGACGGTGACACCACTGCCGATGCTGACGTTGGCGACGTTGCTACCGGACGGGGTCGCGCCGCCCGCCCAGTTGGCCGCATTGCTCCAGTTGCCGGTGGCGCCGCCCGCCCAGCTAACACTGCCGAGTTGGGTGATGCTGCTATTGAGATTGTCGGTATAGCTGACGTTGTAGTTGAGGCCGCTGTTGCCGTCGTTGACGGTAATGCCGCTCGCGGTAACGGTCTTGCCGGTACCGACGTTCTGATCGAGGAAGGCAAAGGTACCGCCGCTCAAACTGTCGGTGCCGAACAGGCTGCCGACGGTTGCAATGGCCGTACCCGGGGCAGCCAGTCCGCCGTCGTAGACTTTGTTTACATCGCTGGTGCTGAGGGTGAGTGCAGCTTTATCGATTGTCAGTGTGTTATCCAGAACCGTGATGTCATAGCCACGCTGGTTGGAATAGAAGCCACCGACGCTGATAACATAGTCACCCGCGTTGATTGCACCCTGCGACGAGCCGGTATAGGTCAGGCTGCCCTGCAGATTGGCATCCGGTGTCACCGAGAAGGTATAACCGCTACCACCGTTATAGGCTAGTCCATCATAGGTCTTGCTGTCGTTATTGATAGTGATGGTCAGGGGGGTCAGGAAGCTGGCGATTAGTGGGGTCGAGTTCCCTTCGTAGATTCGCCAGGTAGTGCCAAAATCCAGACCGGTGAAGCTTGATTGCTGTTTCATCTGGGTGATATTTAAACCCGTGCTCCCCGTAATTGCACCGCCTCCATCTGCATTTGCCTGCCCGGTCGTATCGGTATCCCAAAAACTGGTACTGGCGGAACCCGTTGAGGTATTCGTGCCGGTCAACCCGCCGACATTGGTCGTACCGCTCACATTACCTGCAACGACCACGTTGCTGATGTAACTCACTCCGGAGTTCTCACCGGTAAGGCCACCCACCTTGTTTAATCCTGTCACCGAACCTGAAAAACTTGCGATATCGATCGTGCTGTCAAGGTTGCCTCCGGCGATACCGCCAATATTGCTACTTCCGCTGACCGTGCCGTTCACGAACACATTACTAATCGTACTGGGATCGTTGAATCCCACAATGCCACCGACAAATGTATTGCCGGTCACCGATCCGGTGAAGGAGGAAGAGCTGACGGTTGACAGCGCATTGGTTTTTCCGGCGATACCGCCAACGTAGTCGAAACCGGTCACGCTGCCCGAGACGTTGGCATTGGTGACGGTGGAAGCGCTGATAGACCCGAACATACCCACATAGTTTGTTGCCGGCAGATTAATGTTCAAGTTGCTGATGCTGTAGGTCAGACCGTCAAATGTGCCCGTGAACGGACTGGCAAAACTGCCGACCGGAACGAAACCCGAGGTGGTGTTCCACATGCCCGCTGCACTGGCCGATTCGGCCACATCGATATTTTGTGTCAGGGTGTAGTTTGCGGCGAGATCCATGCCCATCAATTGCAGCTGGTGAGCATTGCTGATCGTCGTGCTGTGCTCGCTACGCAGGAACGGGCGTGTTGCGCCGTCCACCATGAACCAGGTATTGGTGAAATCCCATGTGGCCGCAGTGAAATTGGCTTGCGTCATCATGTTGGCGGTGGTCATGCCAACCGCTCCCGAACCAGCGCTGCTAGCCTGACCTGAAGTCGTGGAGTCCCAGAAACTGTTTGCTGTCGACATGCCAAAGCCCAAGCCAGCCAAGCCGCCAATTGCAATCGGAGTACCCGCATCACTAACATTGCCTGTGGAATAACTGTATGTAATCGGTCCGGCAATCTGACCGGCCAGTCCACCGCTGATGCCATTCGTGACGCTGACATTACCAGTTGCGTAGCAATAAAAAATCGGGACATAGCTGCCAATCTGACCAACCAGTCCCCCAGCATATCCTCCGTTACCTGCTGCCACGTTACCAGATGCATAGCTGTAACTTAGAGTAGGGCTTGCATTGTTCGGTTTATTCAATTGACCGACTAGACCACCTGCCCTGCCGGCGGCACCGCCGGTGACGGTGCCGGTGTTATAGGTATAGCTGATCAAGCTGTTGCTGTAACCAACCAGGCCGCCAACGTAATTCAGGCCGGTCACGCTGCCGCCTAGCAGGCCGATGTCCCGGACGATGGAGCCTGAGCCGGTCGCGCCGAACAGCCCCATAAAGTTGGCACTAGGTTGGTTGACAGTCAGATTGCTGATGGTGTGTCCCAACCCATCGAAGGTGCCTTTATACTGCGTGGTAAGGCTGGTTCCCGTGCCCACCGGCGTGAAGCCAGCCCCGGCATTCCAGCCGCTGGTGGCAGAGGCGTCAATGTCCGCACCCAGCGCATAATTCAGCGTCAGGTCACCACTCATACCCTGCAGGTCGGTCGTGGTGGTGCTGCCGGCCGATCCCAGACTGGTGATCACCGTGAAATTCTTCGTTGTTCCGTCGGAGCCCAGCTTGGTGCTGAAGTTTGCACCTGCAGGCAGGTTGACTGCAGCATTCACGAAGTAGCTGCTGGCGTTGCCTGTGGCGACTGCGCCCTGCCCGTACAGCAGCGCGAGGCTGGCGGTGCCGGAACCTTGCAGGCTGGCATTGATGTAGATGTTGTTCCAGGCGTTCAGCGTGAGCAGGTTTGCACCCCAGGCAACAACATCGTTTACAAAGATATCGCCATTGCTCGCTGCAGTTCCGGCACCACAAGTTGCTCCGGTACAACTCACCGCAATATCCGTGGTCTGGATCACCACCGACCCCAACCCCAGCGCCGTGCTGAGTGCTGCACCCGTGATGTCACCGCCGCTGGCAGCGATGGTGAAATCATAGGGATCTATCAACCAAATGCCTGTCTGGCCCGTGGATGAGGTCGATGTAATTTGGGCATCGCTTGCAATCTGCACACGGGCAGCCGAGGTCTCGATGAAACCGCCGTCACCACCATTCGGTGCTGATGCATCGAGTGTGCCATCGACGTTGACGGTACCAACCTGCATGTCGCCCATCAGCCTGATGACACCACCGATATTCCGGACAGTGCGTGCCTGAATGATGCCGGTGTTGTTGATTACCGCGCTACTAAGCGCATCAGCAGCCCGAGCCGACATAAATACTTGACCACCATCGGCTTGAATGAGTTGATTGTTCTCGACCAGAGCGTTAATTGAACCCTGATCAACAGAATAGGACAGCAGCGAACCATTGTTGAAGTTGAGCGTGACCTTGTCGCCAGCAGCAAGCAACGCTGTACCCATCGATGCGGTAATTACGCCTTCGTTGCGTACCTCGGGAGCAAGCAGCGCAATGTAGCCGCCGTCGGTCGAGTTCAAGTTACCCTGGTTGATGACAGCGCCGGCAGTTCCTGCATTGCTGAAGTTGTAGTTTCCAGCCATGAAGTCGGTATTACCAAGATTGAGTGTCGAAGCGACCAAACCACCGACGCTGACCTGAGCGGTGTTGCCGAACAAGACACCGTTGGGATTAAGGATGAAGACCCGGCCATTAGCATTCAGGCTGCCCAGTATCGAACTGGCATCCTGTCCGAGTACGCGGTTCAATGCGATCGAGGAAACATTGGGCTGAATGAAATTGACAGATTCACCAGCGCCGATACTAAAGCCCTGCCAATCAATGGCAAGGTTCTGGCTCTGTTGGGTTACGGCGGTATTTACACCCGCCTGATCGATTGTGCCGGTACCCGCGCTGATGATTCCACCGAGAGGTGCGGCGTGTAGGGCTGTACTCAGTAACTGCAGGGTCAGCGCGATAAATCCGGATAAGGCGTGACGTTTCATGGAAGCTCTCCTGATTGCGTCAGGTACGAAAGCTGGCCTGGCGAAGAGAAAGTGGTTAACGGCAGAACTATAACAAAAAACTTTCGTGCTAAATACCCGGTTAGCAGGTGCACTATTGGAAGTCCGGCAGGCTGGACATGTATTTCGGCCCGCTCAACTTCCGTAAAGCTTGCGCCCCTTGATCCGTGCACGGTGTGCCCTGCGCTGCTCCGCTTCAGTGAGCGGCTTGGGCTTGCTGCCCTCGAACGGATTCTTGCTGGAGTTGTACTGGATTTTCATCGGCGTGCCTTTCAGCTTGAATATCTCGCTGAAGGCACGCTCAAGGTAACGTGTGTAGCTTGCCGGCACATCATCCAGCCCGCTGCCGTGGATAACGATCAGTGGCGGGTTGCTGCCGCCCTGATGGGCGTAGCGCATCTTGGGTGTGAAGCGGCCTTTCTTTGGTGGAGCCTGTTTTTCCAGCGCGCCGATCAGCGCGCGGGTGAGTTTCGGAGTGGACAGCTTCGCCATCGCCGCCTCGTAGGCTTCGTTTACCGATTTCAACACGCCGGCAATGCCGTTGCCCTGCAAGGCGGAAATGTAATGCAGCTTGGCAAAACTCAGGAAGTGCAGCTTGCGCTCGATGTCGCGCTTGACCTGGTCGCGGTGGTGTTCGTCCAGCCCGTCCCACTTGTTCACCGCCAGCACCAGCGCCCGCCCGGCCTGCAGCACAAAGTCGGCCACATGTGCGTCCTGCTCGGTGATCTGGTCGCGCGCATCCACCACCAGCACCACCACGTTGGCATCCTCGATTGCCTGCATGGTTTTGATCACGGAAAATTTCTCGACAGCCTCATCAACCTTGCCGCGGCGGCGGACACCGGCGGTATCAATGATGGTGTACTTTTTACCTTCCCGCTCGAAATCGATATAGATGCTATCGCGTGTCGTACCGGGCTGGTCGAACGCAATCACTCGCTGCTCACCCAGTATGGCATTTACCAGAGTGGATTTGCCGACATTGGGACGACCGACAATGGCAAGTTTTGGGGATTTTTCTTCAACAGGTTCCGCTTCGGATTCAAGCGAAAAATTTTCCAGTGCAATCTCGACCACTTCTGCTACGTTGTCGCCGTGAGCGGATGAAACCGGCAGTGGGTCACCCAGTCCCAGCTCAAAAAATTCAGCCGTCACCTTGGCACGCTGCATCCCTTCCGCCTTATTGACCAGTAACAGGATTGGTTTTCCGGTCTTGCGCAATTGTTCGGCAATGATCGCATCCTGCGGCGTGCAACCGGCGCGGCCATCGACAATAAATAACACCACATCAGCCTCATCGACCGCTTGACGGCTTTGTCTGGCCATCTCGTACATGATGCCATCCTTGGCAACGGGCTCAAGGCCACCGGTATCAACCACCAGATAGGGTTTCTCCCCTACTCTGCCACGACCGTAATGTCGATCGCGCGTGAGCCCGGGCAGATCCGCGACCAGCGCGTCGCGACTGCGCGTGAGGCGGTTAAACAGGGTGGATTTGCCCACATTGGGACGACCGACCAGTACCAGCGTGGGTAACATTCAGATTACTTTCTTCTATTGATTGACAGCGAATACACTCCGCCACTGCTTGTCTGCACAAGTATGCCGTCATCCAGTTGTAGCATGGTCGCAGAGATTGCACCGTCCTCCAGGTCGATACGAGCCATAAGACTCCCGTCTTCGCGGCTCAAACCGTGGAGATATCCTTTTCTGTCACCGACGACGACGAAGTCATCCGTTACATAGGGTGTAGAAACCCCGCGCATAAACAATTGGTCATTCTTCCACACGGTGTTACCTGTAGCCTTGTCCATTTCAATTACCGAACTTTTTGCGTCCGTCAGATATAGGTAACGGCGCAACAGCTTCATTCCTTTGTCGCTGGAAATATCACGGTTCCATAAGGGGCCACCCTGCGTCAAGTCATAGCATGCCATACGCCCCTGAAAAGCGATCGCACATACCTGCTCATCGTCAACCACGGGACTCGCTGTAATATCACTGATGCGTTCGAGTTCAGTATTCCCCCGTGCTTGAGAAACAGCTGTTTCCCACAGCACCTCGCCATTCTTGACCTTGATCGCCGCCAAACGTCCGCCGGCAAAACCAACGAACGCAACACCCCGATAAATCGCGGCGCCCGCATGACTACGCACCACAAGGGCCGGTGTACTACGTTCAAATAACCATGCGCGAGTTCCGTCGGTAACGTTCAATCCGGTAATCCGCCCATCACCGCTACGCACCAGCACGATACCTTCGAAGCTTTGCGAAACACTTAACGCCTCGCTGGATACAATCGCTTTCCATATCTGCTTGCCAGATTCGTCATAGGCCAGCACCTCACCTTTACTGCCGCCGATTATCAGAAGTCCATCACCGCCGCCAATTCCACCGCTGACATTAATTCCGCTCTCGATACGCCACGATAATTTACCTGTATTTCTGTCCAGACTTGACAATCCGCCTCTGGCAGATACTGCATAAACTGCATTTTCAGTTACTACCGGATGCAACTGGTTTGCACCGGAATTTCCCACATGTGATTCCCAACGGACTTCAAATTTGGCGGTCTCGGTAAAATCAACCAGTTTGGCCGGGGCATCCTCGTTTTTTACTCCCGCCCACTCGGGCGCGGCATCATCATCGGTGGAGGCGCAGCCTCCCAATGCTATAAGAGCCAAGATCAATGTGGCTGATTTCGATATCCGCACGTTCAAACCAAGCTGTGTACGGAATAAATGAAATTTCATTTGGCTCCGCCCAATGAATCCAGTTTCAACTGGATCAGATTTCGGAACATACTTTTTGCATCGACTTTTTCGAATGCTAATTTGTAGGCACTTCTTGCGTCTTCATTTTTTCCCATTGCAATATAGATATCGCCACGAAGATCGGCGTAGAGGCCGTCGAATGAAGGCGAATGAGGTGTTTCGAGCTGCTTCAAGGCATCTTCAAACTTGGTCTCATCCAGCAACACCGCCGCGAGTCGCAAATGAGCAACATCTTTCATGCCTTCTTCGCTGGCGTTATCGACAACCCATTGCAATTGCTTTTTTGCGCTTCCAAAATCTTTTTGCTGCTCGTTCACTAATGCAGCCTGTAATGCAGCACGGGACGCATAACCCGTTGAAGGGAATTTGTCGATTACTGCTGCAGCTGCATCGTTTACACGCTTGGCATCACCGCTACCGATCTGTACGGTGAATTGCTGGTACAGGGTCGCAGCTTCTGCAGCCTGATTGTGTGTGTAATACTGCCAGCCGCGCCAGCCGCCAATAGTGACAAAAATAGCCAACAAAGTACCTAACAACCATTTATTGTTTTCATTCCACCAAGCCTTGAGCGCTTCCAGTTGTTCCTGTTCCTGCAAATCCAGTGCTGCCATGCTTTACTCCTGTTTGATTAATTTGTTCGCTGTCGCGACGATATCCTGCACCTTGACTCGTACCTGCTCCCCGCCCTGCATTGGTTTCACTGCGACCTCGCCGGCTTGCGCCTCGTCGTCACCGATCACCACGGCGATTTGTGCGCCGCTGGCATCCGCCTTCTTCATCTGCGACTTGAAGCTGCCACCGCCGCAATGTAGCAGCACGCGCAGCTTGTCGTCGCGCAACTGTTCCGCCACGCGGCTGGCAAGATGGCCTGCCAGTTCGCCCTGGTGAACCACATACACGTCCACTTCAGCCTTGGGCAGTGCCATGCCGTCTTCAAGCACCAAGGCCAGCAAACGCTCCACGCCCATCGCAAATCCCATTGCCGGTGCCGGCTTGCCGCCGATCTGCTCGACCAGGCCGTCATAGCGTCCGCCGGCACATACCGTGCCCTGCGCTCCGAGTCGCGTGGTCACCCATTCGAACACCGTGCGGTTGTAATAATCCAGCCCGCGTACCAGCTTGTGATTGATCTCGAACGCGATGTCATGGCGCTTCAGGATGGATTGCAACTCGTCGAAGTGCTTCAGCGCATCCTCTTCCAGTTCATCCATCAGCTTGGGCGCACCCGCAACCAGTTCCTGCATCGCGGGATTTTTGCTATCCAGGATGCGCAGCGGGTTGCTGTGCAGCCGTCGTGTTGCATCCGCATCCAGCACATCCTTGTGCTGCTCAAAATAGGCAATCAGCTTCTCGCGATGACGGTGGCGAGAAGCTGAATCGCCCAATGTGTTCAGTTGCAGAGTTACATCGCGCAGGCCCAGCTGCTTCCACAGCCTGTCGCACATCATGATCTGTTCGGCATCGATATCCGGCCCGGCAAAGCCCATTGCCTCCACCCCGACCTGGTGAAACTGTCGGTAGCGACCCTTCTGCGGTCGCTCATGACGGAACATCTGGCCGCTGTAATACAGGCGCTGTGGCGCGTTATACAGCAAATTGTGCTGCAGTACAGCCCGCACGCAGGATGCCGTCCCTTCGGGGCGTAGTGTCAGGTGATCACCGTTCAGTGCATCTTCAAAGCTGTACATTTCCTTCTCGACGATGTCGGTCACTTCGCCGATCGCGCGCTTGAACAATGAGGTCGGCTCGACCAGGGGCATACGGATATTGCGGTAACCGTAACTGTGCAACCAGTCGCGCACGACCTCCTCGAACCACAGCCAAAGTCCTGCCTCGTCGGGCAGAATGTCATTCATGCCGCGTACGGCTTGTATCGTTTCGTTACTCATAAGTCGGTTAATGATGCGGCAAGGCGCGGATTATAGCTCAAGCTCAGGGTTTTCCGGTAAAACCACGTTTAACTCTTGTCATTGCGAGCGGTAGTATTCACCGGTTATTTCCGGATATCCTCGTCCATCATTCCGGCAAGTTCATCTTTGCAAAAACCTGCGGCAAGACGCGCTTCCACATTGAATGGGCCGCGCTGTTGCGGTGCGTGATATTCGTCGGCAAGCCGCCCATAGGTGGCAACAGGTTCAAGGCTACGCTGTTCGCACAGCCATGCGTACCAGCGGTTGCCGATTGCAACGTGGCCGATCTCGTCACGCAGGATGATGTCCAGTATCCCGGCTGCCTTGCTGTCGCCTGCCTGTTCGAGTTTATAACGGATAGCCGGGACGACATCGAGTCCGCGCGCTTCCATCGTCCGTGGCACCAGTGCGATGCGCGCAAGAATATCCCGTTCGGTTCTCGCGGCCATTTCCCACAGGCTGTTGTGCGCGGGAAAGTCACCGTAGGCATATCCCAACGTTTGCAGGTGTCCGGCAAGCAAGGAGAAATGCAATGCCTCCTCGTCAACAACTTTTAGCCAATCGGAATAAAAGCTTTCCGGCATGCCGCTGAAGCGCCACACGGCATCCAGTGCCAGATTGATCGCATTGAATTCGATATGGGTCAGTGCGTGGATCAGCGTGGCACGCCCTTCTGCGGTGTTCATCGCGCGTCGCTTGACCAGACGCGGTGCAACAAGATCCGGTTTGGCGGGATGACCGGGGATAGGTTGACTGGCTTTCAGCAATGCCTTTGTGTCCAGCGTTAGCTGGCCAGATGACCAGGATTTCGCCAGCAGTCGCACACCCTCTACTTTTCTGGCAAAGTCGCTTTCTGCCAGCCAGTACAGTGCGGCTAGTCTCAGCTCGGCAGGTTGATTGGCGGTCATTTGCATCGAATGACTACCCCTTACTCGACCGGAACTTTATTCAGCATTGCTTTAAGTTTCGCCAGCTTGTCCATGCCTTCGTCCTTGGTGACAGTGGGCACCGCATCAGCATGGCCGCCGGCATAAACCAGTTCGTCTTCCGGCATCTCGTCGAGAAAGCGGCTCGGCTCGCAGGGCATCCAGTCCTTGCCGCGCTTGCGCCGGTTACAGTAGCTGATTTGCAGGCTGCGCTCGGCCCGTGTGATGCCGACGTACATCAGGCGGCGCTCCTCCTCGAGTTGTTTTTCATCGCTGTCGCGGAACGGCAATATCTCCTCTTCCGCACCGACGATGAACACATGTGGAAATTCCAGTCCCTTCGCTGCGTGAAGTGTGGACAGCGAGACCGCATCCGGCACCTCATTCTTGCCGTCCAGCATATTGATCAGGGCGACCGTCTGCACCATTTCGATCAGATTTTTCTCATCCGCCTCAGACTTGCGCTTGAGCCAGCCGATGAAATCCGCGACGTTCTTCCACTTGGCTTCCGCCTGCCGCGACTCATGCGAGTCGTACAGCCAGGTCTCGTAGTTGATCGCGCGCAGCAGTTCGTCGAGTAGTTCGGCACACGGATCCTTGTCGACCCGATCCTGGATTCGGTTGATGAAGTTGCAGAACAGCATCAGCTCCTCGTACTGGCGCGGCTGGATGTCATGCTGGACCTGCGGCTCGAACGCCGCCTCGCACAGGCTGATATGGCGTGCCCCTGCGTAGCTGCCCAGCTTTTCCAGCGTGGTGTTGCCAACGCCGCGCTTCGGGGTGGTGATCGCGCGAATGAAGGCGGGATCGTCGTCCGAATTGGCGATCAGGCGCAGATAGGAGGTAATGTCCTTGATCTCCGCCTTGTCGAAAAACGAGGTGCCACCGCTAACGGTGTAAGGCACGCGCTGCGCGCGTAACTGTTCCTCAAACACCCGCGACAGGTGGTTACTGCGGTACAGGATCGCGTAATCTGAAAATTTGGTGCGGTGCTCGAACTTGTGCGAGATCAGCTTCAATACGACGCTCTCTGCCTCGTGTTCGTCGTCGCGCGCCGCATAAATGCGGATCGCATCGCCGATGCCGTGCTCGCTCCACAACTTCTTCTCGAATACCTTGGTGTTGTGGTTGATCAGGTGGTTTGCCACCTTAAGGATGCGCTGCGAGGATCGGTAGTTCTGTTCCAGCTTGATCACGCGCAGGTTAGGGTAATCGTTGCGCAGATTATGGATGTTCTCTATGCTTGCACCGCGCCAGGCATAGATAGACTGGTCATCGTCGCCCACCACGGTCAGCGCACCGCGGAGGTCCGCCAGCTGTTTGACCAGTTGATACTGGCAATCGTTGGTGTCCTGATACTCATCCACCAGCAGATAGCGTAGCTTCAGCTGCCAGCGCAACAGCGCCTCGGGATGCTGCTTGAACAGCTCCACCGGCAAATGGATCAGGTCGTCGAAGTCCACCGCCTGGTAGGCGCGCAGTGTCTCCTGATAGCGCGAGTAGATACGCGCGTGAACCTTGGCCTCGTTGTTGTCGGCGATCTCGGCCGCCCGCTCGGGCGAAACAAAGGCCGACTTCCAGTTTGATATCTGCGTTTGCAGGTCGCGTATCTCCTGCTTGTCGCCGGAGTTGGTCAGCTCGTTGAATATCTTCCAGGTGTCGCTGCTGTCCAGAATTGAAAACTGTGGCTTATAGCCCAGCAGTTTGGCTTCGGCACGCAGAATGTTCATGCCCAGCGAATGAAAGGTACTCACTACCAGCCCCTTGGTGCTGGTGTTTTTCAGCAGGTCGCCGACGCGCTCGCGCATCTCGTTGGCGGCCTTGTTGGTGAAGGTGATTGCGGCGATATTGCGCGGCTCGTAGCCGCACTCGTTCACCAGATGGGCGATCTTGTGGGTGATCACGCGCGTCTTGCCGCTGCCAGCACCTGCGAGCACCAGCAAAGGGCCGTCGAGGTGGGTCACTGCGTCGCGCTGAACTTGATTGAGCCTGCTTAACATATTGATAGTATTAACATACTTGGATACTAAAGGAAGAGGTATTGCGTAAGGCCGCTATGATACCAAAGCAGGAGGCATTCTATCGGATTGATGCACCCTGCTCGCGCCGCCCTGCCCTGAAATATGAAGCGTTGGCGTAATAGGCAGGTTCTTCATTCTCATCCGCCCATCCGGGAATACCGAGCAACGGCACCGGCGCCAAGTCGCGTGTGTTGCGACAGTTTCCCGGCTCGGCCAGATGGCTAGCCAGCAAGGCATCCAGATGGTGAAGACGCTGCTCAAGCGGCCAGCCGAAGAAAGCCGGTTCAACCGGCAACAGCAGCCCCTGGCCGGTCATGCCAATATAGGGTTGCAGCGCCTTCTCATACAGACCGTGGCCAAAAATATAGAAGTTCATTCCTTGCTGCTTCGAATGGGCCTTTACCTGCTCTCGGTTTTGCCAGAACAGTTCTTTCCACTTGAAGTCGCCCAGCAGTCCAGCCAGTTCAGCGCCGGCCTCGTTATCAGCATAGGGCACGATCACGCCGGACTCGTCCAGCAGCGTATTCACGTCGCGCACCGCACCGCGCTGGCTGCCCGAGTCCACTGTTTTATTTGCCTTCAGGGCCGCGTAATGGCGCGCGTTGATCGCGGCCTTGGCTTTGGGAAAGGCCAGCCACACCAGCGCATTGAGCAGGTCATGCCAGTTATCAGAACGGGTCGGCACCTCGCCGTGCAGGTAGCAGCGCGGCTCATATTGCCGCTCGAACGGTAGCCTGCCGTGTTCCTGCTGAACGAATTGAAGCGGTAATCCGCTTTGCACCGTGATGCGCGGTTGCCGTGTCGCCAACAGTGCGTTGCATTCCTTCAGTGTGGGAAAGTATGCGGCTTCAAGGCCACCGAGTACAGTGTGTAACGGCTCGAACAAAGGCGATTGCAGCAATGCTGCCCTGTTCCATTCGCGGGTTGGTTTCATGCCAGTAAGTTTAAACCGAAAGCGTCAGGAAGTTTCCTTGAGGATTCGAATCAGGGCGTGACCTTGACCTTCAGTCCCAGCTTGGCGATGCGATCGCCAAAGGATTGCAATTGCGTCGCAGATAAAGCAGACAAGCGCGGCGATTCCGGTTGCAGCGAGGGTCGCGCTAGTCCGTAGAGCAGCACGCCCTGCAGCTTGTGACCGTCGCGCAGCAATGAAGAAATGAATTCCAGATAGTCGTCTTCGTCCTTGCCGGATGGGGGTACTCCGTCTTGCGCGAACCAGCAGGTCTGCAGCCAGGTTGGGCAGCACCCGATTGCGGCAACCAGGTTGTCGCGCACCTTGATCATGCTTGTTTTGGTATCGTTGATTTGCTGCATGCCTGCCTCGTTGGCGCGGTCCAGCTTGAACCATACACGGCCATTCAGTTTGGCCATTTCACGCAGCCCCTGCTGTACTTTGCTGCGATGCAGCAGGCTGCCATTGGTGATCAGTATAGTTTTTATCTCTTCGGGTAATTGCACGCCCTCACGCACGCGCTTGATCAGTTCGATCACTTGCGCGAATTCTGCAGCACTGGTTGGCTCACCGTTGCCGGACAGCGCAATATCATGGATGCGCTGGAGTCCTTCCGGAACCCGGTTCTTCATGAAATCGCCGTGCAGCAGTTCATTCAGGAAGCTGCGCAATTCATTTTCCAGTAGAGCCATGTCCACCGGGGGGGCGGTGCCAAGCTTAAGGTCGGGAACCTGACAATATATACAGCGCCAGTTGCAGGCATTGTTGGTATTGAGATTGATGCCGACCGACACGCTGCCGGCACGACGTGACACAACAGGATAGACATAACGCAATGCAGCGTTGTCGCGGTCGTGGTTCTCAGGGCTAAGTATCCGTCCGGACATCAGGCTGATCAGGACTTGCCGAATTTCAGGTATTTTTCCGGGTCAACCGGCTTGCCGAGTCGCCGCACCTCGAAATGCAGCTTGACCTTGTCGGCATCGGTGCTACCCATCTCCGCGATCTTCTGGCCACGCGTTACGCTTTGACCTTCTTTCACCAATATCTGGTCATTGTGCGCATAGGCGCTGAGATAGGTCGTATTGTGCTTGATGATGATCAGCTTGCCATAGCCGCGCAGGCCGCTGCCGCTGTAAACCACTTTTCCGGACGCGCTCGCCATCACAGGCTGGCCAAGCTTGCCCGCGATGTCGATGCCTTTGCGGTTGGCTGTCTCCGAATATTGCGCAATCACCCTGCCATGTGCGGGCAACCCCCACTCCACTCCGCCCTCCTCGACAACGGCAGGAGTCGTAATAACTTGACTGATCTTGGGCGTAATCGGTTGGTGCTTTTCAACGGTGGAAGAGAAACTGGTAACGATAGGCACCGGCTTACTCTGAATATTCTCGATCTGCGCCAGTGCCGTTTCACTGTATCGATATTTCACGAGCTTCGGCTGTTCCTTTACCAGATTATCTACTGGTTTTATTTCCGGGGCAGCAGCCGGAGCTTCCGCTACCGCTTTGCCGGGAAACAGGCGAATCTGCTGGCCGATGGAAATTATGCTCGGGTCTTTAATGCCATTCAACTCAGCCAACTCGTGATAGTCGAATCCATAGTTAAAGGCGATGCTGTACATCGTGTCGCCCTTCTGTACGACATAAACATCGGGTCGCCAGTCCTTTTCACCTGACGGCACTGTTGCATCCTTGCGATCAAGATCACCACGCTCATAGATTGGCGCACGGTAACTTCCGGAAGAACATCCAAATAAAACAATGCTTAATAAGAGTAATGTAATAAATTGGCTTAACTTCATGCCTTGCCCATTAACAGCGGAACAAACTTCACCGCTTCCAGTTTCGATTCGCGAAAGCCGCGCGCGTCGCGCTCGACCAAGTGCAGCCACTGCTCTTGAGTGCCTACCGGAATAATCATTCTACCACCGACCGCCAGTTGCTCTTTCAGCGCCGTAGACAATGCGGGAGCGGCAGCGGCCATAATGATCCCATCGAATGGTGCCAATTCAGGCATTCCCGCCGACCCATCGGCATAGCGCACACTGGCATTGCGTATCTTCAACTCGGCCAATTGCTTGCGCGCCCGCTCGTAAAGGGGCTTGATGCGCTCCATCGTATAAACTTCCGGAAATAGCTGCGCCAGCACAGCCGCCTGGTAGCCGCACCCGGTGCCGATCTCCAGCACGCGCTTGAGCGGACCTCCCGCGTGCAGCACTTCCACCATGCGCGCGACAATATAAGGCTGTGAAATGGTCTGGTTGAAATTGATCGGCAGCGATACGTCGTCATAGGCACGGCTCGCCAGCGCTTCGTCAACGAACAGGTGGCGCGGCACTTCGTACATCGCCGCGAGTACCGCCTCATCCTTGATACCCTGCTCACGCAGGCGTTCAATCATGCGCATCCGGGTACGCTGCGAGGTCATGCCGATGCCGGTCAGCCGCGTATTCATTGTTTCCTGAGCCAGCCGCGCACCGCATCAAGCTGGCTGTATTGTGTAAGGTCGATCTGCAGCGGTGTAATGGAAACCTGTTGCTGCGCAATCGCATGGAAGTCAGTTCCTTCACCGGCATCCTGCGCCTTGCCAGCCGCACCCACCCAGTACACTGTCTCGCCGTGCGGGTTGCTGGCCTTCACCACCGGCTCGGCCTTGTGCCGCTTGCCGAGGCGCGTCACCTCGATTCCACGAAGTTGATCGTGTGCTACATCCGGTACATTCACATTCAGCAGCCAGGGATGGCTGTGAGTCTGATTGGCAAAACGTTGTACAAGCTCTGCGGCAACTTTTGCAGCCGTCTCGTAGTTGGCCATTTTCTGGCCGGTCAGAGAAACGGCGATAGCGGGTATACCCAACAGGAATCCCTCGGTTGCAGCCGCTACGGTGCCGGAATAGATCGTGTCGTCCCCCATATTCGCACCGGCATTGATACCGGATACCACCATATCCGGCTGGTGATCCAGCATGCCGGTAACGGCAAGATGCACGCAGTCGGTCGGCGTACCGTTGACATAGTAAAAACCGTTGGCAGCCTGACGCAGTTTGAGCGGGCGATCCAGCGTCAGAGAGTTACTCGCACCGCTGCGGTCACGCTCGGGCGCCACCACGACCACCTCGGCGACCTTAGCCAAGTGCTCTGCAAGACAGGCCAACCCTGGCGCGAAGTAGCCGTCGTCATTGCTGATCAGAATACGCATAGGCTTAATTTTACTTTGGGAAAGACGGTTGCTGACGATAGTTGAAGCCTGAAATTCAGCATTAATATATGGTCGGGGCGAGAGGATTCGAACCTCCGACCACTTCACCCCCAGCGAAGTGCGCTACCAGGCTGCGCTACGCCCCGAAGCGGCGGATTATAGCAGAGCGAATCACACTAATGACAGCCCGTCATGCGAATATTCGCGTAGCAGCTACGCTAGCTAGCGGGTTGTGACTTCCTGCCACCAGTCAGGCATCGCCGCCTTGACCTCTCCCGAACGATATAACGCGTTGGCTGTGTCGAGCGCCTCCAGGCCGGTGCCGGTTTTGATCACGAAAATATTAGGCCCGATCTCCAGCTTCTTGACGACCTTAAGATTATGCGTGGCCAGCCAGTTATGGATCGCAGGCTCATCCCAGGCCGGATCGAGATAAACGATGATGTTCCCGGGCAAGGCACGCATGCGCCCGCCGCTGCTTGCGCCTTCGTGCATCACCGGGGAATAACTTCCGGCAGGGTGGGCAGCCTTGAGACTGCGCACCGCCGCACCGCCGCTGTTGTCCATTTGCCAGAAACGTATGCCGGGCTGCGGTCGTTTTG
>Ga0224495_10001272_pt1 | contig 18046 bp, 18 predicted proteins | sample SF_Jul11_sed_USG_FD_168128 | JGI IMG/M metagenome (GOLD analysis project Ga0224495, IMG submission 168128) | Sediment microbial communities from San Francisco Bay, California, United States - SF_Jul11_sed_USGS_4_1 | ecosystem: Environmental > Aquatic > Marine > Sediment | place: USA: California... | reverse complement strand
CGTGCCCCTCGAGGCGAAAGCCTGGCCTCTGTCCGAGGTCCCGCCCCGGCCCGGTGAAGCCGTCTCCGTCCAGATCTCCGATGAAGCGCTCTGCCCGCGTTATGCCGGCATCCTGGTCCGTGACATCCCGTTGGGCCCGTCGCCGGACTGGCTCCGGCGGCGGCTGGAGGCCATCGGGCTGCGGCCCATCAATAACATCGTCGACGTGACGAATTATGTCCTCTTCGCCACCGCCCAGCCCATCCATTCCTTCGACGCGGCCAAGCTCTCCGGCCGGCGGGTCGTCGTCCGTCGGGCCCAGCGCGGTGAGCGGCTGCGGGCGCTCGATGGCCGCACGGTCGACCTGGCGCCGGACATGCTCGTCATCGCCGACGAGAGCCGGCCCGTCGGCCTGGCCGGCGTGATCGGCGGAGAGGAGTCGGCTGTCACCGAAACGACACGGGACGTCTTCATCGAAAGCGCCTACTTCGACCCGGTCTCCATCCGGCTGACCGCCAAGAAGCTGGGTCTGGCGACGGACGCCTCCTACCGTTTCGAGCGCGGCGCCGATATCGGGTTCGCGCCGGAGGCGGCCCGCATGGCCGCGTCGCTCCTCTGCCAGTTCGGCGGTCAGGCGACGGGCGGTCTAATCGACGTCTACCCGAAACCCCGCAAGACGCGGCCCGTCGTCCTCCGCCTGCGCCGTGTGTCGGAGCTCCTCGGCGTCGAGATTCCGGCGGACTTCGTCGCCCGCGTCCTGCAGGCCCTCGGCTTCCGCCTGGAAGAGAGCCAGGACGGCGTCTGGCGGGTCGAGGTCCCCACTTTCCGGGTGGATATCGAGCGGGAAGCGGACCTCATCGAGGAGATCGCCCGTTTCTACGGCTACGACAGGATCCCTTCCCAGATGACGCCCCTCTTTGCTTACGAGCCGCCCGTCAATCGGCGACGGGAGCGGACGAACCGGCTCCGCCAGGTTTTATTCCATCATGGGTTCGACGAGGTCCTCAACGACAGCTTCTCCAACCCGGACGAGGAAGCCCTGGCCAAGACCGGCCGGACGCCGATCGAGATCCGCAACCCCATTTCGGCCCGCGACTCGCTCCTGCGGACGACTCTCCTCAACGGACTCCTCGAAACGGCGGCCTGGAACATGAACCGCGGCGTCGAAGGCGTCCAGGTGTTCGAAATCGGCAATCTCTATTTCTGGCAGGATGAGAAGACCCGTGAGGTCCTGACCCTGGGACTGCTCACGACCGGAATCCTGCCGGCCAGCGGCTGGAAAGAGCGGCCCCGGCCGACGGACTTTTATGTCCTGAAAGGGGCGGTCGAAGCCAGCCTCGGCCAGCTGAGATATCCTATATCGTTCGCCGAGGCCGACCACCCGTCCTTCGACAAGGATCAATCGCTGGCCGTCCTCTATCGGGGGGAGCAGGTGGGGGTCCTGGGCCGGGTCGCAGCGTCCCTGGCGGCCGGGAGCAGACTAGAAATGCCGGTCTTCGCCGCCGAGCTGGCCCTGGGGATGCTCCTCGAGAAGCAGCCTCAGCCTTTCCTGTACATGCCCGTGGCCAAGTTCCCCGGCGTGAGCCGGGACCTGTCGTTCCTCGTCGGCCGCGATGTCCCTTACCAGGACGTCAAGCGGGCGGTCGAGCGCCTGTCCGTGCCGTTCCTGGAGGGCTTCGAGCTCCGCGACCGTTTCGCGGGGCCGTCCATCCCTCCGGACAAGGTCAGCCTGTCCCTCCGGTTCACCTACCGCAGCCCGAAGCGGACCTTGCTTGCCGAGGAGGTGGACCGTGTCGAGCAAAACCTCATCGAAAATCTCCGCGCCGCCCTTGGTGCCCAACTCAGAGAGGGAGGGTAAATTGACAGCTGAACTCGAGCGGATTAAAATACTCGAAGGCAAGATTTCCCAGGTCGTTGACCACGTCAACCGGCTGGCCGCCGAGAACGAGAAGCTCAAGGCCCAGGTCAAAGAGCTGCGGTCGGAGAAGGCCAAACACGACGACCAAGCCCGCCGGGTGGCCAAGCTCGAAGAAGATCGGAAACGGCTGGAGGGCGAACGGGAAGCCGTCCGCAATAAGATCGACGCCCTGATCAGCCAGATCGACCAGCTCGGGTTGTGATGGACAAGGACATTGACGTCGAGATCTTCGGACAAAGATACCGCATCCGCGTCAAAGGAGAGGAGGATGAAAAATACATCGGCCATCTGACGTCGTACGTGGACCAGAAGATGAGCGAAGTCGCCGTGAAGTCGAAGTCGTCGGATACGACCAAGATCGCCGTCCTGGCGGCCTTGAACATCGCCGACGAGCTCTTTGTTCACCTGAAGAAACTGGCCCAGCTCGACGAAGCGATCGGCCACATGGAGAACGAGATCGAGAGTCTGGAGGCGCATCTCAGCCAAGATGGACATATATTCACCTCTCTGGAGAAAACGGGGACCTAGGCCCGGACGGATGAGCGGGCCCAGGCATGACCTGGCAGCCCGTCAGGCAACGACGGCCGCTTTTTCGGCGGCCCCGCCGGGCGCCCCGCCCAGACGGTGACGTCCTCCCTCCGACTCTCCTCATCTCGGGTCTCCTTTTGGAGATACATGAGGAGGTACCGCAAGTGAATTCCATCATCGGTTACGCCGGCCTCGTCCTGGCGATCATCCTTTTCGGCGGCTGGTCCTACCTGATCCTCAAGAAGGCCCAGAGTTCTCGCCGTCTCTTCCGCGCCCGCGAAGAGGCCAAGGGGATTTTGGCCCAGGCCCAGTCCGAGGTCGAAAAACAGAAGCGGGAAGCGGCCATCGAGGCCCGCGAGAAGGACCTCGCTCGCCAGGCCGAGTTCGAGAGCCAGAACCGCGAGCGGCAGCGAAAGATCAGCGAGGCGGAACGCCGGCTGATCAGCAAGGAGGAAAGCCTCGAACGCCGCCTCCAGAACCTGGAACGCAAGGAACGCGACCTCGGCCAGAAGGAAAAAAAGATTGCGGACAAAGAAAAAGAGGTCGAGGAAGTCGAAGGCAAGGTCGCCGAGACCTTGAAGAAGGAGATGGCCGAGCTCGAGCGCATCTCCGGATTGACCCAGGAGGAGGCCAAGGCGCAGGTCGTCAAGAAGATCGAGGACGAGGCCCGCCTGGAGGCCATCCAGACCGTCCGCCGCATCGAGGAGGAAGCCCGGGAGAAGGCGGGCCAGACGGCCCGCGAGGTCATCGTCAACGCCATCCAGCGTTCGGCCGCCGAGCACGTCGTCGAGACGACCGTGTCGGTCGTCGACCTTCCGTCCGAGGACATGAAGGGCCGCATCATCGGCCGCGAGGGTCGGAACATCCGCGCCCTGGAGATGGCCACGGGGGTCGACATCATCGTCGACGACACACCCGAGGCTGTCATCCTCTCCAGCTTCGACCCCGTCCGGCGCGAGCTGGCCCGGCTCTCGATCGAGAAGCTCGTCTCCGACGGCCGCATCCACCCCGCCCGGATCGAGGAGATCGTCGAGAACGTCAAGAACGACCTCGAACAGAAACTCCGCCAGGAGGGGGAATCGGCCGTCCTGGAGCTCAAGGTCCGCGACGTCCATCCGGAGCTCATCAAGCTCCTGGGCAAGCTCAAGTACCGCACGAGCTACGGCCAGAACGTCCTGCAGCACTCCAAAGAGGTCGCCATGCTCTGCGGGCTCATGGCCCGCGAGCTCGGGGCGGACGTCAACGTCACCCTGCGGGCCGGCCTCCTCCACGACATCGGCAAGGCCGTGGACAAAGACGTCGAAGGCACCCATACCGAGCTCTCCGTGGAGCTCTGCCGGAAATACGGCGAGAACGAAAAAGTCGTGGCGGCCATCGCCTCCCACCACCGGGATGTCGACTTCCCCTCGATCGAGGCGGTCATCGTCCAGTCCGCCGATACGCTTTCGGCGGCGCGGCCGGGGGCCCGGCGCGAACTCCTGGAGACCTACATCAAGCGGCTGGAGAAGCTCGAGGAGATCGCCAAGTCCTTTGAAGGCGTCGCCAAAGCCTATGCCCTGCAGGCCGGACGCGAGATCCGGATCATCGTCGAGGCCCTGAAAATCAGCGACGACCGGGCGACCCTGATGGCCAAGGACGTCGCGGCCAAGATCAAGAACGACCTCGACTACCCCGGGCAGATCAAGGTCCTGGTCATCCGGGAGATGAGAGCCGTCGAGTATGCGCGATAAGCTCGTCCTTCTCTTCATCGGCGATGTCATCGGCCATCCCGGCCGGCGCGCCCTGCAGAAATTTTTGCCGCGCCTGGTGGAGAAGTACCGGCCGGCCGTCGTCGTCGCCAACGGAGAGAACGCGGCGGGCGGAAGCGGCCTCACGGAGGAGATCGGCCGCGAGCTCTTCCTCCAGGTCGATGTCCTGACCTCGGGCAACCATATATGGGACAAAAAGGAGATCCTGCCCTACCTCGAGCGGGAACCGCGCCTTCTCCGGCCGGCGAACTATCCGCCCGGCACACCGGGTTTTTCCTCTTATCTCTTCCAGGATCCTCGCGGCTTCCGGGTCGGCGTCCTCAACCTCCAGGGCCGGGTCTTCATGGAACCCATCGACTGCCCCTTCCGGCGGGCGGATGAGGAAGTCGCCGTGCTACGGGCGGCAACCCCCATCATCGTGGTCGACTTCCACGCCGAAGCGACCTCGGAAAAACAGGCCCTGGGCTGGTATCTGGACGGACGGGTCTCGGCCGTCATCGGGACTCACACTCACGTTCCTACGGCCGACGAGCGCGTCCTGCCTGCCGGGACGGCTTATCTCACGGACGTCGGCATGGCCGCCGCCCGGAACGCCGTGATCGGGATCGCGAAAGATCAGGCGCTGCAACGGTTCCTCACCTCCCGACCGGTGCGCTTCGAGCCGGCCAAGGACGGCCTCTTCCTGTCGGCCGCCATCGTCGAGGTCGACCCGGAGAGCGGCCGGGCCTTATCCATCGTCCGGGAGGTCTTGACGGAGGGTTGATATGCGGGAGGCTGGACTCGTCCGGCCGGACACGGTCTATACTGTTTCCCAGCTCACCGAAGTCGTCCGCCTGACCCTCGAGGCCGCCTTCCCCAGAGTCTGGGTCGAGGGCGAGGTTTCGAACTTCAAGCGCCACACCTCAGGCCACGTCTATTTCACCCTCAAGGACGAGCGGGCCGCTCTACGGGCCGTCATCTGGCGCAGCGAGGCCCGCGCCGTTGTTTTTGACCTTCAGGACGGGCTCCAGGTCATCTGCCGCGGCCGGGTCAGCGTCTATGACGCCCGCGGGGACTACCAGCTCTATGTCGACCATTGCGAGCCGAAGGGCAAAGGCGCCCTCCAGCTCGCTTTTGAACAGCTCAAGGAAAAGCTCCGGGCCGAGGGGCTCTTCGACGAACGGCGGAAGAGGTCCCTGCCGCTGAGGCCGCGGACGATCGGCATCGTGACCTCGCCCACGGGGGCCGCCCTGCGCGATATCCTGCGCGTCCTCGCACGCCGGTTCGCCAAGGTCGGCATCCTCATTTACCCGGCCAAGGTCCAAGGCGAGGGGGCGGCGGAGGAGATCGTCACCGGCCTGGAGGTCTTGGGTCGGCGGGGCGACATCGACGTCATCATCGCCGGCCGCGGCGGCGGGTCCATCGAGGACCTCTGGGCTTTTAACGAAGAGCGAGTGGCCCGGGCCATCGTCGCCTGTCCCGTCCCCGTCATCTCGGCCGTGGGGCACGAAGTCGATTTTACCATCGCCGATTTCGTGGCCGACGTGCGGGCCTCCACCCCCTCGGCCGCGGCCGAGATGGTCGTCAAGACCGAGTCGGAATTCCGCGAGCGGATCGAAGGCCTCGTCCAGAATCTCGGACAACTCACGCGCCTGGAGCTCCAGGACCGCCGGGCCGAGGTCGTCGACCTCAGCCGGAACCGGATCTTCGAGAACTTCCGGCTCCGGCTCCGGAACCTCGGTCAGCGTGTCGACGAACTGGAGATGAGGGCGTGGAAGGTCCTGCGCGGCGAAAAGCAGGCCCTGGCCGAGAAACGCGCCGCCGTCGCCCTGTGGATGGAGAAGGTCCGGAGCGCGGCCCGGTCGCTCGTCCGGGAAGACGTGGCGCGCTGGAAGGAGCTCACGGCCGCCCTGAACAGCCTGAGCCCCCTGGCCGTCCTCAAGAAGGGCTACGCCGTCGTCTGGAAGGACGGCGGACTGACGCTCGTCCAGCGGGTCCAGGACGTCGCGGCCGGCGACGACGTCATCGTTTCGTTCCATCGCGGGGAGTTTGAGGCCGAGGTCCGGAGCGTGGACGCCCGCAAAGCGCTCGAATCCCGGTTCCTGAAGGAGGAGGAATGAAAGACCTCAGTTTCGAGAAGGCGCTGGCGGAGCTCGAGCAGGTCGTGGCCAAGCTGGAGAAAGGCGGGACGGCCCTCAGCGAATCCCTGGCCCTCTTCGAGCGGGGCGTCAAACTCGCCCGCTACCTGAGGAGCGAGTTGGACAAGGCGGAACGCAAAGTGGAGATCCTCCTCAAGAACGAGGCGGGCGAGCTCAAGGAGGAACCCTTCGAATTGAGCGACGAGGGCGAGAGCGGAAAGGACTGACGAGCGGCCGGAAGCGGAGTCTTATCATGGGCAAGATCCTCGACGCCATCCAGTCGCCCGCGGACCTCAAGCGGCTCTCCCCGCAGGAGCTGGAGAAGCTGGCGTTCGAGATCCGGGCCCTCGTCATCGAGACCGTGGCCCGCACGGGCGGGCATCTGGGCTCCAACCTCGGCGCGGTGGAGCTGACCCTGGCCTTGCACCGGGTCTTCGATTCGCCGCGGGACAAGATCATCTGGGACGTCGGGCACCAATGTTACACGCATAAACTCGTGACCGGCCGCCGGGATCAGTTCAGCCGGCTGCGCCAGGCCGACGGCCTGGCCGGCTTTCCCTGCCGCGAGGAGAGCGAACACGACGCGTACAACACGGGACACGCGTCGACGGCCCTCTCGGCCTCCCTCGGGATGGCGGTGGCCCGGGACCGCCAGAATCAGGACTTCCATGTCATCGCCGTCGTCGGGGACGGCAGTCTGACGGGGGGCATCGCCCTCGAAGCCCTGAACCAGATCGGCCACCTGCGCGAGCGGCTCGTCATCGTCCTCAACGACAACGAGATGTCGATCTCGCCGAGCGTCGGGGCCATCTCCAAGTACCTGACCTACCTCGTGTCCGGGCAGCATTACCTGCGCATGAAGGACCAGGCGAAGTCGATCCTCAAGACGATCCCCAAGATCGGCTGGCCCCTCATCAAAGCCGGCCGGGCGCTCGAGGAACTCATCAAGAAAACGATCTTTCCGGGCCTCTGGTTCGAGGAGCTCGGCATCCGCTACATCGGGCCGGTCCAGGGGCACAGCCTGGGTTCTCTCATCGAAGTTTTCGAGACGGCCAAGAAATATGACGGCCCCATCCTTGTCCACTGCGTGACCCAAAAAGGCCGCGGTTATGCGCCGGCCCGCAAGAACCGGGAGAAGTTTCACGGCGCGGCGCCCTTCGAGGTCGCCACAGGCGAGACGAAAGAGAACGGCGGCCGCCTGTCTTACTCGGCGTTCTTCGGCGAGGCGATGATCAAGATCGCCAAAAAGGACCCCGCGGTCCTGGCCATCACAGCGGCCATGCGCGAAGGAACGGGACTCAATACGTTCGCCGAGATCTTCCCCGACCGCTTCTTCGACGTCGGCATCGCCGAGCAGCACGCGGTCAATTTCGCGGCCGGCCTGGCCATCTCCGGGCTGCGGCCCGTCGTGGCCATCTATTCGACGTTCCTGCAGCGCGCCTATGACCAGGTCTACCACGATGTCTGTCTCCAGGACCTGCCGGTCCTCTTCGCCCTGGACCGCTCGGGGATCGTCCCGGACGACGGGCCGACGCACCAGGGTGTCAACGATATCGCCTATCTGCGGCACATGCCGAACATGATCGTCATGGCCCCCAAGGACGAGGACGAACTCCAGCATATGCTGTGGTCGGGCCTGCGCTACGGTCACCCCGCGTCCGTCCGCTTTCCCAAGGCGAAAGGGCAGGGGGTCAAGCTGGAAGCGGTCCCGAGAGAGCTTCCGCTCGGCAAGGCCGAAGTCCTCAAGGAGGGGCGGGACCTGTTCCTCGCTTTCGGGAGTATGGTCGCCCCCGCGCTCGAGGCCGCCAGCGCGCTCGAGGCCGAGGGGGTCTCGCTCGCCGTGGTCAACGCCCGTTTCGCCAAGCCCCTGGACGAGGAGCTCATCCTCCGCGCCGCCGAGCCGGGCCGGGCGATCATCACGGCCGAGGAGGGGATCCAGACCGGAGGCTTCGGGAGCGCGGTCCGTGAACTCCTGGACCGGGAGCGGCGCTTCGACGTCCGTTTCAAGGTCATCGGCCTCCCGGTCGAGCCTTTTCCCGTGGGCAAGTCCGGCGAGATCAAGCGCCGCTACGGCCTCGATGTCCCCGGGCTCATCAAGCAGATCCGCGGATTCTACGGACGCCGCGAAATCGAGCACGCCGGGACCTCTCGCCAGGAGGAATAGGCGCGTCCCGGGGAAGGGAGAATGAAAGACCGGGCCGACAAGATGTTGGTAGCCCGCGGGCTGGCGCCGACGCGGGAGAAGGCCCAGGCTCTCATCATGGCCGGGCTCGTCTTCTCCGGCGAAACGCGGGTCGAAAAACCCGGCGTCGCTCTGGCGGCGGACGCCGCGCTCGCCGTCCGGCGGCCCCTGCCTTTCGTGAGCCGGGCCGGGCTGAAGCTGGCCGAGGCGCTCGACCGGTTCGGCGTCGACCCGTCGGGCGTGGTCGCGGCCGACATCGGGGCTTCGACGGGCGGGTTCACGGACTGCCTCCTGCAGCGAGGGGCCCGGCGCGTCTATGCCGTCGACGTCGATACCCGCCAGCTCGACCGGCGCTTGCGGGAGGACGGGCGGGTCATCCTCGTCGAGAAGAACGCCCGCTATCTCGTCCGGGAGGATTTTCCGGAGCGGCCGGAGCTCGTGACGGTGGACGTTTCTTTCATCTCCGTCCTGAAGGTCCTCGCCGCCCTCGCGTCTTTCTTCGACCGCGGGACGCTCCTCGTCCTGGTCAAGCCGCAGTTTGAGGCGGGCAAAGGCCGGGTCGGGAAGAAGGGGGTCGTGCGCGACCCCGCCGTCCACGCCGAGGTCCTGGACCGGGTCGTCCGGGCCGCCGGGGACCTCGGCTTCGAACCGCGCGGGCTCCTCCGGTCGTCGACGCGCGGCCAGCGCGGCAATGTGGAATTCTTTGTTCGTTTTTCTCCGCAGCGTTCGGGGGTCGGTCGGGACGAGCTTCCGGCCTGGATCGAGGAGGCGGTACGCCATGAAAAAAGTTAAACGCGTCGGGTTCATCATCAAACCCCATGCCCCCGAGGTGGAGGAGGTCCTGCGGGACCTGATGGCCAACTGCGAGGAGCGGGGCATCTCGTGCGTCCTGGAACGCGTGGCGGCCGAAAAAATCGGCCGGCGCCGCGAGGGCATACCGCGCGAGAAAATCCCGACTCGCTCCGACCTGGTCGTCGTCCTGGGCGGGGACGGCACCCTCCTCAGCGTCGCCTACCTGGCCGCGGAGGCCGGCGTCCCGGTCCTCGGCGTCAATATGGGGCGGCTGGGATTCCTCACCGAGGTTCCGGTCGCAGAGGCCCTCCTCACTCTCGACGCGTTCCTGCGCGGCCAGCGGGGCTGCGTATCGCCGCGCCGTCTGCTCGAAGCCCGGCACAAGAAGACGGCCTCCTATTGCCTGAACGACCTCGTCATCAACAAAGGGGCCGTGGCCCGGATGATCGAATACACGATCTGGATCGACGGCAAGGAGGTGGCGACCCTCAAAGCGGACGGCCTCATCATCTCCACCGCCACCGGCTCGACGGCCTATTCCATGTCCGCCGGCGGGCCTATCATCCAGCCCCGCATCGGGGCGGCGGTCATCACCCCCATCTGTCCCCACACGCTGACGTTTCGGCCCCTTGTCATCTCCTCGAAGTCGACGGTCCGGGTCAAACTCCTGACGCGCGGGGAGAAGGTCTTTTACACGCTCGACGGCCAGCGGGGCGGGGTCATGGAGAGGAACGACTCCATCATCGTTCGTCCGGCGCCCGTCGAACTGCAGCTCGTGACCTCGCCGCGCCGCAACTTCTTCGACCTGGTCAAGGAGAAGCTGGGCTGGGCGAACTAAGCGGCGCGGCGGGCGTTTGACCCGTTCGCCAGCGCTAAGCCCCGCCTTTCAAGGCGGGGACAAGAAGCGCGGCTCAGGGTCAACCCTGACCAAGCCCCCCGGCCTTTAGGCCGGGGAGTCGAGGGTTTGACAACCCGCGAGGCGACCTGTATCATGCCCAATCTCAAGGAGGAGGTCATGGCCACGGAAGGAATCATTCACGGCTCGGACGCGACGTTCGAGGCCGACGTGCTCAAGTCCGCCGTCCCGGTCCTCGTCGATTTCTGGGCGCCCTGGTGCGGTCCCTGTCATATGATCGCCCCCGTCCTGGAGGAGATCGCCCGGACCTACGCCGGCCGGGTCAAGGTCGTTAAGATCAACGTGGACGAGAACCAGGTCCCGCAGCGCTATCAAATCCTGGCCATCCCGACGCTGCTCCTCGTCAAGGGCGGAGAAGTCAAGGAGAAAGCCGTCGGATTCATGTCCAAAGACAAGCTCGCCGAGCTCGTGGCTAAACATCTCTGAGCGGAATCCCCATGCCGGACGCGACGGCTCCCCTGTGGGACGTCATCATCGTCGGGGCGGGGCCGGCCGGGTTGGCCGCGGCCCTCTACACGGGCCGGGCCCGGCGCAGGACGCTCGTCCTTGAGAAAAAAATCCCCGGCGGGCAGATCCTCCTCACCGACTGGGTGGAAAACTACCCCGGCTTCCCCGACGGCGTCGCCCCCCTCGACCTCACGGAGAGGTTCCGCCGGCAGGCCGAGAAGTTCGGGGCGGAGTTCGGCTCAGACGAGGTCAAGCGATTGAGTCGGACCGGGAGGACCTGGCGGCTGGAGGGGGTCCGGCAGGCTTACGAGGCGAGGGCCGTCATCATCGCGACCGGATCTGATTATCGCCGCCTGGGCATTCCGGGAGAAACGCGTCTCACCGGGCGCGGCGTCTCTTACTGTGCGATCTGCGACGGCGCCTTTTTCGGTGGACGCGACATCGCGGTCGTCGGCGGAGGCGACAACGCCCTCAAGGAAGCCCTTCTCCTGGCGAAACACGCCCGCCGCGTCACCCTCATCCACCGCCGCGAAAAGTTCCGCGGAGAGAAAGTTTATCAGGAGCGGGTCCTGGCCGAGGGAAAAATCAAGGTCCTTTGGGAGACGGTCGTCGAGGAGGTCCTGGGCGCCGACGAGGTCGAAGCCGTTCGGCTGCGGCATCTCTCTGACGGCAGGGTCAGCCCCCTTGAAACGGCGGCGCTCTTTGTCTCGATCGGAACCGAACCCCTCACTGGGTTCGTCGCGGGGCTCCTCGAGCTCAACGAATGGGGCCAGGTCAAGGTCGGGCCCGATATGCGCACGTCCCAGCCCGGGATCTACGCCGCGGGCGACGTCAGCAACGCTTGTCCCAAGCAGCTCGCTACGGCCGTCGGGACCGGCGTCCTCGCCGCGCTGGCCGTCGAGGAGTATCTCACCGCTCAATCTTGAGCGGCCGTGCCCTCAGCCCAGTTTCTTTTCGAGCTCGGCCACGCGTTCGCGGAGGCGCCGGAGCTCCTTGACGAGCTCGGGGAGTTCGGGGATGACGGCCCACACCCGCCGCCAAGTCCGTGCGTCAAGGTGCGGGCTCCCGGAAACAAAGGACTTGGGGGGCAGGCTCTTCGTGACGCCGGACTTGGCGGCGACGATGGATTCGTCCCCGATCGTCAGATGGTCCGCCACCCCCGCTTGGCCGCTGAGGATGACGTTCCGGCCGACCTTCGAGCTCCCCGCCACCCCCGCCTGGCCGACCAGCACGGCGTTCTCGCCGACCTCGACGTTGTGGGCGACCATGACCAGGTCGTCGATCTTGGCGCCCCGCCGGACGACTGTCGCCTCGAGAGTGGCCCGGTCGACGCACGTGTTCGCCCCGATTTCCACGTCGTCCTCGATGGTGACCCCGCCGACCTGGGGGATCTTGATATGTCGGCCGTCCTCTCTGCGGATGTAGCCGAAGCCGTCCGCGCCGATGACGACGCCGTTGTGGACGACAACCCGGTGGCCGATGACCGTTCCTTCGCGGATCGCGACGTGGGAGTGGATGACGCAGTCCTCGCCGACCCGGACGCCCGGATAGAGAGCCGCGAGGGCGTGGACGACGGTCCGCGCCCCGACCTCGGCGCCCGCGCCGATATAGCTGAGAGGGCCGACGCTCGCCCCCGGCCCGACTTTGGCCGTGGGGTCAATCGACGCCAGCGGGTGGACCCCGGGCGCCGGACGCCCGGGCGGGCTGAGGTGTTCGACGGCCTTGATGAAAGCCAGGTGCGGGTCCGCCGCGCGGATGGCCGGAAGACGGAGGCCGGCCTCGGCCGGCGGGGCGATGACCGCCGCCGCCCGCGAACTTTCGAGATGCGGCCTGAGCTTGGGGTTGGCCAGGAAAACGAGGTCGCCCGGTCCCGCGCCCTCCAGACTGGCGACGCCCGTGACCTCAACGTCTCCGTCACCGTCGAAAGGGCAGTCGAGGAAGGCCGCGAGCTCCCGCACCTTGACCGTCCGGAAGCCGGGCGTCATGACCCCCTCCTCGCGTTCGCGCCGCCGGCCGCGGCGGCCGGCTCGGCCTGAGCCTGCGCTCTGAGGAGCCGCTCCTCGTTCATCGCGGCGGCGAGCTCCGCGCCCCAAAGAAGGATGACCAGGCAAAAAGTTATCCACAACAGGAAAAAGATGATGGAGGTCAGCGTCCCGTGGAGGAGTTGGGAAAGGACGATCCCGACGGCCGAGAAGTGGGCGACGTAGAAAGCGAAGATCCGTTTGAAGACCTCAAAGAGGAACGCCCCGATTCCGGCGGCGAGGGCCGCGACCCCGGTATAGACCTTGACCTCGGGGATGAACTTGTAGATGACGAAGAAGACGAGGAAGGTCAGGGCGAACGGCAGGAGGTACTGGATGAAGAAGTTATTGATGATGGCGATGGCCTTGGGATTGATGTAATCCTTGATTAGGGCGCTTTCCTGGATGGCCCGTTGGAGGCCCGTCCAGACCGAGGTGATGACGAGGGAGAAGACAAGGATGAGCCCCATGACGAACATGATCACGTATTCCATGAGCCGGTTGTAGAAGAAGGAGCGGTGGTAGTTCGTCCTGAAGATGCCGTTGAGCGTCGAGATGAGGCTCGAGAAAAGGAAGCTCCCGGAGACCAACGACCCAAGCAGGCCGAAGAGCCCGAGATTCGCGACGGCTCCGGTGAGCGCCTGAAGTCGTTTGAAGAAGGCCGGGTCGAGCCGGGCGAAGAACTCGTCGGTAAAAATGTTGAGGCTGCGGAAGGCGAACTCGCTCGTGCCCATGATCTTGACGGAGAGGTAGAAGAAGAGGGCGATGAGCGGGATCAGGCAGAGGAGAACGAAGTACGAGATGACGATGGCCGAGCTCCAGCACTTATCGTCGTTGAAGCGCTTGACGGACTTCGCGACGACGTGCAGGACGTTCATGTTCGTCGGCCGATGCTCAGGGCCGGGCCCTCCGGGGGCCGGCGCGTCAGTAGTTACCCCACTGGATCATCAGGATGACGATGACGATGAACAGGGCGTAGATGACCAGGGTTTCGATGAGGACGAGGCCGAAGAGCAGCAGGGCCCGGATCGTTGGGGCGCCGCCCGGGTTGCGTGAGATCCCCTCGCAGGCGCTCGAAATGGCCCTGGACTGGCAGTAGGCCCCGGCCATCACGGCCAGGGTGATGATGCCGCCGCCGACGATGAGGGACAGCTTGAAGAGGGACGCCCGGGCATCGGTCAGCGGCTGGGCTTGCTGGGCCAGGAGCGGCGCGGCGCCAAAGAGGGCGAAGACGAACAGGCGTCCGAGAGTCTTGGCGGTTTTGGACATCGGTGGTCTCCTTTGCAGTTAATGTTCCTCGGCAATCGCTCCCGCGATGTAGATGCACGAGAGCAGGACGAAGACAAAGGCTTGGATGACGGCCGTAAACATGGCGATGGCCATGAACGGCAGAGGCAGAAAGAAGGGCAGGATCGAAAACATGATGAGGATGAGGAGCTCTTCGGAGAAAATGTTCCCGAACAGACGCATGCTGAGAGAGACGGGCCGGGAGAAGTGGCTGATGATCTCGATCGGGAACATGAGCGGAGCCAGGAAAGGGACGGGGCCCATGAACTGCTTAAGGTAGCCCAGGCCGTGGGCCTTGAACCCCTGGGCGTGGTAGAAGACAAAGACGACGAGGGCGCAGCCCGCGGTGACGGTGATCTTGCTCGTGGGCGACATCAGACCGGGGACGAGCCCGAGGAGGTTCGCGGTCAGGACGAAGAGCCCCACCGAACCGATGAGCGGGACGTAGCGACGGCCCTCCTCGCCGATAAAGTCGGTGGCCAGGCCTTCGAAGGTGCCGACGATGAGCTCCATAACGGACTGGCGCTTCGAGGGGACCAAGCTAAGCCGGCGCGCGAGCAGGGCGAGGGTTAGGCTGAGGCCAAGGACCACGATGAGGCTCATGACGACGTGGTCGGGAACCAGGTGGGCCGGGTCCTCGACCTGAATTCCGACGAGCCCGAGCAGGGCGGCCAGGGACCTCCCGAACGCCCGGTTGAAGAGCTCGACGACGGCCAGGCTGTGCTCTAGTTTTTCCATGTCTTCAGGAGCGAGAACGCCCGCCAGCCCTCCCGCAGGAGAACCAGGACCACGGCCGAGAAGCCGGCGGCGAAAGCAATAATCTGCTTTGGAAAGAGGAGGATTATAGTCAAAAAGGCCAGGCAAATCAACCCGAGGCGGAGGAGGTAGAGAGCGACCCCGCGGCGCAGGGCGCCCCGCCGCTCCTGGAGAAGGAAGCGGGTCACGGCGGTCTTGAGCCAGGCGAAGGTCAGAGCCGAGAGGCCTCCGCCGGCCAGGACGAAGACGCCGCTCCGCCAGCCGAAGAGGATTCCGCCGCCCACGGCCAGGACCGCGGCGACGGCCACGATCTCCAGGGGCATGCGCCGGAGTGCGGCATCGTCGCCGAGGAGCGGCGCCGGGCCGCTCCCGGCCGGGGCAGAGTCGGTCTCGGGCATCGCCTATTCCCTTCGAGAGCCCTCATTATACGCTAAGCTCAGCGGCGGAACCATCCCCGGGGGCGTCTTCGAACTCCGGGGGCGTGATCCTGAGGTGCACGTCCCCGGGGGCGTCTTCGAACTCCGGGGACGTAACGCTGAGCCATACGTCCCCAAAACCTATGCCGCCGGCCTCGATTGGGGACGTGATCCTGAGGTGCACGTCCCCGAGTCCGGGTGACCCTAATTCGGGGACGCGATCGTGAGGTGCGTGTCCCTCCGGCCCTGGATAGCGTCTCCGTATATGTGATTCAATTGGGCGCAGACAACTGTCCTTGGCCCCCGCACCCCGGGGAACCAGTCCCGTCGGTTCCCCCCGCCCTAAGTGTGCAGATCGGGCACAATTAGGACGGGTCCTCCCTCCGCTACGGGGGCTTCAGGACAGTTGCCTGCGCCCATCGTTAGAATCCCATATTCGGAGATGCTTGCCCGGCGCTGCCCGGCCCAGCGCCGACGGCGCTAGAAATATCTTTTGATGCCTCGGACGAGGCTTAGCAGGCCGGAGATGATCCCCAAGATGGTGAACACCAGAAGCAGCCACGGCCGGGTACCCAGCCATTTGTCCAGGAGGTAGCCGAAAAGAAAACCGACGGCGATCCCCGAGGGCAGGACCAGGCCCAAGGAACTCAGCTCGGCCAGGCGCCGGAAGCCGGCCTTACGCGACTCCTTCATCTGTCCCCATCGGCGCCAGGCCCCTAGAAAGCCCCCTCCCGCCGCGCTAGAACCCGCACCGTCTTCATCAGGATGACGATATCCAGCCACAGAGACCAGTTCCGGATGTAATATTCGTCGAGGACGAGCCGTCGGTCGAAAGATAAGAGGTTACGGCCGCGGACTTGCCAGAGGCCGGTTATCCCGGGCCGGACGCGGGTGATGATCGGAGAGGCCAACCCCATCAGTTCTTGCTCGCGGGGCAGATAGGGCCGGGGACCGACGAGGTCCATATCCCCGCTGAGGACGTTGAGGAGTTGGGGCAGCTCGTCGAGACTCAGCCTGCGGAGCAGACGGCCGACGCGGGTGACGCGCGGGTCAAAACCCTTGAGCTTCTGGAAGCGGGCCCACTGCTCCCTGGCTTCGGGATGAGCCTCCAGGTGGGCCGCAAGCAGGCGGTCCCCCTCGACGTGCATCGAACGAAACTTGAGGAAGCGGAACACGACGCCGTTCTTTCCGAGACGGTCTTGGCGGAAGAGGATCGGCCCCCGGGAATCCAGGCGGATAGCCAGAGCGATGAGGAGGCCGAGCGGGGCCAGCCCGACGGCCAGGATGAGCGCCGTGAGGAATGAGAGGGCGTGCTTGATGCGGACGTTCCAGGGCTTGGCCATATTGCAGGCGACCGCGAGCGAGGTGACGTCGCCCAGACTCTCCACCTCGAGCCCCATGAAATAAAGGCTCCCGACCCGCGAGACGATCCGGATCCTCTCCACCACCATCTCACTCTGCCTGATGGTGAGGAAGAGGTCGCGCTCACTGAGGTTGGGCAGGGCGATAAAAACATCGCGGACGCCCAGGCGGTCGACGACCGCGGGGAGCTCGGCGAGGTCGCCGACGACGGAGGCTTCATCCACGAACCGCTCGTCTCCCATCGCCCGGGCGCCGAGGAAGCCCGCGACCCGGTAGCCCAGGTAATCGTTTTTCTCGATCTCCTTGGCCAGGAGCTCTGCGACGCTGTTCGTGCCGATAATGAGGACGCTCTTACGGCCGACACGGGAGCCCTTGAGGAGTTTCTTCAGGGCAAGCCGCCCGAAGGGCAATAAGAAAAGGCTGAGGCCCCAGGCCAGGACGATCGTGGCCCGGGAGAAAAAAGTGTACGAACGGGTGAGGAAGACCAACGTCATGATCAGGACGAACGTCAAGGTCGCGCCCTTGATGAGCGCCCGGGCTTCCTCCCAGAAGGCCCGCCGCCTCGTGTAGAGTTTTTCAAAAGCCAGGATAACGAGGAGGAGGAAGACCGCGCCCGGCCCCCCCACCCGGAGCTGGTCGGCGAGCGGGACGGGCTCGAGGCGGAACCACTTCAAATGGGTGAAAATCTGGGCGCGGAGCAGTGCGGCAACCGCGATCGCCGCGAGGAAGGCGGCGACGTCCGTCAGGGCCAGAAGGGAGATGAAAAACGCGCTTTGCAGGATCCGGGTGAGCCGCCTGACCATGAATGACCTAGCAGCAGGTATTCTAGCACGGGGGGGCGGCTTTTAGAAGCCGCGGCCGCGATTCAGGCCGAGGACGGCGCGAAAGGTCAGGAAGAGGAACCGCGCATTGCCGATGAGGTACCTTTTCCACAGCCGGCGGGGGTCGTGGGCGAGCCGGAAAGCCCACTCGAAACCCGCTTCCTGGACCCAGCGGGGGGCCCGTTTCTGGACGCCGGCGATGAAATCGAACGAGGCCCCGACACAGAGTATGGCGGGAACGTTCAACGCGGCCAGGTTCTTTGAGGCCCAGACCTCGCCCTTCGGCGTCCCCAGGGCCACGAACAGGACGTCGGGCGCCGCAGCCCGGACGGCCCGGACCGCGGTCGCGGTGCCCGCCGGGTCAGCCTCGAAACCCCACGGCGGGCAATAGGTCCCGGAGACGACGAGATCCGGGTGCTCGGCGTTCAGGATAGCGGCCGCTTTTTCCGCGACCCCGGTCGCGGCGCCGAGCAGGAAGACTCGGTAATGCTTCTCGGCCGCGACCCGGCAGAGAGCCGGCATGACGTCAGCGCCCGCGACGCGTTCCTTGAGGGGGACTCCGAGCAGGCGCGAAACCCGGACCAGGGGGACGCTGTCGGCCAGAACCAGGGCCGCGGCGCGGTAGGCGCTCTGAAAATCGCCCGGTTCCTGAAGAAGGACGATATGCTGAGCGTTGGGGGTGACGATGAGCGAGGGGCCGCGGAGCTCGATGAACCGCTCGATGGCGGCGACGGCCTCGGCCATGGTCAAGTTGTC
>Ga0224495_10001271_pt1 | contig 18075 bp, 21 predicted proteins | sample SF_Jul11_sed_USG_FD_168128 | JGI IMG/M metagenome (GOLD analysis project Ga0224495, IMG submission 168128) | Sediment microbial communities from San Francisco Bay, California, United States - SF_Jul11_sed_USGS_4_1 | ecosystem: Environmental > Aquatic > Marine > Sediment | place: USA: California... | reverse complement strand
GGTCTTGTTATTGTGATATCCCCGACACTTGTTTTGAGTAGACGGTTTTTGTAGTTTACCAACCTTAGCGGCTTTTGGCATTGGGGACAGTTTTTTTTTACTCTTGCAGGAAGCGACCTCTTCAAGAGTTTTTTGTTCCATACTCTTGCCTTGCTCTAAAACCCAGCTTTCCTTATCATAAAAGTTATTCAATTTCTCTGTATTCCCTTTGCGGAGCTTTTCTTTGAATTCCTCTGATAACTTTTCAATTTGTTCTTCTGTGAACATAAGGACAATCTGGCAGAATTACTTGGTATATAAGGCACTTTACCATATTTATATACGCGCACCCGTTTAAAGATAACGTGTACTTTATTATTTTTACTTGCATGTTTATCCTGAATGTGATTCATTGTCTATTATGATTGTTTCTATATTGTTAGTTCAGGTTCCCGTTGGAAATGAAGATAGTATGAGAGATAATATCAATAACCTTGGTGGTGTCGAAGTAACTGAAAGTGGAAATGGTTATCTTGTTGCGGCCACTGATTCAGAGACTTCAGAGAATGATTATAAACTCATAGAAGAAATAAAAAGGCTGGAAAATATAATAAATGTTTCATTAGTTATGACAGCTGATGAAAGCTGTATTTAAATTATAAGGAAAAATATGAAAAAAGAATTTAAAAAGGACACAGAAATTAACAATTCGTTTGCAGATAAACTTGATAATTTAATTCAAACAAAGATTGATCGAAAAAACTTTTTAAAAAAGATTGGTACGGCATACGCTGTTGCATTGGCTGGCCCGCTTATTTTTAACAGCTGTAAAGAATCTGATGAGGAAACATTTCTTGATAAACTGTCCATCAAATGGGAAAAAGCTCCTTGTCGTTTTTGCGGAGTCGGTTGCAGCGCCATGGTAGGTGTCCGTGATGGTAAGATTGTTGCCATTGCAGGTGATCGTAAAAGTTCAGTTAATAAAGGTCTTTTGTGTATTAAAGGTTACCATCTTGGTGAAATTTTATATGGCGAAGATCGTTTTCATAATGCGCTGATTCGAAAAAATGGCAAACTCGTTGAAAGTCCGCTTGAAGAAGCATTAACCCTGGTTGCTTCTCGTTTTAAAGAATCGATCGCAGCAAATGGTGCCGATTCAGTTGCCATTTATGGTTCAGGTCAATGGACCATTCAAGACGGTTATTCTGCTTTAAAACTTATGAAAGGGGGAATTGGGACCAATAACATTGAAGCCAATGCAAGACTTTGTATGGCATCGGCGGTTACCGGATTTATGACTACCTTTGGTAAAGATGAACCTATGGGATGTTATGATGATTTGGATATTGGTGATGTATTTGTCTTTTGGGGCAACAATATGGCCGAGACGCATCCAGTTTTGTTCAGTAGAATTATGGAAAACAAACGAATAAACCCAAAAGTTCAACTTGTTGATATTACTGTACGACAAACGAGAACATCAGACTCATCTGATATGGTTCTTTATTTTAACCCTCAAAGTGATCTTGCAATTGCAAATGCGATTGCGCGTGAAATTGTTTATAACAACCGATATAACCATTCATTTGTCGAAAATCATACCTTTTTTAAAAGTGGGACAACCAATATTGGTTTTGGACTTGAAGGCGTTGCAGAACCGGCAATTACTGATAAAAAAAATTCATTTGAACAATATAAAAAATCTTTAGATATGTACACATTGGAATACGTACAAAAGATCAGCGGGGTTTCCGCTGAGAAAATTCAAAAACTTGCCTCTTACTATGCCGATCCAAATATAAAAATTGTTTCGCTATGGTGTATGGGAATGAACCAGCATACTCGCGGAACCTGGATCAACAATCTTGTTTACAATATACATTTGCTTACAGGAAAAATTTCTCAACCCGGCAATGGGCCATTTTCATTGACCGGTCAGCCTAGCGCCTGCGGAACCGTTCGGGAAGTTGGTACACTGACACATGGCCTACCTGCTGGACGAAATGTTAAAAATCCTGAAGATCGAGCTTTTACAGAAAACTTATGGGGTATCAAGAGTGGAACTATACCTGCCAAGCCAAGCGCACATACCATTGCCATGTTTCGTAAACTTAAAGATGGAAAAATAAAGGCCATCATGATTCAAACCACGAACCCCATGGTAACTCTTCCTGATCGGGACAAGTTTCTAAAAGGCATTCAAAAAAATAAACCATTTATTGTGGTTTGTGATGTTTACCCTACACCAACAACTGAAATTGCTGATGTTGTATTACCTGCTGCCATGTGGGTTGAACGTGCAGGGTGTTTTGGTAACAGTGAAAGAAGAACACAGCAATGGAATAAAATGGTGGAAGCCCCTGGCGACTCACATCCTGATTCGTGGTATAACATTGAAATTGGACGCAGACTGGGTTTCGGCAATTTATTTCCATGGAAAACGGAAGAGGAGCAGGCTGAAGGTTTATATGAAGAATATCGAAAATTTACAATTGGCGTAGGAAAAGACATTGCCCCTTATAAACGACTTCAGAAAGAAAGAGGAATGCGTTGGCCGGTAGTGAATGGAAAAGAAACTTTATGGCGTTATCGAGAAGGCTCGGATCCCTACGTTCATAAAGGCGAGGGTTTTTCTTTTTACGGTAATAAAATTCTTGGAAATCGTGCAGTAATATGGGAAAGACCATATGAGGCGCCTCCGGAAGTTCCTGACAGTGAATATCCATTCTGGTTATGTACCGGACGGGTAATTGAGCACTGGCATACAGGTTCCATGACTAGACGTGTTGAGCAAATTCATAAAGCCATGCCACATGCATATGTTGAACTAAATAAAGATGATGCAAAAAATTTAAAAATTAAAAATGGAGATGATGTAAAACTAACAAGCCGACGTGGAAGCTTAGTTCTTCCTGCCATGATTGATGGGCGCGCTAAACCAAAAAAAGGATTGGTTTTTGTTCCTTTTTTTGATGAGTCTCTTTTAATAAATAAATTAACTCTCGATGCACATTGTCCAATTTCAAAACAACCGGATTATAAAAAATGTTCCGTAAAGGTTGAAAGAGGTTAGTTATGTTAAAATTATTAAAAAAAATAATTTTTAAAACAATTTTTAAAACAATTTTATTTTTTGTTGTTTTTTTGTTGTCTTTTCATTGTGGCGAAAAAAATGAAAGAGCTGATTTTGCAAGTAAGCGTTTAAAATTGAGAGCTTATGAAGGAGCCCCTCCTGTTATACCCCATACGATTTTAAAAAGCGGAACACATTATTGTCTTTCATGCCATACTAAAGGAATTGTGTTTGAAAAAGACGCAGAAGTCTGGAGTAAAAAAAATATGGTAGCAAAAATAACTCCACATCCTGAATGGGTGAATTGTTTTCAATGTCATGTTCCTCAACAAGACACAGGTCTTTTTCATAAAAACAAGTTTAAAACTTTTCACCTGGCGCACGTTAAAAAAAATATAAAATCTGGAGAAGAGCCGGCTCCTCCTCCAATGCCGCATCAGGTTGAAAATAGAGAAAAGTGCATCATTTGTCATTTATCTAAAACTGCTGATCCTTCAATTGTACCAAAGCATGGTATGAGAGATGGTTGCGAAATGTGCCATTTACCGCCTGAAAGTCTGGACATTTATCTGGGAGATGGAGAATGATAATTTACAATACTTTAAATCATTAAATTATCTTTTATAAATTTATCAATGCTATCTAGCGATGCCATTGTTTTTTCTCCGGTGCGACGATTTTTAATTTCAATTTCACCGCTATTAATGAAGTTTTTACCGGCAGTAAATTGCCAGGGAAAACCGACAAGATCAGCATCGTTAAATTTTACGCCGGGATTTTCGGATCGATCATCATAGTATATTTTTAAACCTAAATTCACCAGTTTTTCAAAAAGGTCATCAATAACGGCTTTTTGTTCATCGCCTTTAAAAATTCCTGTTAAGTAAACCTGAAAAGGAGAAATACTGGATGGCCAGATGATTCCTTTCTCGTCATGATTTTGTTCAACAACCGTGGCCATGGTGCGCCCTACGCCGATCCCGTATGTTCCCATCGTGGGGGTATGAGCTTTTCCATTTTTATCAAGAACAGTCAGCTTAAATGCCTGGGTGTATTTATAACCTAGTTTAAAAATATGTCCTACCTCAATACCTTTGGTCGCCAGTAGCTTTTTTTCAGGATGATTTGGTACAAGATCACCTTCGCGAGCTAAAACCAAATCGAGATTTTTTTGATTTTCAGGTATACTAAAGTCACGACCTTCCTGAAGGTTTATACAATGAGTATCATTTTGATTTCCTCCGCTGATCAGGTTGCCTCGGCTTTCTAAATTTCGGTCAAAATAAATTCTAACTTCTTTTTCGATTTTTTGAGTATTCGATTCATCTTGGTTCGTAACTATAATTTTTTGACCGTGTTTTACGGGAAGACCAAAAGGACCTGCAAAGCCGGGGATAGCTCCGGTTATGATTTTAATAGTTTCAGAAGAAGCCATTTCAAATTCAGACTGACCTGAAATATTTTTCAGTTTAGCTTCGTTGATATCACGATCGCCAGGTATAAAGCAAATTAATATCGTTTCTACATTTTCGTAAATAACCGTTTTAATAAAATTTCGTATATCGGCTTTTAAAAATGCAGCAACTTCTTCAACAGTTTTTACATTTGGTGTTTCAACTTTAAGCGCATCTGCGGTTGATTTATTTTTTTCATATGAATACGAAGGAATAAATTCAGTTTTTTCAGAATTAGATTTATAGTCATTTTCTTCAAAACCAGAAACCAGTAAGGTTTCTTCGCCAATTTCAGAAGGCACCATATATTCTTCTGAGGCAGAACCACCCATGGCTCCAGAATCAGCTTGCACAGCGATGGTTTGAAGTCCGCATCGGTTAAAAATATTTTTATATGCAACACGCATTTTTTGATAGGTATTGTCTAGTGACTCATCGTCCATATGAAATGAGTAGGCGTCTTTCATCGTAAATTCTCTGCATCGTATAAGGCCATATCTTGGGCGAATTTCATCACGATACTTTAAACCAATCTGGTATAAATTTAACGGCATTTGTTTGTACGATTTTAAAAAGCTTGCAGCGAGAGTCGTCATGGATTCTTCATGGGTAGGTCCAAGCGCAAAAGGGTTTTTGTGTCGGTCCGTCATACGCATCATTTCGCTTCCCATGACTTCCCAGCGTTTTGATGTTTTCCATAGTTCAGCATCGGTCAAAACAGGCAATTTTACTTCGATGGCGCCAGCCTTGTTCATCTCGTCACGAATGATATTTTCAATATTTTGTTGAATGATTACAGCAAAGGGCATTTGTGTATAAAATCCGCTGGCCTGCTTGCGAATGAAGCCAGCGCGAATCAATAATTTGTGTGAGGCAACTACGGCATCTTTCGGATCATCATGTACGGTAAATAGTGGAAATTCGCTAGCTTTTTTTGAGCTTGTTCGGGAATTATCTTGATTCATAATTGTCTGTTATAAATCACAATACACTCCGTCAAGATTTGTTGCTTAATATCCTCAAAAGGTTTTTTAAATTCATATTTAACGTAAAGTATCAATTTTCTATTTCTAAATTAAAAGTTTTTTGGAAAGTGCGTTATCAATACATTTAACATAATCATTCGTAATATCCTGGTATGAAGCTAGTGCAATAATTACACTTACCATCTGAACTTATGGAAACTTTTAAAACAGAAAAACCGTGTCTTTGGATGACAGTTGTTTGACAATTTGGACAAATTGTAGATTCTGTTTCGTCATGAATGATATTTCCCGTGTAGACAAATTTTAACCCTTGAGAGAGAGCTATTTGTCGAGCTTTGATCAGGGTATTTAGGCTGGTTTTTTGTACATGATTAAATTTGTAATCTGGATGAAATGCGCTTAAATGCAGAGGGGTATCAGGCCCCATATGCTCATGAATCCATTTACATAGCATTTTAATTTCGATATCATTGTCATTATAACCCTGAATTAAAAGTGTTGTGACTTCTATCCAGACCTTTTTTTGCTGAGATAAATATTCCAGCAGTTTTAAAACAGGTTTAATCGAAGAATCAGTATATTTTTGATAAAAATCGTCAGAAAATGATTTTAAATCAATATTTGCTGCGTCCATTTGAGTATAAAACTCTCTTGCGGGTTTTATGTTCATATAACCATTTGAAACCGCAATGGTTTTAATGTTCCGGGCATGGCATTCGACGGCGGCATCCATGGCATATTCCATAAAAATTAAAGGTTCATTGTAAGTAAATGCGACACTTTTGGTATTATATTTTACAGCATTTTCTGCAATTTGAACGGGTGATAAATTATGAGATAAAAGTGATGTATCGTAAACAGAGCTGATTTGCCAGTTTTGACAAAACAAGCACGACAGGTTACAACCAACTGTTCCAAAAGAAAATACGCTGCTTCCTGGTAAAAAATGATACAATGGTTTTTTTTCAATTGGATCTATCGCAATACTGCTTGCCCTTCCATAGGTTTCAAGGTATAATTGTGAATTTATATTTTTACGTACAAAACAATGCCCTCTTTGCCCATCACCAATTCGGCATGATCTTGGGCATAACAGGCATAAGATTTCCTGATTATCAATTTTTTTCCAGTATTTAGCCTTATACATATAGTTTTCCAAATACAAAATAAATAATATTTATATAAATTCATAACCTCTTTACAATAATGTATATTTTAATTGACGAGAGTACTTAAAAAAAATAGTATAAATATAAGGAATATTTATAAATGCAAACTCGTAAGGCAGCAGTTTCTGGTTTATTTTATCCTCAAAACCAAATTGAATTGAAAGATTTGGTAAATCATTTAATTTTAAGCGCCGCGAGTTTTCAATACCATCCAAAAGCAATTTTAGTTCCCCATGCAGGTTTTATTTATTCAGGCCCAATTGCCGCTACGGCATATGGTTTACTGCGTAAAATGTCGCAAACCATAAAAAGAATTATTTTATTAGGGCCATCTCATCGAGTGTATGTGAGGGGTATTGCCCTTTCTTCAGCAAATTATTTTGAAACTCCGCTTGGTAAAATTGAAGTAGATTCGAAACTACGCGATAAAATTACAGGCAAACAAGGAATCACGATCAATGATGAGGCTCATCAGTATGAACACAGTCTTGAGGTTCAGCTTCCATTTTTACAGGTAGTTCTTGATCAAAAAATAAAAATTTTACCTGCTGTCACAAATGATGCATCAAATTTTGAGATTGAAAATTTTTTGGAGCTTGTGTGGGGTAGTGAAGAAACAATCATCATCATCTCAAGCGACTTAAGTCATTTTTTAAATTACGATGCCGCGAAGCAAAAAGATCAGAAAACTGTTGAATCCATTATAAATTATGACATTGATCATATTTCCGATGATAGTGCATGCGGATCAACAGCGTTAAACGGATTTTTAACGGCAGCAAAAAATAAAAAGCTGGTGCCAACCTTGCTTGATTTACGAAATTCAGGAGATACTGGAATCGAAAAAAACAGGGTGGTTGGCTATGCTTCCATTTGCTTTATATGATATTATCTAATGAAGAAAAAAATATTTTACTATCAATAGCTTTTAAATCTATAGAATACAAAATTAAAAATAATAGAAAATATAAAATTGAAAAGTCATCATTAACTTCAAATTTAAAAAAAAATACGGCTACTTTTGTTACTCTTTATGTAAATGATGAATTACATGGATGTATTGGATCATTAAAAGCTTTTCGCCCGCTTGCTGAAGATGTATTGTATAATGCTTTCAGCGCTGCATTTGAAGACTATCGGTTTAACCCTGTTAAAGAAAGTGATTTAAATCAATTAAAGGTTGAAATTTCATTATTATCTGAACCGGTAAGAATTTTATTTGAATCCGAGGCAGATTTGTTGGAAAAAATTACAATGTACAAAGACGGTTTAATCATGAAATCGGGAAAGAGCCAAGCGACATTTTTACCATCCGTATGGGAAAAACTTCCTGATAAAGTACAGTTTTTGCAAAAATTAAAAGAAAAAGCTGGATTACCTTCAGGATTTTGGTCTGATCAGATTGAATTTTTTAAATACAATGTAATTAAGATAAGTTAAATGGAAAGTTTAGAAAAATTAATTAGCTGGTGTTCAAGAAAAAATATTGTTGTAATTGGAGGCGGACCATCGCTGGATGTTTGTATTGATGAAATTACAAATTTAATTGGAGATGATACTGTATTTCTGTTGACCGATATCGTAAGTTCAAATTTTATAAAGATGTTTCCTGAATCAAATCGTTTGATTTTTACAGTCGAGCCAAGACGGCACAATTATTTAATAAACTTACAAAACGAACTAATTGCCTGTTATTTGAGAGCTGAAAAGAAAAATTTTAGTGAAAAAAATAACAAATGTTATATGTTTCATTTTGATATAGATGAACTGGATACTGAAGATTCACTATCTATCAAGTCACCAGGGACCGTTTCTGGCGCAATAATATACTGGTCATTGATGGTTAGCAAATTTAATGGAAATAAAAGCAGCATTTTTCTATTTGGGATTGATTTATGCTATATTGATAACCAGGTGTACAATAGACTTTGTCAATTTACTTTTAAACATGATTATTGGAACAATCGTGAAAGCAGGGAATGGGTTGCCATTTTAAAACGAACTGCCAATATAATTTATTTTAACGGTTTTTTAATACGATCTTCATTTGAATTTTCTACAACGAAAAAAAAGCTTGAAATACTGCTAGAGGGGGGGGGGAATGTAGTATATGATTACAGTCCACTGGGTATTTCATCAAATTTTGTAAAAAAAGTTATACCAAATAAAATAAGTTCTGAAAGTTTTCGCGACATAATCCGATAATATAAAAGTGATAAAAGTAACAAGATTTAACGGCGCTGAATATTTTTTAAATTCTGATTTAATTGAAACAATAGAGGAAACTCCAGATACTGTTATAACAATGGTTGACGATAAAAAACTAATTGTTAAAGAGAGTTCGACCGAAATTGTAAAAAGAATCATTGAATACAATAGAGAAATTTTTTTAGAAAAAAAGAGAATTAAATAATTAGATCGTGTAATTTTAACATATAGACAAATATGAATGATTCTAGTTGTATTTTTATAATGGGTATTTACCGGTAAAATTGTAACTATATGAGAATAAATTTTAATCTCAGCGATACATAATGTATCATAGGAGTAAAAATGGCAGAAGATGATGTTCTTGATGATGAAAACGAACAGGATGAAGACCTTCTAGCAGGCGCGCCTCTGGCTGCCGGAGGCGGAAGATCGAAACTTATAACGATATTGCTCTGGGTTGCAGGAAGCATAATTGCTATTGTACTAATGGTGCTAATTTCATACTTGATAGCCAAAAAAGTAAAAACTGATGCTTATAGAGAAGAGCAAAATATTGTAATTGCTCCTGCGCCTCCGCCGCTTGGAACATATCATTTTCAAAAGGAGTTTCGTGTTAATACAGCAGATACTGATGAATCTCACTTTGTACAATTAACATTATCATTTGGTTATGATACGGAAAATAAACTTTTGGAAATGGAGCTAGGTCAAAGACAGGCTCAAATGATGCACATTATAAACATTATACTTGGCGGTAAAAAGAAAGAAGATTTAATGACTCCTATACAAAAATTAAATTTGGCAGAAGAAATTAAATCACAAATTAATATGATTTTCAGTCAGGGTAAAATTGAAGAAGTCTATTTTGAGGAACTGATCATCAGTTAACGAGGTAAATAATGGGTGATGCATCATTATCGCAAGAAGAAATTGATGCCCTGTTAATGGGCGCCGACGATGTTGGTGAAGAAGATAATCTAGGGGGTTTTGGGGACGCTCCACCAGAGAGTTCTTATTCGTCTTCTGATTTTTCAGCTTTGGTCCAAAGTTTCAACGAAGCAATGGTTGGAGCGGCACAAGCAGCTTCATCTCTTGTAAATAAAAATATCAATATTACAGATTTGCAAATTTCAGATTCTGATCGTTTGAGAGCGGGGGATGAAATTGGTTTAAATTCGATTGTAATTGATATCAGCATGGGTTCGCATCGAACTGCAATTGTTTTTGATGAGGATATTGCAAAACGTATTTCCATGTATATGATGGGTGCAACGCAAGCCCCTGAAGTGATGGATGAAGCTTACCTTTCTACGCTGAATGAACTGGCAAATACAATACTTTCATCATTATCAAATAACCTGGGTCAAAAATTTAAAGATAATCTTGTTCCTTCTTCGCCAACGGCAATCATTTATAAAGGCGGCGGAGATTTACCTGATTTTGATTCAGAACGATTAAAGAAATTTGAGTATGAACTAACTATCAATATGGATGAACCGGCAAAACTGGTTCAATATATATCAGAAGATGCTGTTTTACAGTGGAATAATTCAATTGGAGAAGAGTCATCGCCTGCTGAAAGGGGCGGTGGATTTTCTGCGCCCCAGCAACAAAGCGGACAACAACAGGGGCAGATGAGTGGAGGATATCAAATGAGCGCAGGTAAAAAAGATTATTCTGGAGGTTCGGTTAACATCAATCCGGTTAATTATCCGAGTTTGACTCCATCCGGGATGAAAGGGCAAATGCCTTCAAATATTGATTTACTTCTTGACGTTCAAATGATTTTGACAGTTGAGCTTGGGCGAACCAGGAAATATGTCAAAGATATTCTGGGGCTTGGCGAAGGTTCAATTATCGAATTAGATAAACTTGCCGGTGAACCGGTGGACTTATTGGTAAACGGAAAATTAATCGCTAAAGGCGAGGTTGTTGTAATTGATGAAAATTTCGGCGTCAGGGTAACAGATATCGTTGGACCAGCGGAACGATTAGCTCGTCTAGCTGCAGAATAAAAGGGATTTAAAGTTATTGTATCGCAACGGCTGAAACTTCATTGGAAGGGCTTGATTCAACATCAAAATTTGTATGTGCTGTTATTTTAAAAAAATATCGAACTCCGTTTTGAAAAGGAATGTAAAGTGTGTTGTTACTTCCAACACTATTTGAATTGTAGATAATAAAATTAGAAAGAGTAAAGGTTTTTGGTTGATCAACATTCACTTCATTACCAGTGTGTATTAAAGTCGGAAATCCTCCATTTATCGAATAGGGAGGGTAGATGTTAACAAGTGAAGTATTTCCTGTCGCTTCTCTGGTTATGTAGACATTATAACCGTCAAACGAAGTTTCTTTATTTTGAACATAGTAATACAGGGTAAATGTTAAACCACTGTTTGCCTTTACTTTTATCCCTATTGGTGGTTTGGGGATTTCCTGTTCATTATTGCGTAATTTAGGGTTACAGTTTTCCGTTATTAAAAATAAAATTCCACAAATAAATAAAATTGTAAATTTTTTTAAATATTTTTTTATTAATAAAGTTGTCATAGTAATTTAAATGATCAGTATATTCGTTTTTTTTCAACTTGAATGTCTTTAACTTCACCATAAATGATATATAATGATGTTCCTGCAATAGATTTATTTATATACATTTCCGGATTTTTTAAATACAGATCAATATTCAGTATTAAAATTTTAGATACTTCATTTTGCTCTAATACTTCTCCAAATAAGGGTGAATTTTTAAATGGCATTCCTCTGCTTGCAGTCATAAGATTGAGTAAAAAATAATACTTTTGCCCTTTAGTTAAAATAGATTTACCCTCATCATCAAGTATTGATTTATAGGGGACTTCAATCCAGAAAGGTTTATTTTCAATTAGCATTAAAATTCGTGCTGTACCTGGTTTAGATTCTGACTGTGTTATTTTAATTGTATCGGATAACATGGATATATTATAATCAATTTGCGGTTTTCCCGGGCTGACGACATTTTTCTGGGTTGTGGTTTCAAATATTTTTACAATTGTATCCTGATTAAAATTTTTAAGATCATCTTTATCAATAAAAATTTCATGAGAAAATTGTACTTCGCCTATATTGCTTTCGAGAAGTTTATCGCCTGATTTCATTAAATAAACTGAATTGCCGTCGGATAAACCAATTTTTTGTTTATATAAAATATCTCTATACGATATATTTGCATTACCAGTCGTCATCAAAGACCAGTAGTTTCTTTCTTCAGGACTTAATTTACCGTTACCTAAAATAAGAATTTTCGATCTATGAGTAATCCTTCGTATAAAACCGTTAACTTTTTGACGCGATTTCATTTGTTTTGGCGCGGATGTTACAACTAAAATCACCACTTTTTTTTCTTCGGTGGAGTTGTTTTTGTCAATTATATTCATTATTGAATCAAGAAGGTTGATGTATAAACGATCCTGAGTATCTGTTGATTGAGGTTTTACATGATCAATGTAATCAAGCAGGGTGGTTTTTTCCTGGGTCGGCTGCAATAAAAATGTTTTTGCATAACCATCTACAGCAACAGCAGACGAACGATCGATGTCAAGTTCACTGATTAAATTTGTAAGTGAATGAATTTCATTGTAATTTTTACCTGAAGCATCAAGTCCGAAGATAAAGTGATAACGCTCGTCTCGTGAAATAAAGTTGTTTCCAATAAATTGAAATCTGTTTTGAAGCGACTGCCCCAGTGTTTCAAATAATTTTTCTCCTGAAATCGTAATGGTATCGCTGATTTTGCCTGAATGGGTAAAAAAAACCCGAGATTCTACTCTTATTGTTGTTTTTGAAAAATAAATTTCAGTAAGTACTACTTTATCACAATCTAAATCATATGAAATACTTTTTAAATCATGTTCGCTTAAATCAGCATTGTATCCAATTGAGTTTTTTTTGTAGGCTCTCTTTACTGATTCCATTGGTAGAACAGTATTTACAAAATTAGACTTGAGGTATAAGCGAATCAATTGCGCCATCTGCCATCCAGACTCTGGATCATCCGTATTAAACTGCGGACCGTTAGTTAGGTGATTTTTGGCATATCCGTTAAACTTAACGGGTAAAATAGCCCAGCTTACCGCATCAATACGTAAAATGGGTGAGCATAGAATTAAGAAAACGATAGTTTTTTGAATAAATTTTAACATAGACATATTACAAAGTATAAAATTAAAAAAGCCATGTTCAGTCAATTAAAGAATAAATAGTACCGTGTCTTTTTGATTTGTTCCGCTTGCTCAAAACAAATTCAAGCTCAAATACTACTTGCAAAGTCTGTTTACTTTTTTTTCTTTTTAGATTTTGTACTTTCTTTTAGAATTTTACCCGATTTGTCATCGATAAGATCCATCAGGTTTTCTTTATCTTCTTCTTTTCCGTCGATGGTGAAGTCAGGAGTAACTTCAATATCTTGATCATCTAGCGCAATTCCTTTTTTTAATTTAGGAGTTCTGGATTTTGCAAGAACAGCATAACTTGTTGAAATAGAAAAAAAAGCAACAGCAGTAAAAAAAAGAATAATGAAAAAAAATTTTCCTAAAGGTACAGAATCTTCAATAAAAATGAGTTTAGCATATGAGGTAGATTCAATGACTTTAAAACCAATTATACTGTAGATTATAAAAAAAAAAGAATTAAGTAAAAGTTGATAAAAAAAAATCATGGTCAGGTTTTATATTTTTGGTTAAAGTAATGCAATATATCGGTTTCTGAAATAATTCCAATTATTTTCCCGCTTTCCTCAACAGGTAAAGCGCGAATTCCTTTTGCAAGCAAAAGATCATTTGCATCTTCAATTGATTTTTCTTTTGTAATGGTGACAACATGAAAAGTCATCACATCTTTTACCAATAAATTTTTTAAAAACAAAGATACATCGCCTTTTGAGTTTTCAATTGAGTTTTCAAATAAAGTAGATAAGTGCTCGACATCGGTAGAAGAAAGAATACCTGTGATTTCTTCTTGATCGTTTAAAACAGGTAAATGTTTAAAAGTATGTTCTTTTAACATCTTCCATGCCATTTCAAGACTTGTATTTTCATGAATGATCACCGGACTTTTGGTCATAAAATTTTCTACGGTTGAATTTGTCATAGATTACATGTGCGATTAAATTTCGACGCTGTCAAACAGTTTTCTCTCTAAAAGGTTTTATAATTCAGTTATTTCTTATGAAGTTGCAGCAAACACTACCTATTTAAAAACAATGGGGGGTTTATGAGGTAAAAGACCAAGTTCATTCATGATCTTGGCATATTGATCAAAATAATTATTTATTTTTTTAATTTCTCGAAACTTTTTTAAACCTAATGAAAAATAAAAAGTGTAAATAAACGCCGGAATTGGAAAATCAGTACCAAAAAGCAGGCGTGGTAAAATTTCTTCATGTTTTCTTAAAAAAGGAACAATTCCCGTGCGGGTTATAACGCTTAATGCAGAAACATCCATATAAAAATTTGGATATTTTTCGATTAATTCAAGGATGGTTTTTTTGTAAAGCTCTACGAACATCAGACCTGTTGCACAGCCATGCGCTCCAATGATCTCAACGCCTTCATCAAGAGCCATTTTATACCTGTCAGGATTTCCATAGGATTGATCAATGGGTTTAAGAGCAAATTCATAACCGGAATGAATCAACAAGGGAATTTTATGTTTTACGATCGAGCGGTAAAACTTCTTGTACTTTTTATCATCAGGGGCAAATCCCTGCGTATTTGGTAAAACCTTTACTAAGGAAGCTTTCCTATCGACGGATTTTTCAAGTTCGTCAAGTGCATCTTTGCGCATAGGGTTAATGGAGGCGCCAAATTTTAAATATTTTTTCTTTTGAATGGCATCAAAGACATAGTCGTTAGTGATCATAAAGTCCGTACGGTTTTTGTCAAGATTACCTTTGTCATCATAGACGCCGTCTAGTCCAAAAATAATTCCTTTGCCAACCGTTTGAGACTTTTCAATTTCTGTGTTTAAGTTAGAAATGTACTTTTCATTAAAATCAGGATCGCGAAAATTTAAATTATGATTTCGAGCAATGTACCAGTGAGAAACATCATTCTTGAAAGATTTATGAATGATGTTTCCATATTTTTCAGACTTTTTAGAATCAAATGCCAGCGCATGTATATGGCAATCCGTCAATAATGGCTTTTTCATTGCTGATGCGATAATTTCAATTTAATATACCGCGACAATGACTAATAATATCATTCAGGGCTTGTAATAAGTCAAAATTATAACCGCCAAACCAAAATCGAGACCTGCAGGGTAAGAAGCCACATGGCAACGCAGCCACTACCTCCATGTGGCTGCCTGCTTTGCCGACCTCGTGTCGGCTAAGATGTGGTGGCTTTGTTACCAATAAAATAACCTTTATCTCGGAATTCCTTGTAACGCATCGCATCTTCATTTCCCTTGTAGTAATTATAGAGGTTTAATAACGGTGTTTGATCTTTACGGGTAGCGGAGTATGTGTCTTTAATCAATATCAGCGCTTTGGGAATGTCGCCCTGCCAGAGATGTTCCGTTGCATGATAGAAATCCAGAATTCTTACGGCTCCTGGAAAAATCTCTCTTTGGATTGTCTTACACCACTCAGAACCATCGCTAAGGAAAACGATGACTTTAGCGCGAAATGTTTTATGTAATCGGGAAGCCTTTTGAACGGCCTTTTTAAAGTGATCAAGTCCGTGATTCAGACTGGCGACAAATCGTTTGTTTTTAATCTCAACTCGCTCATTGCCTGCCTTGGATGTTGTCTTGATAATGTCTTTATCCGTAAAAAAGAGTCCAAACTTGGTTTCGCGATATTGTTTTGTATTTTTCTTCGACAAATTAGCCTTATTTATGGATTTTTTCTGCTTTTTTGATCCGCATTTACTCAATTCAGAAGATTCCACTTTCTCCAACAGTGGTGTCTGGCCTCCATCGGTAAGAAAATATTCTACATCAATCATTTCAGGTTTACTTTGTAATAATTTTATATTTTCAGCCGATGTAAGCTCTTGCTGATGATACTCGGTAAGAGTGGCTCCAATGCGATAGGAAACGCTTTGTAATATTTTCTTTGGAATGTCAAAACCCATTAAATCTTTTATAAATTTTACTCCGTGATCAAATGGTACAAAAATATTTACCAGAGAAATTTTTCTGGCCAGAGATTTACTGGTTTGACCTTGGCCAATATCTAACTCTTCATCTAAAGGATAGACGTATTCTTTTTTCTGCAAATCATAGAACCTGTTTCGATTGATTTTGATTTTTCCTAATGTCGTAAAAACGGTCATTATTCTCATTCCGGATTTACTTAAATTGGGATTTCTTTTCAACAATATTAGGTTTTTTTTTTACCGATCTGTTCCCTGGCCTCAACAACTTTCTGCATAAATATTTTGCCAATCTTGTCTCTGATGATTAAAACCTGTTTCTCCATATCTGCTAAAGTCATTTCTGCCACGGAGGACTCAAGAATCTTAATCTCTTCTTCGATTTCCTTTTCTATCTACTTGTTAATCCTGTCCATTATGTCTTTGGGGAGCTTTGAATCTTCTTTTACGGGTTTCATAGAGCCAATATCAAATTCTTGGACTCTATATAAAACATTATTCTTTAACCAAAATGTAGCCGCTCCCGCATAAGTTTATTTTGAAAGAATATATAATTATTGACATATTATTACAACCGTATATACATTGTTGTTATGGTAAAAAAATTGATTAAACACGGAAATAGCTCCGCCTTGATTATCGATAAGCCGATCCTTGATTTATTAAAAATAAACGATAATACACCATTGGAAATTAATACGGATGGTAAAAGTCTAATTATTTCACCCCAACTTGAGGAACAATCTGAAGAAAAAATAAAGGCCTCTTTAGATAAAATAAATAAGAAGTTTGGTAAAACCTTATCAAAGCTTGCTAAATAGAAAATGAAAATTCGTTTCCTTTCGCTTTCTGAAATAATTTTAATCCATGAAAACCAAATTGAATTATATGGTGGAAGCCATGGTACTCGGGATATAAACCTATTAAGCTCAGCTATTGCGATGCCAGAGGCACAATTTTCAGGATAATATTTACACAAAGATATATACGAAATGGCTGCCGCCTATATTTACGATATTGCACAAAATCATCCATTCATAGATGGTAACAAAAGAACAGCCTTAGCCACAGGTCTAATATTTCTGGACATAAACAATATAGAAATTGATGATCCTAATGAAGAATTGTATGCGATGATGATTGACATAGCTTCGAGAAAAATCAAGAAAGATGGAATTTCGAATATTTTGAAAAAGATAATTAAGAATTAAAAATCATTTTACTCGTTCCGGTAAATCTTAGATAAGAAATAAGCTAAAATAGGGGGTATTTTTATGACGGAATTTCCTGAGTTTATGAGAAATCCTATAAATCGAATTAAGCAAAGCTCTCAATATACAAAGGATATTGAGGGGTATGTTTATGAAGGTAAAGATGGGTCACAAATCGCTTATTGGACTTGTTTTGAGGACAGAAACTCAAGTGAACATTTTCATGATTTCGATGAATATCTTGTTTGCGTTTATGGACAATACAATGTGAATATCAGTGGTAATATTATAAAATTAAGACCTGGTAATGAATTGCATATCCAGGGAGGTGTTCCACATAGTGGAAGTTGTACCGCTGGAACACGTACGATTCATGTATTCGGAGGAAAACGAGCTGAGCGAGAATCCGATTAAACAATGAACACGTATGTTGTAGAAAAAAATCCATCACCCCAAATCCATATAATGGATGGCGACGTACAATTTATCTGACTGCCATTTCTGATAACGTATGTGGATACAAGAAGTTTTCAAAAGCCTGAACCCGATCGGTGAGCGCAAAATAAACCTCGATTTTAGCGCGAATCCGGTCGGAAAAGTGAAGGCTTTTGAAAATTTGGTTGAGCAATCAGGAAACTACATAGAAGAAATCTTATTACATAATATTAGGATGATTTTAGCAAGAAAAAGTAAAATTGCGAAACCCGAGCCGCGCACGCGGCGTAGCTTGTAACCTCTGTTGAGGGTGTAGAAAAAGTATTTACAATACATATATATTTATTAAAATCGATCATGGCAAAATACAAGCATACAAACCGCAATCAGATGCAACTAAAGATGATAGATTTTAGTA
>Ga0224495_10001270_pt1 | contig 18096 bp, 17 predicted proteins | sample SF_Jul11_sed_USG_FD_168128 | JGI IMG/M metagenome (GOLD analysis project Ga0224495, IMG submission 168128) | Sediment microbial communities from San Francisco Bay, California, United States - SF_Jul11_sed_USGS_4_1 | ecosystem: Environmental > Aquatic > Marine > Sediment | place: USA: California... | reverse complement strand
GGTAATTCGAGGCCGGGCAAGTCGCTATGCACAGGGTTTTTAGATTAAGGTCGATCTAGCCTCTAAATGAATCCACAATGAACCACAATCAACGAACTAACAAAAACTGCCTAAAAAAGGCGGTAAGGTATTAAATGCGCTTAAATGGCAGGCAAATAGCAGAAATTTTAGGGGTAGATGAAAATACGGTCAGCCGCTGGGCTAAGAAGCCCGAGCTAAAGTTCCCGGTAGCTGAATCTACCGGAAAAAATACTGAAAAGGCTTACGATGTAAACGCTTGTGTTATGTGGTGGCACAATCGAGAGCTTGCAAAGATGGGCGGGATAGTTGATGGCACTATCATTAACTTGCAAGACGAGCGGGCACGGAAGACAAAGGAGGAGGCAGATCACATGGCATTGAAGAATAACATTCTCAGGCAGGAACATTCCCCTAATGCTTTGCTGGTTGATGCGTTGGCGGCGTTCGTTGGGCAAATTGTTGCCGTTGTCGGTTCTATCCCAGCTCGCTTGAAACAAAGAAATCCCAATATTCCGGCGGCTGATATCGAAGCTGCGACTCAAGAATTATTTAAGGTAATGGATAATGCAAGCAAGATCAGTATCTACGATGATGGATTACAAGACGAACCTGAATCAGATAGGGAAGAGGGTTCTGGCCTCACTGAAACTCAAAGAGCCGCTATCGATAGTTGACTGGGCGGATAAGTATTATTACTTATCACCGGAGACTTCAAAGCCAGAGGGAGCATGGCGGACTAGACCGTTTCAGGTAGTCCCACTTAACATCATCGGCAATGATGATATCAGGACGGTTTCATGGCAGAAACCTGCGCGGATCGGCTATACCAAAATGATTGGTATTAACGTAGCTTACAAGACAACGCATAAGCATAGAAACATTGTTATCTATCAACCGACCAATGACGATGCGGATGATTTTTCGGATGATGAGATAGAACCGATGATCCGTGATGTTGAGCCAGTTCGTCAACAATTCCGTGGAAAGTATGGAGTTAAATCAAAGTATAACCTCAAGCATAAGAAAGTATTTTATGGATCGGTGTTGCATATCCTGGGAGGTAAGGCACCAGTCAACTACAGACGATTGACCAAAGATGAGGCCATCTTTGATGAATTGTCTGCATTCGATACGGATATCGGCGGTACGAATAGTGATGATTCACAAGGTGAGGGTTCCGCCACTTCGCTAGGTGATACTCGTACAACTACATCACCGTTTAGAAAATCCATCCGAGGCAGTACCCCTACTGTTCAGGGCATGTGTCAGATTGAGATGTCAATCTCAATGGCTGACATTATATTGGAACCGTACATGCCTTGTAAGTGTGGCGAGTGGATTAAATTTGAATTTGCTCAGATGATCATGGTCGACAAAGACCCGAAAACAGTTCGCCATTATTGTAAGCACTGCAATCATTCAATCACTTACAACGAGTACAAAGACACCGCGCATTTAATGACGTGGCGAACAGAGGATGGGAAGTGGACTAAGGATGGGATTAGTTTATTTGATGGAGATGATTTAATAGATTGGCCTAACCATGTTGGCCTCAAGTGTTGGGCGGCGATATCCTTCGATCTTACTTGGTCGGATATGATGGCCACTTTCATCAAGGCTAATAATGCAAATAAACGCGGAGACAAAAGCGAGCTAAAGACGGTTACTAATACTATTTTTGGCGAACAATGGGAAAGGACTGAGGACAAGATAGAGCATAATGATATCTATCGAAGACGCGAACACTATAAAGCTCAAGTTCCCGCTGGCGTTAAGTACTTAACATCATTCACAGACGTACAAGCTGATAGATTTGAGACTGAGGTTATAGGATGGGGAGAGGGTGAGGAAAGCTGGGGTATAGAATATATTCGTCTTTATGGAGATATGACAAGACCAGAAATCTGGAATGTACTGGCAGACAAATTAAGAAAGCAATACAAACATGAATCCGGTGCTTTAATTGATATAAAGTTGAATGGCATAGACTGCGGTTATATTCCTGACCAGGTTTATGCTTTTTGCAAAAAGAATGGGATAAGAAACTTTATTCCTACGGCTGGTATGGATGGGTGGAATAGACCTCTCGCTGATTTTCCACGCGAACCTAACAAGGCTGGAGTTTATAGAACTATTATCGGTTCTGACACAGGGAAGGAGATGGTTTTCAATCGCTTAAAGATTCAAGAACCCGGTAATGGGTATATGCACTTCCCTTTTAACCAGGATTACGATGAGACCTATTTCATTCAATTAACCGCCGAAGTCAAGAGAAAGAAGAAAGTTAAAGGTAGAGAGGTAGAGTTCTTTGATGCTGGTGGTCGAAGAAATGAGCCTTTAGATATTCGTTATGGAAATTTGGCAATAATACGTATTGCACAAGAAAAGCTAGGCGTAGATTTAAAAAAGATGAGCCTTACTGAAAAAGTAAGTGCAAAAATACTAATGGGTGGGTAATGACAGATTTAGTGACTTTACAAGCTAGGCTATTAGCCGCTGAGAATGCTTATCATGATTACATGATAACCGGAAGTGCGCAGTCTATTTCTGAGTCTGGTAGAAGTGTTACTTATACCACAGCGAATATTTCAGAATTGAGAAGATATATAAACCAGTTAAAAGATGAAATCTCTTTAATGAATGGTGAAACAAATAATAGGCCTTTGTACTTATGAGTAAGAAACTACGTCGAAAAATGATGATGTCAGATACTCACCACTTAGGTGCATCGCGAACAGCCCGCGAGATTAAAGACTGGATGCCAAGTACTACTTCAGCGGATTCTGCTTTACTGCCTGAAATTACTATTCTACAGGATCGTAACCAAGACCTTTATAGAAATAATGGTATTGCTGCCGGTGTCAAGCAAACATCTAAAGATAATGTTATTGGTACTGGACTTAGGTTAAATTCAAAACCGAATTACAGATTACTCGGTAAGGATATCACATGGGCAAATGAATTCGCAAAACAGGCAGAGGCTTTATGGGAGGATTATTCTGAGTCTGTATTTTTTGATGCAGGGTTAAGTCTTAATTTTGATGCGTTTACGAATCTTAACTATGATTCAGTGATTCAAAATGGCGAGGCTGCGATCATTCCATTATGGATTCCAGGTCGCGGAAGTAAAATATCCACTTGTTTTCAGGCGATAGACACTGCTAGATTATGTAATCCGAACAATCAAATTGATACTCCATCGCTCAGAGGTGGTATTAGTTTTGATCAGTATGGAGCGCCTACAGCTTATCACGTTAAAAAGACTCATCCTGGCGATAATTATTTTATGGCAGGGGGTGAGGGGTGGGAGACTATCCCGGCGCGAACTGAATTCGGAAGAAAAAGATTTTTACATATCTTTAAGAAAGAGAGACCTGGGCAATCCAGAGGAAAGGCGATTGCTTCTTCTGTTTTGGCAGCGTTTAATCTTCTTGGTAAATATCAATTAACAGAATTACAAGCGGCGCATGTAAATTCTAAAGTCGCTATGATTTTAGAAAGTGATATGTCTGTCGAGCAGGCTTGCCAGATGCTCGGAATTACTCCACAAGAATATTTTACAGAACGGAACGACTGGAGAGGAAGTCTTGAATCTGCGGCGACTATTAAGCTGCCTGTTGGTGATAAATTTAATTCTCACGTCCCGAATCGTCCAGCCACCGCTTACGTAGGATACATGGAACAGCTCGCTAGAGAAATCGGCGCTGGTTTTAATATTCCTTATGAGCTGGTGATGAAGGACTTTAGCAAAACGAATTATTCTAGCGCTAGAGCAGCATTATTGGAAGCATGGAGATTCTTCCATAGTGAGCGCCGATGGTTTTCTAGTATGTGGTGTGATGAGGTATGGATGCTAATACTAGAGGAGATGGTCAATAAGAAAATGATTGATGCTCCAGGATTCTATCAGAATAAACGCGCTTATTGCGGAGCAGAATGGATCGGTCCAGGTCGTGGAGCCATTGATCCGCTTAAAGAAGGTAAAGCGGATATTGAGGAGTTAAATAATAATCTGACAACTTATAAGGATGCTTACGCTAAACGCGGTAAAGATTACTTACAGGAATTCGATCAGATAGCCATTGAGAAAGCAGAAATGAAAGAGCGCGGTATAACCGTTCAGGATGTGTCTTCAAGACTTAGCTTTAAAGGTAATGAATATCCAGAAGATGAATCACAAGAAGAACTATAAGAAAAGGCGGCAGCATGAAATATCCACATATAGCACAGAGAATTTTTAATACTCCATTGTTACTTAGTCAGTCTAAACTTGAAGTCATTGCTTCTGTAATCAATGACAAAATACAAGGTGCTGATTTAAGTAATTTCACGCACGAGGAAAGATTGAATGCTGGTTATGAGGCAATCAAAGGCGTTGGAATTATAAATGTATTTGGCTCATTAGTTCACAGAGCCGACTTGATTGATGCTATGTCTGGTATGACCAGTTACGAATTTTTGGGCGATGCGTTAGATATGGCATTGCAAGACGACGAAGTCAAAGAAATAGCCTTGGTTATATCAAGCCCAGGTGGCGAGGTTTCGGGTGCTTTTGATTTGGCTGATAAGATATATTCCTCTAGAGATATTAAAAAGATAACTGCCATAGTATCAGATGCCGCTTTATCAGCAGGATATTTGTTAGCTTCGGCGGCAAATGAAGTCGTAGTTACTAAAACTGGCTATACAGGTTCTATCGGAGTCGTCATGGCTCACGTAGATCAAAGTAAATTTGACGAAAAAGTAGGGGTTAAATATGAATTTATATTTGCAGGCGATCATAAAATAGATGGTAATTCTCACGAACCTTTAAAAGATTCTGTTAAAGCTGGATTCCAATCAGAAATAAATGAATTATATGAAATGTTTGTTTCTACTGTTGCAAGAAATAGAAATATCAGTGAACAACAAGTTAGAGACACACAAGCAAAAGTATACCTTGGCAAGAGCGGTTTATCTGTTGGATTAGCAGATCGTATAAGTACCGAGGGTAAAGAATTAAGTCGTTTATTTGACTTAAACAGTGGCGCGGGTTCGCGCCGATTATCAACAACAACGAGAGGTACAACCATGTCAGATAAAGACATGCAAACGGACAGCGAACCGAACAAGTTAGATATAGCCGCTGTTACGGATGCAAAAAGTAAAGGCATTCAGGAAGGCAAAGAGGAAGGTATCAAAGCCGAGAATGAACGCATTAAATCAATCCTATCACTTGCTGAAGCAGAAGGGCGCGAGGCACTAGCCAAAACATTAGCTTTTAAGAAAGGTATGACGGCTGAAGATGCTAAAGATATTTTGGCAGCTTCTCCATTGGCTTCAAGTTCTTTTGAAGCGGTGATGGGTTCAATCAAAAATCCCAACGTCGGCAATGATTCTGATTCGTTAGAAGTAACGGCAGATTCTATTGTTAAACGTATTTTAAATTCATAGGAGGTATTAAATGACAACTGCAAAAGGTTTTACAACCGAAGGTACTTATACACCAGAGAAATTAATTGCTGGAGAATTTCCACGAGTAGAACGAAAGATAACTATTCTTTCCGGAGGTGGCGTTCTGGTTCCGGGTACTGTACTAGGAAGGATTACTGCATCCGGTAAGTATCTTCGATCATTATCCGCCGCTGTCGACGGTTCGCAAACTCCAGACGCTATCTTAGCAACTGATGTTGACGCAACCGCAGCCGATGCAACCGCAATTGCATATTTCACAGGCGAGTTTAACGAAACAGCACTAAACATCGGAACGGCGCATACAGCCGATTCAATTCGTGTTGGACTTCGTGGCAAGTCTATTTTCTTAACCACTAATTACGGAGCATAACAATGGGACCATTTGATACAGTCGTTTTGGCTAAGGTAGTTGAGTCATTAGATCAACCTTCGTCACATCTTTTACAGACTTATTTTCCGCTTGTACAAACTTCGGAATCAGAGGAAATTTATTTTGATATTCTGAATGACAAGCCAAGAATAACTCCTTTCGTCCACCCAACACGAGCAGGTGAGATTGTTGATGGTCTTGGTTACACAACCAAGTCATTTAAACCTGCTTACGCTAAAGATAAGCGTATTTTCAAGCCTAACGCGGCTCTGCGCCGAAATGCTGGTGAAACAATCGGAGGTAGTTTAACTCCAAGCCAGCGCATGGAAGCAAATATTAGAGTCACGTTAGAAGATCAGCTAAAAATGCTGACTCGGCGAGAAAATGTCATGGCATCCGAAGCGCTTCGACTTGGTACTGTTACTGTTACAGGTGATGGCTATCCTCAAGTCGTTGTTAATTTCGGTCGCGATGCTTCATTGATTAAAACGCTTGCTGGTGCTTCACGATGGGGTCAGGCCGGTATTAAGCCGCTTGATAATCTTGAAACATGGATCGGTGAAATTCAAACTCTTTCCGGTGCTGTTTCAGCGGATATTACGATGGACCCGTTAGCGTTTAGATTGTTTCGCGCTGATGCTGACGTACAGAAATTGCTGGATATTCGTAGAGGGACTAATAATACATTGAGCGCTGAACCTGTTGTAAGAGGACAAGGCGAGGACAAGGCGCGTTATGTTGGGTCGATTGGAGTAATGAACTTCTGGGTTTATCAGGATACTTACGTAGATGACAACGGAACCACTCAGAAAATGATTCCAGATAATACTGTTATCATCGGCGGTGGTGGTCTTGAAGGTACTCGTGGGTATGGTGTCATTCTGGATGAGCAGGCTAATATTAGCGCTCAGCGTTATTTTGTTAAAAGCTGGTTAGAACAAGACCCTGCTTTGCGAATAATGTTGCTGCAATCAGCTCCTTTAGTATTTCCTTATCGAGCGAATGCTTCATTATGTGCAACTGTAAATTAAACTGAGGAACTAATATGATTATCGTATCTAAAGTAACGCTTACCACTGGCGCAGGTGATCTTGATCCTGGTATTGAAATGGATATTAAAGATATTGGCGTAAGCAAAGAAGAAGCCGAATCCTTGATTAAAAGAGGTGTGGTTTATGAAGTTCAACCGAAGGTAAAAAAATCGAAGGATGAGCTTTAATAACCTAAGGCAAAAGCTGAATAACAGCGTCATTCAGAAATTGAGTGACGCTGTTGTTTCGGTTAAAGGAAATTCATTTAATGGGATATTCACGCGAGAGTATATAGAGACGCATGGCTTTACAGGTTACAAACCTATTTTGAAATGCTTAGCTGAAGACTCCAAGATGATATGCCTGGATGATAAAATACTTATTGATAATGTTGAATATATCGCGCGCGAAAGGCAGCCAGATGGATATGGATGGATTATATTTATGCTGGAGTTGAACGATGGATCATAGAGCAATGCAAGTGATTGCGGCATTTGTCAGTAGAATAACTGGACTTCAATCGACGGGTAATCGTGTTTATCTGAATCGCACTTATGAGATAGAAGAGGATACAAGGACTGCAATCAATGTAATGCTAGGCGAGGAAACGCCGCAGGGTGAATTCGGATTTTCAAGCATGGATAGAATCGATAACGTGTTAGAGATTATCGCTGAAATCAGAGTTAGATCGTCTGGCGATAGTATTGATAGTATTATTCTGCAAATAAGAAAAGAAATGCACATTGCTTTAATGTCCTGGGTTCAGTCTCAGACTTATCCGTTAGGGTTGGACTTCGTTTATATGCTTTATCCGGCTGGGACAGGAAATCCAGAGATCGAAAGCGTATCAGAAAAACCGACCGCAAAGATTGAGACATTATGGAAAGTTCACTACAGACACAGCATTTTAGACCCATCTATTTAGAGGTAACTATGAAAAAACAATACATTCCAAGAGAGGCTGAGAAGCCTAAAGAAGAAAAAAAGGAAAAAAATTTGAAAGAGGATAAGAAAAATGTTAGTAACTAGAGAGTTTATTACTGCTAAGTTGGAAACAACCTATAATGTTGACTCTGTTCCTACCCCGGCAGCGGATGCAATACAAGTATCCAATCTGGCATGGGCACCAGAAGGACTGCGAATGGTAGAAAGACCAGTTATAAAACCAACGTTCGGGAAGTTAAAAAGTGTTTTTGCTGGCGAATTACGGACTATTACTTTTGATACAGAGTTAAGAGGCAGTGGAACGATTGATTCTCCACCGGAGACCGGAGTATTGTGGAGAGCGGCTGGACTAGCGCAAACAATTAATGCCTCAACTTCTGTTATATATGACGTTGCATCATCTGCGATTGGATCAATTACCATGTATTTTTACATGGACGGGACTTATTTTAAATTGACTGGTGGAAGAGTAAAATCCGTTTCAGCCAGCTTGGAAACTGGATCGATTGGTAAATTATCATGGACAGTCACAGGACATGTAGGTAATCATATCGATATTACTCCAGCCGCCCCCGCGTATGATACAACCGTCCCAGCGCCATTGATTGGCATTCCGTTTACCATCGGCGGATATTCTCCATCAATTTCAAAAATGGAATTTACTGTAGAGAATAGTTTGTCTTTGCAAGAAGATATAAGCGCACCTGACGGATATGGTGAATTGATTATTACTGATCGTAATGTATCAGGATCATTTGATCCGATGATGCACGTTATCGCTGTAAAAGATTTTTATTCCGAGTTTAAAGCTGGCACCGAATTCGCTTTAACAACTGGAGTGATTGGAGGCACCGCAGGTAACCGGGTTAGGATAGATATGCCAAAGATTTACTATAATTCTGCTGCCCCAGCGGACAGAGAAGGGGTCAGGACTTATGAGCTTGGATTTGTTGCGATTGAATCCGCATCCGATGATGAATTAACGATTACACATACTTAAGAGGTTTTATGAGTGAATTAACTGGCATTGTACCTACCTGGTTTAAGCCTGAAAAAGATAATAACAAAGGAGTGGAATTTTTAATTGCTCCATTAAGCAAGGCTGATTTTTTGACGGTGAGTCTTAAAGGTATGGAATCCGGTTATGATGTTGTTAGCATCATAAAAAAAGGGGTAAAAGATTGGAAAAATATTTATGACCCTAAGGATAAAAGCGTATTGCCATTTAAGTATGAAAATATTGATTTAGCAATCGAAAATTGTATGACTGTCACAATGATTTTTGAATTAGCCGGAAATATCGTCTCTATGAATAAGTTAAAGGATGACGAAATAAAAAACTCATAGCCGCAGTTGAAGTATCAAGAAATCAATCACAATTTAACTGCGGAAGTTGTCAGTGTGATTCAGAGCATAACAAACCCAATGGCGAATGGGTTATCAAGGACAGATCGGGAAGACCATTCATCACGACTAGAAAATGTCTAAGATGGATGGTCACGCCAAGGTCTTCTCTATTTATTGATTTATATTCCCACTACGAAAACAAGATACTGCCTAGATCGGGCGGTATATTAGATCAACCCAACGTATTTACAGAAGCCGTAGAAATAATAAAAAACTGGTGACCCATGAGCAAAGCTTGTATTGCTAGTATCGTTTCTGGTATTAAGCAAACGATATCCATTCAATTATACAAAGTAATTAATAAAGTCGATACTACTTTTTTAATTAATCCAACTGCGACCGTAACCGCTTCAATTATTGATTCTTCGGAAGTAAAGTATACTTCTGATATCTCTGTTTTATCTTCGACTCCAGGGTCAGCATGGGCTACCAGTCTGATTGTTCCGATTTTTCCATCTTCAGAGACTTCAAAAATAACCAAAAAAGGGCTTTACATTATCCAGATTGTTATTATCGATGGTGATATAGAAGAGGCTTTTTATGCTGAAGTTAATGTAATCAAGAAAATATAATATGGCAGACCCAAAACAAAACTTTATTATTACCGCCCGTGATGAGTCAAGAGAGGCTTTTGATTCATTTAATAAGAGGATGGGAATAACCCTTGGATCAATTGCGGCGGCAGGTTTATCGTTTACCAAACTAGTAAAAAACAGTATAGAAGTAGAAAACGCCATTAGTCAGTTAGACAATAAAATAAGATCGACGGGTGGTTCTGCGGGGTTTACACGTGATCAACTGGTTAAAATGGCGAGTGGGTTACAGAATGTAACCACTTACGGAGACCAGGCTGTAATGGAAATGCAGGCTCTTTTACTCACGTTCAGAGAAATACAAGGCTCGCAATTTGCGGGAGCGCAAGAAGCCATATTGAATATGGCAACATCTTTAGGAACTGATCTAAAGACTGCGGCGATGCAAGTCGGGAAAGCATTGAATAATCCGGCAGAGGGACTTTCAGCATTGAAAAAAGCTGGAGTAAGTTTCAGCGACGCACAAGAAAAGACCATTAAAGCATTGACTTCTACTGGTCGGGCGGCTGAAGCTCAAGACCTTATTTTGAAAGAACTTGAAAAGAGTTTCGGCGGTTCTGCAAAAGCTGCAAGGGAAACATTTGGCGGATCGCTGACGGCATTAAATAATGCTTTCGGAAACCTTTTGCAAGGGAATAATTTAACTGGTGCATCACAGGAAATAGAAAAACTAACCAAGATATTACAAGACCCTAAAACGGTCGAATCAGCCAATGCTTTATTTTCGGTTCTTATTAAGGGTTTTGCTAATATAGCGGGTGTTATTCCTACAATAACCAATTTCTTTTCAAAATCAATAGACTTCTTTGCTGGGAGCCTTGATCCGATAGCAGTTATAAATAAAGACATAGAAAAAACCAGTAAAAAGCTGGAATTAATCAGGCAAAAAAACGAGCCGCTGGTTAAATGGGGCTTGATGAAAGACCTTGGAGAAGATGCGAGATTGCTTAAATTAGACTTAGACAATCTAATTATGACCAGGGATAGAATGCTTGCGAAGAAATCTACTGTTACAGAAGAGCCTGTCAAAGAAGAAAGAAGAACTACTAAACCCATTATCGATGAAGACACACAGAAAGAAATTGACAAATTAAGGGATATCGTAAAAACAAAGCAGGATATTTTAAATGAAGAATTTGTAAAAAAATCTGAGCTAGCTAATCGATATATTTTTGATGAAACGGAGAGAGCGGCTATCATAAGACAACTCGAACTAGATCGAGATGCTATTAAAATAGAAGAGCTTGAAAAGTTACGTAACTTTGGCTTGACCGAGACTCAGTTGGAAATGGAGGCTCATCAAAAAAGAGTCGATATTCTTAATGCTAACATGGAAGAGGGCGAAGCCAGGAAAAGATTACTAGAAAGTCTTGAACAAAAACATCAAGACAAAATTACTGAAATAAATAAAAAGGCTCTCAGTCAAAGAGAAAAATTCGAGAAGATGTCCGCAATAAACAAAACAAAGTTTGTTGTAGGACAGCTTATAGAGATGACAGAGGGAGTTGCACAGCAAAGTAAGTCCATGTTTAAAATAAACAAGGCGGCTGGCATTGCAAACGCAATCATCAATACTTATCAAGGCGCAACAAAAGCACTTGCTGATTATCCACCACCTTTATCATTTGCCATGGCTGCGCTACAAGTTGCCGCCGGACTCAAACAGATTCAAGCGATTAAAAATACTCAATTCGGTTCAGGTAATGCGGCACCTTCGATGCAAGGTCAAGGAGGCGGGGCAGGCCAGCCTCAGAATGTTGTACCAATTCAGCCAAGACAAACAGAACAAAGCTCTCAAAGTGCAGTTAATGTCAATATTACTTTTGCTGGCTCTGCTATTGGGCTTGAAGATATTCAGTCCACAATTGTAGATTCTGTGAAAAAAGCGCTTGATCTTAATCAGCTCACCCTAACTTCTGGTAATCAAATTGTGAAAGTGGCATAATGGCAAGAGTGACTTATACCGCTAAGCGGTCTCTGATTGACGGCCATGTGATTGGAAATTCTTATTCTTTTGATTTTGGTGCGTCTCGTTTAGATCACATAAAAAACGTCATAAAGACTGATTCAAAATCGGATAGCGGCAGGATCGAGACTGTTTTTTCACGTATTGAAAGAGGCTTTAGCGTTTCAAGTCCTCTTGTCGAGTATTTATCATCAGATTTTAATATTTGGATTGAATTTCTTGATAGCATAGCAGCCACAGAACCGTTTACTTTTGATCCTTATGGTACGTTAGCATCGCCTGCTAGTCCAGCCATCTATAAAATGGATGGAGATTACAAAGAATCCAGAGAGGGGATTAAACATTTTACCTTCAGCTTCGATGTGAAGATAGTCCCGTGAATAATACTTACCTGAACTTCTTGCAGAAGCTCAATCCTAGAGAAGTGCATTATACCATTGCGCTGTCTTTTGACTTTGCAAATACGGATATATTGTATTTGACGAGTTCTGCTGATGCGAAAGTTCCTGATGGTGCTACTGTAATACAGCGCAACTTAAAGATTAATGGAGGAACCAGTCAGAAAGTCAATACTAGAAATGGAGATTCCTCTATTGGTAATTATAGTTTTGAGGTGGCGGATTTAGACAAACAGCTTACCAATAAACTGTATGAAAAGGAGCAGGCTGGAAAGGGCATTAGGCATAAGCGGTGTATCGTTTATAAAGGATTTAATGACATGGACTTTATCGACTACGAACCTGAGGTCGATTACATTGTCGATAATGTTGAACAGCATCAATACGTTTATACGTTTGAATTAAACGATAGACAGAGAGAAGCCAGAAAAAATATATTTACTCAGGCTAAAACAACTCTGACCAAGACGATGACCGCAGAGCAGATGCACATTCCGGTGACTGCTCAAAGTCTTTCCGGGTTTGGGGTATTAGAACATGACGCTAATTATACCGATGATCCATCAATCACTGTCCGATATATTAAGATAGACAAGGAGGTTATCGCGTGTAATGAGAATAACGCCTATACCCATCCCACAGACGGATTGTCTTTTGTGGTTATTCGACGTGGTGCTTTTGGAACGATTCCGGCCGGGCATGAATCAGACGAAGCAAAGCCAATTGATAAAAGAACAGAAGTTACTGAATACGTTTACTTGGAGGGGGCGGTACTTAAAATAGCTTACGCTGTTTTGACTGGAGTTCTGTACGGCCAAACAGGAACGATGCCAACGTCCTGGAATCTTGGAATCTCAACTGATTATGTCGTTATCAATGACTTTTTATCCCATCCTGATCTGTGGAATCCAGCCACCGGATCAGGTAAAGTAGTATTATTTGAGGGATATTCTGAGATTGAAGGTAAGGAATTTTTAAGGAAGGAAATTCTTCCTTGGGTTTCTGGATTTCTGCAAGTCGGAAATGATGGTCGCATAGGATTTAAACGGCTTCAACCAATCCTGAGAAATGCTAATTATGTAGCTGAATTAAATAATGATAACGTTATCAGCTATAACAAGATGGATTTATCACTTAAAGAAGTGGTTAATATATTTCGTATTCTTTGGCAGTATGATCCACATACCGAACAATTTTTACAGAAAAGTATCGTAGTAGATTTTAACTCTATCTCTAAGCATAATATCAATAATGAGATAGAATTTGAATTTAAGGGGTTAAGAACCGGGAAACATACTCAAGAAGATATCATTAATTATTTTGAATCCTACCGGGATCATTTTTCCAATCCTCCCTATACAGCTTCGCTTAAATGCTTACCCTCTACTGGATGGCTTCAAGTAGGCCAGACTGTCAAAGTAAAAACGGATAAATACAGAGACAAAGAAACAAATTTAGATATCAATAGAGTTTTCGAGATTCACGGAAAGCGCATCGATAAAAACGGGGACGTGACTTTTGATTTATTCGCGTCTACCGGTGTAGTGACTCCTCTTCCAAGATCAATCAATAGTGCTGTACTTAATGATTCGTTTTATACCGTCGGTGTAGACTTATCAACTGTGCTGACAATATCCGGCGGGGTAATTACTGCGGACGGAGATATTCCCGGCGGTCGGTATATGACGGATTATTATTATAACGGAGACTTGACTCTGCCTAGCAATCGAGTAGTTACGTTTAATAAAAATACTCGGTTAAGGATTAAAGGTTTTTTTACTCGCAATGGCATATTAGACGGCAAAGGTCGTGGGTTTCCAGGCGGATCAGAATCAAAAACAGTTTATTCAGAAATATGGTATGGAATTAAAAAGAATACTGTTTCAAATGATATTTCAATTACTGGAGCCTCTGGGAATACTGCAACAATCAACTGGACTGGAAATACATTAGATTCATTATTGACGAACTCTCCTACTTTTTACATGTCAGGATGGGCTAATTCTGCGAATAATAGTTTATGGATTGTCAAGGATTGGGTGGCCGGTGGTAGTGACGCATGGAAAAATAACGTTGACGTATTGTCGAATACCGCGTTATGTCAATTAGTCAGTGGAACTCCCGTGAATGAAAGCGCAGGGGCAAATATAACAATATCAGGGAGCGCAGGGGCAGGCGTTAAAGGATTCTTTGGAGGAACTAAATCCGGTAAAGGATTAGTACTTAATACGTGGAGTTGGTCTAATGTTACTTATGGAGTCATAGATTCTTACTATAGCAATAATGTACAGAGCGATATTTCTTCTTTACCGTTTTTTGAAATTCGTAATCAATCAACCAGTATTGATTTTCTGCCGAATGATCTAATAGGCACTTCAGGCAGCGCTGGTGGGAATATAGAACGTTCGCATACCACCTCAGGAGTTATTAATCAAGCTGAATTAATTAGCTTCGGAAGTTCCAATGTAACTTTGCTTGCAAAAGGTGGAGACGGTGGAAACAGCGGTGCTGGTCTTACGATTATTTGTCGTGGAATGTCATTCGGACCGTCTGGTTATATCGATACCAGTGGCGATGATGGACAACTAGGAGAATATGCTGATGTTGCTTCTCCTGCAATGATGGCGGGGAGGTACTACGCGGGCGCGGGCGCGGGCGGGAGTCCTGGCGGGCTAGCGATATTTTTGGACGGGAATCATGTTCCTCCATCGATTAGTTCAGCGAATCATAAAGCGAATCGTGGTAACTCACCGTTTCAAGCAAACGCGGTTATTGACGAATCAACTAAATATGTCCCGTTTCTTGGAGGTTCCGCATTAGAACCTGTTTCTGCGCCGCAGGGTAGGATGGGATTTGAGTTAGGCTATGAAGGTGTTGATCTTTTGAATTCTGCAAGACGGATTCAATACGTCCCGCCTGTTTTTTCTGCTGAACCTATACAGACTGTAACAGTCTACAAATTAAAGCCTTTGACTTCTTTGACCTTAGTTAGCGGCGCGAGTACTTTATTAATTCGTGGCGATAATTCTGTAGATGAGAGAGTCAAAGTAACTCACATAAAATCACCGGATTCTCAAGCCATAGGTTATGAGATTCAAGCTAAAAAAACATCGGCGAGTGTTTGGAGGTCATTGGCATTTAGTAATGATGTCGATGATACTGAACATTTCATTTCAGTCGATGAAGGCGAGAGTTATGATTTTAGAGGCCGAGTATTAGCGGACGCTACCGCAAAAAATAGCGATTGGACAGCGACTCAAACTCATGTCGCGGTGGGAGTTTCTGATTTAGGCGCGATGGCTACGCCTTCTGGGGTGGTTGCGGATTCTGGTACAGCTCAATTAATCAGTCAAAATGACGGCACGATAATCGAAAGGATTTTATTGACATGGAATCTGACGAATGATCCATTATGGACTGGGACTGTTATAGAATATAAAAAATCTACCGATACAAACTATCAAGCTGAAGTGATTCAGTCAAGTATTGTTAATCGTATTTATATCACCGGGATCGGTGGGATCACTTATAATATAAGATTAAAACATTTAAGCCGAACAAAACCGGATAGTGCTTATTTTCAATTAGAACATTTGCTAACTGGTAAAACACAGCCACCCTCTAGCGTTCCGTGGTTTGACATCGAAGGTAAAACTTTTACTTTTGGGCATGTCAATGATTTAGATTTGAAAGGATATCAGATCAGATTTCACTACGGAAATGTCACTACATACGAAGACGCGACACCCTTACATGAAGGGTACATAACAAGCTCACCCCACACAGTCTTAAATTTACCGACTGGATCAGGACAGATAACCTATCTCATTAATTCGTTTGATACAGGCGATAGAATTGGACTGACTCCAGCGGCTATCCTGTCAAATTTAGGTGATCCTTTGATAGAGAATCTTGTGGAAACGCAAGACGAGAAAGCCGGAGGATTTACTGGAACGAAAGTAAACGGAACAGTGAGCGGTGGTAATCTAGTAGCGAGTTCTTCAACGCAACATTATCCAGATAATTCTCATTCTCAAGTTTATCCGAATACTTCTAGCGCACAGTTTTATGCTGACCAGGTCTATTATGAGATGAGTTATACATTTAGTTTCAGCCCGTCGGTTGATTCGTTTATGGTATTAAATTTCACTGTCACGGCTGAAGAATACAAAGTGGAATATAAGTTATCAACCAATCCAGACTATATCACTTGGCCTGGTCGTGTTTATGGTTTATCTGCAAATACATATAACTTCAAAGTTACGACTTCATCGGGTACAGTTCAAGGCGTGATATCGGCTTTATCAGTCGATGCTGATTTACCGGATATTTCTGAAGATATTCAGGACTTTGTGGTGGCTTCCACTGGTACGGTGAGATTACCCATTACAAAAACTTACACAGCAATTAAAACTGTAACTTACGGAATCCAACAAGACGGAAATGGAGCAAACAACGTAAGGACATTAGATAAAAATCCAACATTAGGACCTTCTGTGCAAACACTTAACGTAGGCACGCGAGTACAAGGTTTAATTGATGCAACAATAAAAGGTTATTAAAATGTCATTAGAACCAAAATCAAAAGCAATAAGACTCTATCCTGCTGCTGGCGCGACCGGACAGGAAATGACGGATTACATGGAATTATTAGATGATCATGTAAGAGATTTTTTTATTCCTCCATTATCTACTGTCACCAGTGGCGGAGTATCTGGGGTCAATTATGACGTGACCGGATTATCTTGGAGTCCAAAAACTAATAACTATGTTTACTGGTTTAGGTGTCATGTGACTAACACTGGCGCATTTACGATTCTAGGATCGAATGTTTTAGACAAAGCTGGAAATGCTACAGTCGCAGGACAGATAGTAACAAACGGTATTTATTTTGTGCGATGGAATGCAAGTAATTATATCTTACTTAATTCTGAGCCTGTGAACTTAGCTATTAACGGCGGAACGATAGGAGAAACAACGCCCGGAACTGGAAAATTTAGTGAAGTGCAAGTGCTTGCTCCTGGTACCCCAGCAATGACATTGCCAATTGATATTGAGCTTGCTGCTATTGGTTCTGGTGTAACTGCTTCAGTTGGATCAATCTCAGCCGGTGCGGTATCTTCTCCAGGGTTTCGAGGATTGAGAGCAAGGGGCACCATAGCCTCACCGACAGCAGTCCAAGCTGGAGATACATTAACATTTATAGGTGCTCTCGGTTATGATGGGAGTGCTTATGTTGGCTCAACTGGAATTATTGTCTTTAAAGCCTTAGAAACATTTTCAGGGTCGGCTCGCGGAACAGAAGCTTATATTGAAACGTGTCCTATAGGATCAACGACAAGAAGATTACATATTTCATGGAAGAATGGTATTACTTACATTCACCCGCAAGATGATGTAAACGAAGGTGGTCAAGTTGTGCTATTAGGTGCTGCGGCGTACAAAGATGTATTTTTTGATAACTTTCAAGGGATTTTTCGAGTATGGGTGACAAATGGAACTATAGATGAGATTTTTTCACTTGGCTACGGCGGAATGCCGCAATGGAAAGGTATTAATTTACTTGACCTATCCACTGCACAGACCTTAACTAATAAAGACCTAAGCTCACACACTAACATCATGTCTGCTGTTTCTGTACCGTCATTAACTGCGGGATCAGGATCAGCTTATACAGTCGCTAATTTGCCATCGTCTCTGACTTCTGGCCGAGTTTATCAGATATTGATCCACACCGCGAATACTGGGAATTGTACATTAGCGCCGGGTGGCGGTTCAGCAATCAATATCAAATTATTATCCGGTGCTGATCCAGGTGCTAATCAGCTTTTGAATAAAGTTTATGATTTTTGGTATAACGGAACGAATTTAATTCCACTTAATCCAGAAGATATAAGTTACATCGAGGCTG
>Ga0224495_10001269_pt1 | contig 18097 bp, 12 predicted proteins | sample SF_Jul11_sed_USG_FD_168128 | JGI IMG/M metagenome (GOLD analysis project Ga0224495, IMG submission 168128) | Sediment microbial communities from San Francisco Bay, California, United States - SF_Jul11_sed_USGS_4_1 | ecosystem: Environmental > Aquatic > Marine > Sediment | place: USA: California... | reverse complement strand
CGAATGTAAATAGCCATTTTAAAAAAACACTATTTCTGTCTCATCAAAGTCAAACAAGGTCGCAAGTTATGATCAACCCTGTTATGAGATCTTGATTATTTGCCAGGAAAAAATTCTACAGCTCCCTTCTCCATGCGGGCAATAAAGGTTGCTCCCTCACTGTAATCACCTTCGAGAACCTTGCGCGCCAGTGGATTAACAAGATAATCCTGTATGGTTCTTTTCAGAGGGCGTGCACCATAAGAAGGATCATAGCCGGTTGCCAGCAGAAAACTTTTTACATCATCTTCAATTACAAGTTTCATTCCATTTTTTTGTGCTTTTGCCAAAACGGAACCAAGCTGAATTTCAAGAATCCGGGCCAGCGTTTTTTCATCTATTGTGTGAAAATAGACAATATTATCGAGGCGATTTAAAAATTCAGGTTTAAAGTGATTTCGCAGCTCTTGCTTGACCCGTACCTCTTTTTCTTCTTCATTCAAGCTCGAGTCTGATAAAAAAGAGGAGGCAATATTCGAAGTTAAAATGATAATACAGTTTTTAAAATTAACCAGTCTTCCGCGAGAGTCGGTAAGACGTCCATCATCCATTATCTGCAAAAAAATATTATACACATCGGGATGCGCTTTTTCCATTTCGTCAAAAAGCAGAACTGAATATGGCCGTCTTCTTACCGCTTCCGTAAGCTGCCCTCCTTCGTCGTAACCAACGTATCCAGGAGGAGCACCTATCAATCTTGAGACAGAGTGTTTTTCCATATATTCTGTCATATCAAAACGCAGCATGGACTTTTCATCATCAAATAAAAACTCCGCAAGTGTTTTTGCAGTTTCTGTTTTACCAACACCTGTCGGGCCGAGAAATAAAAATGCACCCACAGGTTTACCCTCTTCAGAAAGTCCAGCGCGATTTCTGCGTATTGCATCGGCCACAACCCGGACCGCTCCCTCTTGCCCTATGACACGTTTGTGAAGAGCATCTTCAATATGAAGTAGTTTGTTTCTTTCACTTTGCAGCATTTTCTGAACCGGAATTCCCGTCCACCGTGAGACCACCACAGCAACTTCTTCTTCGGTAATTTCTTCTTTTAAAAGCCTTGATTCAGCTGAACGCTTCTGCAGCAGATTTTTGCTCTCTTCGAGTTTTCTCTGCAATTCGGGAATTTTTCCATAGCGGATTTCGGCCACCTGCTGAAGCGCTCCTTTTCTTTCAAATTCGGCCTCTTCTATTTTTAATTTTTCGAGAGATTCCTTGATTCGTGTAATGACATTGATAGCCTCTTTTTCTTCATCAAGCCTTACCTTTAGTACGGAAAATTTTTCTTTTAATTCTGAAAGTTCTTTTTGCACTTCAGTAAGACGATCCACTGAAATTTTATCTTTCTCGCGCTTGAGTGCAGCCTCTTCAATTTCAAAAGAACGGACCTTTCGGTTAATCTCTTCCATCTCAGTCGGCATGGAGCCAAGCTCTATTCTCAGGCTCGAGCATGCTTCATCAATTAAATCCACAGCCTTGTCAGGTAAAAAGCGATCCGTAATATAACGATCAGAAAGGTGAACCGCGGCAATAATAGCCTGGTCAGTCACCCTTACTCCATGATGAACTTCATATTTCTCGCGCAGGCCGCGCAAGATAGTAATGGCATCATCCATGTCGGGTTGCTTTATATATACATTCTGAAATCGTCTCTCTAAAGCTGCATCTTTTTCAATATGTTTTTGAAACTCTTTCAAGGTCGTGGCTCCAATCATTCTTAGTTCACCTCGGGCAAGAGCGGGTTTCAAAAGATTTGCTGCATCCATTGCACCTTCGGCGGCACCCGCACCTACAACGTTATGAATTTCATCAATAAACAAAATAAACTTGCCATTGGATTGTGTCACCTCAAGCAGCACGGCTTTAAGACGCTCTTCAAATTCACCCCGATATTTTGCACCCGCTATCAGAGAGCCCATATCAAGAGTTACAATAACTTTATCTTTTATAATATCAGGTACATCTCCCTGAATAATTCTGCCTGCCAACCCCTCGACAATAGCTGTTTTTCCGACACCTGGTTCACCTATCAACAAAGGATTATTTTTGGTTCTTCTGGATAATATCTGAATACAACGCCTGATCTCTTCGTCTCTGCCTATAACCGGATCAAGCTTTCCTTCTCTGGCCAATTCATTTAAATTTTTTCCATATTTATTTAATGCGTCAAATTTACTTTCAGGATTATCTCCTGTAACACGCTGAGAACCCCTGATATTTTTCAGGACAGCATCTACCACTTTTCGATTTAATCCGATTTTTTGCAGTTCAGACTTCAGCCTGTAATTACCGTTTAAATATGCCAGCAAAATATGCTCAAGGGATAAATATTCATCATTTAAGGCCTTTGCCTCTGAAGAGGCAGCATCAATCAATTTCTTTAAATCAGATGAGGTGTACTCTCCATAGGTTGCATCGCCTTCTACACCCGGTATAGATTGTAAATAATTCTCGAAAATTTCAACCGCAGGCTGGATATCTTTCAAGATTTGAAGAGATATTAAATAAGGGAGACCCTCTTTCTCCTGAAAAAGAGCCAGCATTAGATGCTCTGGCATCATTTCCGTATGGCGATAACCAGATGCAACCTCTCTTGCCTTCTCAAAGGCGACCCTGGTTTTTAAAGTAAACTTTTCAATATTCATAACCTCTCCTAAATTAGCACTCTCACTATCTGAGTGCTAATTTAATAAAGAAACTGCCATATGGCCAAAATTTTTACCATATTTATTCACTGAATTTAGCTAAAAAACAAATGACAAACTATACTCTTTTTATATGATTGGTCAGCATCGCAACCATGAATCCCAGCAAAATCATTATAATCTCTGCCCCCTCAGGTACCGGAAAAAACACTATCATAAAAAAACTCAAGGAAAAAAGAGGCGATCTCGAGCACTGCATCTCCACCACAACACGCTCCCCCAGAGAGGGAGAAACAGAAGGAAGTCACTACTACTTCACAACCCCCCATCAATTTAAAGAGATGATAGCAAATCATGAACTGCTCGAATGGGCAACGATATTGAACAATTATTACGGAACCACTAAAAAAGAAATTTCACGAATCCATAGTTTGCAGAAAACTCCCATTCTTGATATTGATATTCAAGGTGGACTGCAGATAAAAAATAGTGATTTCAAGGCAATCCTGATATTTGTCATTCCTCCCTCGATCGATGAATTAAAAACCAGACTGAAAAACAGAAACAGTGAATCTGAAGAGGAAATCAAACGGCGTCTGGAACTGGCAGAAGAGGAACTTTTATACCAGAACGAATACGATCATGTAGTGATGAATGATAACCTGGAAGACGCCGTAAACAAGATCGATGCTATAATTACAAGTGAACTCACCTGAATCAGTTATTGTACTTACAGGACCTACCGGCTCAGGTAAATCGGGCATAATCCATGCTCTTGAGAGCTCCCTTCCTGTTGAAATTGTCAATGCAGACAGCAGGCAAATTTACAAAAAAATGTCCATCGGAACGGCCGCACCCTCAAAAGAGGAATTGGCAAGGTTTCCTCACCACCTCTTTGCATTTCTTGACCCCGCTGAAAAGTATTCTGCCGGTGACTATGCCAGAGATTCATTGCGCATCATAAACAATATTTTAGAGCGAAAAAAAATTCCACTGATAATTGGAGGTACATTCTTTTATATCAAATCGCTCTGGGACGGATTAATGGAAGAGCCTGACATCAGCAAAGAGAGCATCGAAATAATCGAATCCATGCCTCTGGAAGAGGTCCGCAAGCAACTCCAAATAGTCGATGAAACAAGCTATAACAACATTAAACCATCTGACATCTATAGAAATAAACGGGCGCTGTTAATATGCATCAATGGAGGCAGACCTTTTTCAGTCTACTCCCGAACCGGTGGACAATATGACTCTTACAATTTTCACTCCTTTTTTATCGATATGCCCCGAACTCTTCTTTATGAAAGAATTAACAAGCGTACGCAAGAGATGTTTAAAAACGGACTTATAGAAGAAATTTCTGCTTTGCTGGCACAGGGCTACGGTAAACAAACTCCTGCTCTTTGCACAATCGGTTACCAGGAGGTTCTTGATTTTTGTAGAGATGCCCGTATAACTCCGGCACAGATCGATGAGAATTCTCGGGAAAAACTGATTCAGTTAATAGCCCAAAAAAGCCGAAATTATGCAAAAAGACAAATGACATGGTTTAGAAATGAACCGAGATTAAAAACGATTGACCATACTCAAGCAATTTTTCTATTATCCGATCTAATTGAAAAAATTAGCAAAGCTTGCAGTTAAAAGAAAAAAAATAAATAAGATATAAGGATAGATTATGATAAAAAATAATATTCAAGATTTCATATTGAACCAGACCAGAAAAGATAAATTAAGTATTACAATATATCTGAGCAATGGCGTGCCTCTCAAAGGAAAAGTAATCAGCTTTGACAACTATACCATTATTATTGAAAATGACGGAAAACAGAGCATGATCTACAAACATGCAATCACTACAATAATTCCTGAAAAACCTATCAGATTGAACCCGGATGAGGGAGAAACCAAAAGCGAATAAAATATCTGATCATGGGATCTATATTTAAAAAATTTTTCCAGATTTTATTTTTTGCATCGCTTGCTCTGATACTCTACCAGAATATAATTTCTATTCCTGCAAATCATCTCGGGCTATTAATTGATAAAACAACAGGATTGCAGAATGAGTTTCTCAAACCTGGTTACCATTGGCTTACCACATCTTTTGTACCTGGAAATGGAGAATTATTCCCTTTAAAATAAAATCAGACTCTACACATATAGTGATTAACCGCCCCCTGCAGTTCAACAACCTGATAGATGCAACAGGAAAAATGAATATTGAAATTGAACTGATGCTTCGATACGAATTAACCGAGAGCAGCATACGTTACTTCTGGACCGAATGGGATTATGACTACAAACGGATACATACACACATAAGGGATAAAGTAAAAAATTTGTTATTATACAGACTTACCGAATTATATCAGAATAAAAATGACCTCCTCAGCCTGCAGATAAAATTACAAAAATACTTTGAACCAAACGGAAATTTTCAGAAAGAGTGGAACGAAACTTTTGAAGCCGAAGGGGTACTTCTGACAAGATTTGATCCGCTGAGAATATCCATTCCGGATTATGATGAGTATGAACTTTTAACATCAAATATAACCAAGCTGGTTAACTCTTATCAAAACTCCATGATGACTGAACTCGATGCCCGGGTTGCACTGAAAAATCGTGAATTAACTGATCAGGCAGATATTGAAAAAGCAGAAAAGTTCATGCATTTAATAGAAAAAAATCCAGACATCATAAAATATTATCAAATTGAAAAACTCAATCCTAAAGCTTCTGTTATCATAAACGGAATATCAAATGATAATATTGTGCAACAAAATTTACCTGCCCCTGCCCCACAGCAATCTTCTGCCCCTTTAAAAACCACTCCACCCAAATCGGAGAAACCGGCAATCGCTCCTGAAGAGAGAGGAAAGGCTCCCCCCATCGGAAAATCTGCAATAAATTCTCCATGAAGCATATTGTTAAGCTTCTCTCACTTTATCTGATAATATCTCTTTTCTTGAACAGCACTCTTTTTAGCGAAGAAACAACACCCTATGCTTTTGCAGGCGAAAAACTCTACTACCGTTTAATCTGGAAGGGGGTTGATGCAGGGTATGCTCTTGCCAAAGTTCATGAAGTAAAATACCAGGGTCAAAATGTACTTTTACTCGAAACCCTGGCCCGTTCTTCTGACTCTATTGATTCTCTGTTTAAAGTCAGAGACCAGATACAATGCTACTGGGATCCCGAAAGAAAACAGGCTCTCACAACAATAAAAAATTTGAATGAAGGTAATTACAGGCGTAACTATAATGTTCATTTTAACTACCTGAATAACTCCGCATCTTACTCACAAAAAGAGTATAAAGGTAATACAATGACACTTGGAGAAAAAAACAGTTTTGCCCGGGATGAGCTCAGTAACAAGACCATTTACAATCTCCCCGAAGATATTCAGGATGTTGCATCAGCTCTCTATATGCTGCGCGCAGATGCCAGAGAGCCGGTTTCAGGCACAAGTTTTTCCATTCCTGTTTTTGACGACTCTCAACTTTCCATTCTGAAAATAAATGTCAAAGAAAAAGCAATAATTCAGACACCAGCAGGAGAATTTGAGACAGTAAAAATCATTCCTGAGGTGCCATCAGGAGGTTTTTTCATCACCCATTCTGATATATCTGTATGGATAACAAATGATAAAGTTCGCATACCCGTAAAGGTGGAAGTCATCATGCCGGTTGCCGGAAAAATTGTCATCGAGCTGGTAAAAGTCTGCAACCTGAGCAATCGTTGCCCTGAAGGTTTATTAAAAAAGTAGTTTGACAGCATAATAGCCAATTTATCATCTTCTATTATACATTTTACAACAGCTATATGAAAAAAAATCTTCTACTTTTCCTGATCACACTACAGATTGCTTATGCGCAAAGTATCAATAATGTCTCTCAGGCAGAAAATTTTATCTATACACCGAATATGCCCTTTGATTCAACAGCTACCGCAGATGATATTACCAGTATTTATTTTAATCCTGCAGGGATTGGTATTCACCCGCTGCAGATCGGCTATTTTTATGGCAAAAACAAACAAGAAAATCTGAATGACCATCTGCTTTTTTTAAGTATCTTTGGTCTGGCATTTTCAAGTCAGTGGAGATATATTCCTGATGGATTTAATGCAAAAAAATTCACCGCAGGAACTGGAATAGAAACAGGCAATGTTCTCAGCATCGGAACCTCTTACAGCTGGTACAAATCAGATAGTGCTCTTTTAGATAACTACTCTGAATGGGATATGGGAGCAATTTTCAGACCATCACGATATGTATCTCTCGGAAGCGTTGCACGAGGAATAAACTCTCCAATTTTTCAGGATAGACGGGTTAAACCCCGATTTGATGTGGGCATATCACTTCGCCCTTTTTATTTCTCCCCTGAGAATCTGACTCTTTCTTACGATATCACTATTTATCAAAACAACCTTTTGAAAACATATATTCCCCGATACAGCGCTGAAATAATTCCCTTTTCAGGTTTTACTCTCTATGGCGGATCAATCGAACTTAAGGATTATTTTTTTGGAATAAAATATTCCCAGAATATTACACAGCTATCCTATCAAAACAGAATCTCTCAAAATAAAAACAGTTTTTACAACATAGGTCTTCTGGTAAGCCAGGAGCGATTTAAAACCAGAATAGAAGGATTGCAACGCTTTCTGCATATTTCCATTGATACCCCATTTTCTGAATCAAAAAAAGGAGGCATCTTCTTCTCTCAAAACCGACCCTCTTTCTATGATTTGCTTGCCGCCCTTAAACAGGCTGAAACCGATCCACAGATTTCAGGGGTAGTAATAACAGGCAGAAGTTTTTCAGGCGGATGGGCACAGGCCGAAGAATTACGCAATTCATTACTTCATTTTAAAACCGCAACCAAAAAACCTGTTTATACCTATTATGAATCTGCCTCCGATATTGAGTATTATATTGCAACAGCCTCAGATTCCATTATGATGCCACCTGCAGCAGTATTGGAAATAAATGGTTTGAACATGGAGGTATACTTCTGGAATGGTTTACTAAAAAAACTGGGGGTTCAGGCTGATTTTCTGAAAATTGGAAATTTCAAATCAGCTCCAAATACCTATACAAATGAAAAACCCGACAGCTATGAAGTAAAACAGATGAATGAGATAATAAGCAGTTTACTATCAGAGCTTAAAAGAGCTATTTTAACAAAGCGCCCGAATCTTACCGAAGAGAAACTCGATGAACTTATGAACAAAGGCCTTTTTAGTGCAGATGTCGCCCTGCAGCAAAATCTTATCGAAGAGATCGGATATTATGATGAATTTGTTAAAAAAATCAATATCTCCCGAATAACCTCTTATGGATGGGAAATCGATCTGAACAGTTACCTGAAAACAAAAATTTATGATGACACCTGGGGGTTAAAGCCTGCGATTGCTGTTTTAGTTCTGGATGGCGAAATTGTGTCAGCCCAGAAAAACAAAAGTATATTTTCAGATAAAGAGAGTATCGCATTTGACTCGGTTTCGAGTATCATTAAGGGAATTCGGGAAAATCCACGAATCAAGGGAGTGGTACTAAGAATAGATTCTCCGGGCGGCTCAACCATCGCATCAGATCTGATCTGGAACGAAATCAATAATTTGAGAAAAGAAAAACCTGTAATTATTTCAATGGGAAATTATGCTGCCTCTGGAGGCTATTATATTTCAACGGCTGCTGAAGAGCTTGTATCGGATGCAACAACCATCACGGGTTCTATTGGTGTATTTTCCGGAAAATTCTCTTTTGAGGAACTTTACAAAAAACTCGGAGTGCATAAAGAAATTTATAATACACACCGCAATGGATCCATCTACAGTGAAAGCAAGTCATATGACGAAAGTGAAAAAACAATTATCATGGAACAGATGAACAGCTTTTATAAAATCTTTCTCGAAAAAGTTCAAAAAAATCGGACAGCCCTTTCCGAAGCGTCTGTTGAAGAAAATGCAGAAGGTAGAGTATTTACAGGTTCTGATGCAAAGAAAAAAGGAATGGTAGACCGGATAGGTGGGGTTATGCTTGCAATTGAAATTGCACGACAAAAAGCAGGTATATCAGAGAATGCCCCTTTTGACACACTTCTCTATTCAGACGAATCTGAAAGTCTTTTAAATTTGGGAAAATTACCTTTATTTGATCTGCCCATATCAATAAAAAAGTCAATAGAATTGCTTACCGGTGACACCGGCAATACAGATAACGAATTTTATTTTGTTCTGCCTTTTACCCTTGAAATTCATTAAAAAAGCAATCTGAAAGTACCCAGATTTAAAGCATTCCCAAACAGGCTCATTTTATTATTAAACCATAAATATATACCAGTTACAAACAGGTATATAGCACTATTTTTCTGAGAGCAGCGTAGTATAAACTTTCATCAAATTATCCGTACAATTTTTAATATGAAATTTTTGTACATGGGCATATCCCTGCAGAGACTTTTGCAGCCTGAATTCCGGATTATCGAAGCAATGATCAATTGCTCCGGCAATACTTTCTGATGAGAGGACATCGACAAAAATACCACCTTCACCACCGGCCTCTTTCAAACTGGAGCGATCTGATAAAATAACGGGGGTACGACAAAACATGGATTCGATTACCGGAATTCCAAACCCTTCATATATCGAAGGGTAAACCGAGGCAAGCGCATGGTGATACAGTGCAGGAAGGTTCTCCATGGGCACATTTTCAATAAAAAGCACGCGTTTCTCCAGTTTCAGGGCTTTGATTTTATCGACCATTACTCTTTTGTATCTCTCTCCTCTGCCTACAAATATCAGCTTGATTTCACTATTTTTTAATTCTGCAAGTGCCTCCAGAGGTTTCAGAAGATTTTTTCTCTCATGAAAGGAGCCTACAGATAAAATATAGGGGAAATCAATATTGTAGCCTTTTATCACAATCTCCATCTCCTGTGCTGAGGGCAGCTTGTAATAAAGTGGCGACGCCGCAGGATAAACTACATCTATCTTTGATCCGGGAATCTGATACAACTCTATAATATCTTTCCTGGTACTCTCGCTGATGGTTATAATTCTGTTCGAAGCATGAGCCCCCTGAATACATTTTTTTTGATAGACATATGCATCCCATGGTTTATACAAATGAGGATATTTTAAAAATATCAAATCATGAATGGTTATAATGGATAAAATACCAAGCTTCTCTATTCCATAGGGCAACTCAAGCGAAAGACCGTGATAAATATCAGGCCGGCTATTGTGCAGCTGTTTTTTGATTCCCAAACTCCGCCACACAGAAGGCATTTTTTGATAATACCAGTTTTGCGGGGTTACTATGTTATACTTGCTATATTCTTGAAATCGATTAAAATGCTGCTTTTTTACAGGTAAGGGAGTGTACAGATCATATTGATTTTCGGGATAATATTGGCTCAAACCATCAATAACATTCCGTCCATAATTCCCAAGCCCTGTTTCATTGAAAAATATACGTTTCGCGTCAAATGCTATTTTCATTTAATATCCGGAAGAGAGCATGCTCCCCTCCGGATAATTTTTTATGCATGCTTTGAAAAGTAATCTTTTGATTTCTTTACATCTGCAATCATGGTATCTCCGCCCGGAGTCCAGTTTGCAGGACATACTTCGCCGGCATGAGATTCAACATACTGATCTGCCTGGACCAGTCTCAATACCTCTTTTACATTGCGCCCTATATTATTATTATTGACCATTTGAACTTTTAATATTCCATTAGGATCAATAATAAAAACTCCCCTGAGAGAAATGCCAACCTCTTCAATTAAAACACCATATTTTCTAGAAATTTCTTTTGTTAAATCAGCAACGAGAGGGAAATTTATATCACCAAGGCCACCTTCGGCTCTGCTTTGGCTTACCCAGGCAAGATGACTGAATTTGCTGTCTACACTTACTCCCACTATTTTTGCATTGCTTTTCTCAAACTCTGCTGCCAAATCAGAAAATGCTGTAATTTCTGTCGGGCATACAAATGTAAAGTCAAGTGGATAAAAAAACAGTACCACATATTTACCTTTATAATCAGAAAGTGCTACCTGTTTAAATTCTTTTCCGCTTACGGCATCCGCTTTAAATTCAGGAGCTTTTTGTCCTACTTGTATCATTAATACCTCCAATACAAAATATTAAATTAAATTTTTTAATGGTTTTATTACCATCTGATAGATCATTATATAATATTTATTGCATTTCAACCATAATTAATAACCATATTGAAAATAAATTCTTGATGACTGCATGAATTTAAACCCAAAAGTATAAATCAGTTAATATATTAACAATTTATTTTATAATGCAAAAATATCTGTTCCAAATATATCTTTTTTCCCTGACCGCCGGAACATACGCAGTTTCGTCGATGGTTATTTATAAATTAAATCAAGATCCTATTGAGATTCAACGAAACAGGCCATACCAGATAATTGCCCAGACCAGTTTAAACAATCCTGAATTAAACAAAAGCCCAAACGATCCAGAAGAAGAAAACAGCGGGTCTACACTCCAGTTAGAAGAAGGTTCACTTGATGAGAGCGGTGAAAAGGTAAATATCAAAGTATATGGTGGAAACAATATCTCACTGGGCTACGGAAAGTCATACTTTATTTCCCGGAGGGATAAAAATTCACCCTTTGCAACTCCCGGATCTGATGCGGTAAAAACCGGCTTTTTGCCCAATTCGGATATGAAAATTGACCTGAAAGGTGATATTGATAAAACTTTGTTTTTTAATATCAACTATGACCAAAAAGAAAGTTTGAACAATAACGATATAACGGTAAAATATGTCTCACCTGAAGAAGAAGATTTCTTGCGTGAGCTTTCCGTCGGAAAAATTGACATTAATCATGGAAATTCTGATTTGATATTTGATAACAATTCTCCCTTGAATGTATTTGGAATTGATGCAACGATGAAGAAAAAGAGATGGAACATTCAGACTTCTGTCGGATTTTCACAAAATATTTATGAAAAAGAAAAATTTATCGGCCTGCAAAAAGAAAATACCCTGACCATTGCCGAATACCGATATATCAGGCGCCAATATTACCAGCTTGAACCTTTTTTGTACTACGATCAGATCACTTCACCCCCTGCTTTCATCGATGCAATTCAATATATCCCTTCGAATCCTTCTTCATTGAACACTTTCGTTTCAGAGAAAAATATTACTCCTATGCCTGTAAATGTAGACAAAAATTCTGTTGAAATTTATATGGATGACCTCGACGCAAAAAATGATCAGAGATTAAACGCAAAACCAAAAATAATAAATGGAAACAATCTTGGAAATTATCACATACTCTCCGAAGGAAAAGATTATTCTCTCGAATATCAAAGAGGACGAATCTACTTTATTCAACCTCTTTCCGTTCAGTCCAGACTTTTTGTACGCTACACCCGGAATGGAAATACAATTATAACAAGCGATCCTGCTTCAAGGGTGGAGACCAATAAAATTGAAACATTTATAAAATATGGTTCAACGCTGAATGAGGACAGTAAAAAAGATGGTGTGCAGAACTTCAATGGATTTGATGATGTGGAAATAGTCAAAGATGGAAAGGTAAATCTGGACATTTACGAAATCAGGGGAATCTATGACCTGATGGCTCAGGAGATCAGACCTGAATCTTTTCACCTTGAGTTTTACAACTATAATATGCAAGCACTTGATAGCAATCAAATGAATGGAGCCTATACAATTGATTATAAAAATGGGTTAATTGAATTTTTAAAAAGAGAACCATTTAAATTCTTTAAAGATGAAGGGGGGAACCTTCTGCTTACCGCCTTCATTGCTAACTCTATTTATCAGGAGAGTGACTATTCCTATATTTCAGAAAATTCCAGTATTATAATGCGAATACAGTATAATGCCACCATCTATAATTTTCAACTAAAAGGAACTAATATTATTAAAAACTCAGAAGTCGTAAGAGTAAACAAACAAAAAATTGAAAAATCTTTGTATTTCATTGATTATGAATCCGGTTTTTTTAAATTTATTGATGAATCCAATCCGCTCATTTCCGCTAATACTGTTATTGAAATTGAATATTACTATCTGCCCTACAACTCTACCAATCAAAACTATACCCTTGAATCAAGGGTAACATATGAAGCGAGCAAAAATATCATTGTAGGAGCAACAACGCTATACCAGAGCAATTTTCATGAGCAAAGCGCACCTTACATTGGAGAGGAACCTGAAAGCAAATGGTTAAATGAGGCTGATATCCAGGTGAATTACAACGAAGAGAGCCTGACCAGAGTTATTAACTATTTGCCTGGAACAAACCTTGATCTGCTACCGGTAAAATTGGAGGGTTATGCAGAATATGCACAAAGTTACTACAACTCAAATATTATGAAATATGCATTAATCGATGATATGGAGTCCTCAGGAGAGCTCGTGGATATCCCTACAGATGCCGATAACTGGATAATCTCCTCTTTGCCTTCTGGAACCATTTTCACGCAATGCGACAGGGCACCCTTGTTTTATAAGCATTATTACAACCCCGCTTCCTCTGTCAAGACTCTGCTGAATCTCTCTTCATCAAGTTATGGTTCGCCACCCTACTCACAGTTGGCCGGGCCATATAATGTAAAAAACAGCAGCTCGCCTCTGTCAAATAACAATTCAGCAGATGGCACTTCACAATCTATCGTTATGGAATTTGACTTTGCATCTGCAGGGATAAATCCATTTATTTCCATTGCCACACAGGATTTATTTCCAACGGGAGCAGATTTCTCTTCCATTCAGTTTATGGAGTTTGACGCCATGGTAATGAATGATTCGAACCTCGGTAATGGTGTAAATATCACCTTTGACATGGGAAATTTGAACGAAGACAGTGATGGCGACAATATATTAGATACAGAGGATACCGGCCTCGATCATATAAACAATGATCTTAACAATAACAATATTCCAGATGGTTCCGAAGAATGGGATCCGGGAGAAAAAAATAGTATTCTCGACTATGAACGCGATAATTCACGTTCGGAAGATATCGGATACTTCTTTAATCCTCCAGGCTGCTCGAGTAACAATACCATTGTAGGAGCCGGCCCCGATATCCTCCATTATCCAGAGACAAGAGGCAATGGACGTCTTAACAGTGAGGATCTGGATCATAATGGAATTCTGGACACATCAGAGGCAATCATTAGAATAGAACCCGGTACAAACTATCTTTTCTATGAAAATAATACCAGCAATCAAATACTACCCGGCTCCTGGAAAAAATATAAAATTTATTTTGATGTCAATAAATTTAATGAAAGTCAAAAAAATCTCTTTCATTCCATTAAAAGCCTGAGAATCATTATTACTCCACCACCCGGGATCTCAAACGGTCGAGGCAAACTATTGATAAATTATATCCGCTTTGGCGGAATTCCATGGAAAAAAATCAAAGGTAAAATTTATGCCAATACATTTGAAAATGAGATAAGTGACCCTTCCCTTTTAAGAGTAACTCAAATCGACAATAAACATAACGATGAATATAATCTCCATTCTTTCCTTCTGGAAAAAAGAACCGAATATGAAGAGCTCCACGGTGCAAAAACCAATAACGACCTTCTATTTACCTTTGAAGGAGCCCTGAAAGCCTCTTATAATATTCCCGTTAATTACCATTATATGATTTCGGAAAGACACTTTACAAAAGCAATGGACATAAAGTATTACAAATACCTGAACATCTGGGTCAATCATCGTCAATTTTTAATAAATGAAGGAAATATGATTATACGTATTGGAAATGATGAAGATAATTACTTCCAATACAGCTATCCGATCACACATTCCGGATGGCAAAAAATTGCAATGCCTCTGAGTAAACCCGGCACCTCTTTCGGTAGATTTAACCCGGGAAACACCAGGTATATTGCAATCGGGTTTCAAAAAAAATCTTCAACTATTTTAAACCTTGCTGGAGAAACCTGGATCAATGATATTTTTGTTTCTGAACCAATGATCTTGTCTGATAGCGCTTACAAGTATGATGCTACAATTCGAATTACCAAACCCCTGATTACTACAGATAATGGAACGCCTATATTATCAGATATCATACTCCACTATCATGAGCGTCATAAAAACAAGAATTTTCAACCCATAGGAGGCCCCCAAAGCAATGAAAGTGAACATGAAAATCAATTGAGCTTGAAGACGAACATCCTTCCCATCTGGACATTTGACTATGGATATAGCTACACTAAAACAGGCGGAAATCTGCTGACTGATCAGATTTATTTCTCTCAAAACAGTAAAACAGAAAAAACACATCATAGTACGATAAACAGGATTGAACCCGAGAATGATAAAATACCCAATTTTTTGCTGACATATGATTTCACCCGGAACAGACAACAGATTTATGACTTTTCAAGCAACACAGCTATGACATCTTTTGTCTACCAGGAAAATATTCAAAAAATAAAAACCCCCTTTTTAAAATTCTATAAAAATATTATTTTCAATGAATCAGGATCTATCTCATATGAAATTATAAATGAAAATAATCTTATCATAAACAACACAGAATATTATTTATCAACTAATCATATTAACTATACCCCTTTCCAGAATAAAAATGAAAAAATTCAGCAAAACAGATACTCCATCGACTTTACAACCAAACTCTGGAATTTTACTTTTTCTCCTGCGTTTTCTCTGAAAAAATCATTGCTTCTGAGAAAAAATTTTATCGATGCTGAAAACATTTACCTTCCCGAAGCTGATTTTTACATACCTCTAATTCAAACTCCTGAGGATTACCGGTATAAAGAGCGCTATTATAACCTGGGCTTAAATATGCAGATGGAAAAGTTGTACATTTTTTCACCTGAAATTTTTACTTCTATTCATTATCAGGACTATAACTTCCGGGACTATAATATATTATCTCACTCCGAGTATTTCGATCGCAAACGTGACCCATTAACCTCAGCATCTTATACCTTGAATCTTCCGATAAATCCCAAAGATAAAATCTCTTTTTTATATTTTCTGGATAATATATTGCTTTCAAATAAACGAGAGTTAAAGTTTTCAGAATTCTCACTTCCTTTCCATAGCCAGAGCGCTTTGTTGGAAGATACAATCGGAATAAAAAGAACTCTTCCTTTTATTGGTGACAAAGTTTTTAATTTGTATAAATATCCCCTATGGTATAATTTTCTGAGTAAAAACAGAAAAATAAACAACTTCTCCAATGCCCGGGACATGGTGATGAAAAATCAATACGCAATCGACTCAAATTATAACATCAGTCCATCTGCAATTTCACAATACAATAACTCCCTGGAACTCTTTGAAGAGTTGACCACGGATATTCACTACAGAATAAACGACAGCATAAGTTTATCAACAAACGGATATCTTCAGCAATCTGTTATCCGCTCGTCATTGTATAATTTGCCGGTACATCATGCATCCAGAGGTTATTCAATTCTTCAACAATACAATTTAATGCGGTTATTGGACTTCTGGTTCTGGAAAAAAGATACGGAAAACAGTTCAACTCTTGGTTTTAACTTTTATCAGGACAACCATATGCTCATAACAGATAATACAGAAGATAATATCTTCTCCCCTGAAATCAATATCAACTTTCAGTGGTTCAGTAAAAAGCAAATATTAACAGGCCTCTTCTTCTCAGGAAGAATAGGCATTAAAAAATCTCATTATAAAGAGTACATCTCAAAAAATGATCCGGATGCCCTGCTTTTAAATAATATGGCGATGCCTCAAAATCATAAAATAAAGGAAGATGAATATAACTATGCCTGCAGTGTAGGTTACTCTACTGAAATCCCTGCAATGAAAATCTATTTTCAGAAGCTGGTCCAGTACAAGTTACCATACAACCCTAAATATATTGTATCATTAAATGCGAACCTGAACCGGTTCAGCTATGACATCACAACATTGCTCAATAATCAAACCCTCGATCGATTTGATATAAACCAGACCATTGATATTAATCTGCACAAAAACATTTCCGGAATTTTGTCCTCTGCACTCATATATGATATTTACAGAAACCCAGTAACCAGGGTCACCGCAAAACAGGTTTTCTCGTTTCAGATGGGAATGTCAGCTAATCTGCTTTTTTAAAACGAATCCCCTATAATTCCTTTTTCCAGCATTGTTATCAACCGATCGGTTTTTAAACTGATATCAGCATCACTTTCGCTTATGGAGTTTACTGGAGGATTTTTTTTCAGTTGTTCGATTTCATCAATTAGATTTAAAGTAGTTAGAATTACAAGTTGCAATTCATCTCCGGCAGGAAATAGTTTTCTTATTTCTTCCACGCGCTCATCTACTTTGAGAGCAATGTTGTTCATATAATCTGAATCAACATTGCCTTTTAATGTATATTCTCTGCCTAGAATGCGTACTTTAGTAACAACACTCATTTTAAAATCATCTACTTTTCATCATCAACGATCAATAAATCATCATCTTCATCACGAAACACATCAAGGATATCTTCATCTTCTTCAATTAAAATATCGGATTCAGGAGAGCTTTCCTCGTTATCGTTATGATCATCTTCACTATTGTCTGTAGATGCATCTGGTTTCTCCATAAAATCACTTTCATCTTCATCTGATATGATAATCTCTTCATCTTCTTCATCTTCTAAAAGTACAATTTCATCTTCATAATCATCTTCCGGAGCTTTTTCATCTTGAATTGGCTCTGGCCGATCTACAACAGGAGTCGGAAGAGCTTTCTCTTCTACACCCTTCTCAGCCGTTTTTTTAAGAGCAACAGGCTCTTTTACCGGCTCAGCAGATTGGGGAATATCTTTTTCCTTTTTTTCACTCTTTGCTCTGGTAGTTGCAGAGCTTTTCTTTTCACCCTTTACATTATCAAGTTTGGAAATTATATCTGAAATTTTATCTTCGAGGAGTTTTTCACGCGACTGAAGCCGCTCAAGCTCAGCATTTGCCTCCTGAAGCTTTTTACGAAGCCCCTCTGCTTCTGCAAGCTTCTCTTCTGTTCCAAGTTTAAATTGCTCATTGGACGATTTTAATTTTTCAATCTCCGCTTCTAACTGACTGTTTTCCAGTCTTAGATCCGAGATTAAATCCAGTGCTTTAACAATTCTTCCCTCTAGTTGTTCCAACTGCTCCATTGTAATCATAAATATTTCCCCTAATTGTGTTTAATAACGCTTCTCACTTTATATAAATTGAATACTTGTTCAACGGATTTTCTACCAATTGTGCATCCGTTGGTGGCTTATAATTAAATAGTCCAGCTCTAATACCAACATCGGTCTGTACATTATGGAAACTAAAATTCATTATTTTATTATCTTTGGTAATTAGACGAATATAAGTAAATA
>Ga0224495_10001268_pt1 | contig 18102 bp, 18 predicted proteins | sample SF_Jul11_sed_USG_FD_168128 | JGI IMG/M metagenome (GOLD analysis project Ga0224495, IMG submission 168128) | Sediment microbial communities from San Francisco Bay, California, United States - SF_Jul11_sed_USGS_4_1 | ecosystem: Environmental > Aquatic > Marine > Sediment | place: USA: California... | reverse complement strand
TTTTGTTGCACCTATGGTACAGCGCTGCATTAATTCCATCCCAGGTAAAATTAGCCCCCCCATAAATTTACCTTGATCCGAAAGGCTATCTATCGTTGTTGCAGTTCCGCAATTCACCACCATGCATTTTTTTTGCACAATGTTCCATGCAGCGATGAGCGCTGCCCACCGGTCGCTCCCCAATTGTTCCCACTTTAAGTATCCGTTGTGTACTCCGCATTGTGATTCTTGTGCAACAATGAAGCTTGTCCGATCAATACCAAGGTTATTTATTTGCCGTGCAACCTCATTGCCTGCTACATTGCTTGCCCAAACTTGTTTGATATTGCCCCAATTTTTTAGATGTGATGGTAATTCTGCTACGTTCATAATCGGTAGCGAACCACTGTGTAACCATTCATTTTCACTTACCAAGGCCCATTTAAGCAGAGTGTTACCTGCGTCAATCAACAGCTTCATCGTCTAGTCCTTACTTCTCCCGAACTGAAGGATCTCAGACCATGAGCTGTTTCCATGAATAATTCACCGTTATTACTTACACCTCGTGCTATCCCTTTTATGGTAACGTTTTCTGATATCTGTAACTGTATCTCATGATTTTGGTAAAAATGATACTTCTCCCATTCGCTACGCAATGTAGCAAAACCCCCATTGGTATATTGTTGCAACACCACCGCAGACTCCTGCAATACAACTGCAAGTAACTGATTGCGTGAGGGTACAACTGTACAGATTTCATCTAGTGAGCTGGCCGGCTGATCAATTTTCTTTTTTAGGTCAGCTTGTAGGGCGCAATTTATTCCAATGCCAATAATTACTGCACTTGGGCCCAACATATCACCCTGCACTTCAATAAGAATTCCTCCCAACTTTCCTTGTTCGGTCACAATATCATTCGGCCATTTTAATTTTATTTTCTGCTGTATGCTCAATCTGTTGATTGCGCGTACTAGTGCAACGCCCATTGTCAAGCTAAGTCCTGACAGTGCATTTGGTCCACAATCAAATCGCCATAACAGAGAAAACGTCAGCGTACTTCCTAGCCCGGAATGCCATACTCTTCCAAGCCTTCCTCGCCCCTCTGTCTGAAACTCTACCGCTATCACGCTTCCACTCATTGCCCCCAGTCCAGCATGCTTCAATAGCACAGAATTACTGGACGTTGCCTGTTGAAGTATCTCTAGGTTAAATATAGCGGCCTCCTCACCCAGCAAACGCAGTACTTCATTGTGCCTAAGTTGTTCCCATGGCCTCTGGAGGCAATAGCCTCGCCCACGAACTCGATGCAATTCCAAGTTGTATTCTGCAGCACATTGCAAGGCATTAAATACGCTAGCGCGTGATATGCCCAGTATTTTCCCCAATTTTTCACCGGAATGAAATTGACCATCTGCCAATAAACCCAAAAGTTGCATAGTCCGCATATTAAACCTGCCGGTTGTCATTGCGGCACTTCTCCATCCTTAAAGGGCTGTGTTTCTATGAAATACCGAATTTCCTCACGCCGACTCAAAGCATCACGGTAGCCAAGATCTATTAATGTGCGGCAATATTTACCTTCAGAAAGTAAATAGCTAACTAGAGTTGCACCACTTTTATGCGATGTTCCAACCATCCGAAGCAGTAGCCGTATTGTCCATGGCAGTTCTTTCAAGTAGTGTTCGGCTATTTTTTCAATGGATTGGCTCGGAGTAATTACCAACACATCGACCTGTCTGAGGTTGGATCTTGATCGCAACTCTTCTGGCATCATTGCAACTAATTTATTAATTTTGTACACCCGCTCTAGATCAACCTCCATGCTATCAAGAAATATACTATTCAGCGCATGCCCTGCAATTTGCGCCAATGTTGGATAGTGATCGATATCTTCACGCTGCTTTGATAATTTTTCATTGCTTGGATTTACGCCAATAACCACTATGCTTGTGGCTCCCATTTGCATAGCTGAACTAATTGGTGCAATCTGGCGCATCGAGCCATCTCCAAAATATTCCCGATTAATCTTAATCGCAGGAAAAAAAAATGGAAGTGCTGAAGACGCTAGTAAGTGTCTGTTTTCAATATTTGTCTTTACCCCAATGCGACGTGTTCCCTCCCATGGCATGATTTCTTCCGATCCCTGATAGAACGTTACTGACTGTCCAGATCCATAACCTGAAGCGGTTATGCTCAGTGCGTGAAGTAAACCCATGTCAATATTTTCCTGAATTTTTTCGCATGGCATAATTTCTTCGAGCAATTCAATCAAGGGAGAATTATCTAGCAGGGACACGTTCATAAGCCTGTTTATTCCAATAGTACTCAAAGCCAAACCTGCCAACCAAAGTACTGTATTGTTAAATACTCCCACAAAGTCGGTTCGATAAACTTGGTCAGCATGAAAGCTTTTCCAGACTCTGTCCAGATAACGAACTCCTTTGCGAAAACTACGCATATTTACGGCTAGCACTGCCGCATTTAATGCTCCCGCTGAGGTACCACAGATTACCTGAAATGGATTTTGTGCTCTACGTGGTTGAAACTCTGCAATTGCTTTTAGAACACCTACTTGGTAGGCTGCGCGTGCACCCCCACCGGTAAGTATTAATCCTATACGCTTATTCATTTATTGTTTATCCGACTTTAGCTTGTACAGATTCCAACGCATCTTTCAGAGTTTCTTCAGGCAACGCATTTAGCATCTCAGACAGCATTTCCGCAGCATTCACCGAAATATCAGGTAAGTTTTCGACATCTGTATTAGTTATAAGAACGGCCGCGGCCCCTACAACCTTAAGCAATCGTGTTCGCTCATTCATTAACATCTCTATTTCTTTACTAAGCAATTCAATTTCTTGCTTATTCATTACAATCTCCTAATGTGTTTTAACACCCGCTACCGCCATTGCGCTCATGTTAATGATTCGACGAACGGTTGCGGTATTAGTCATTATGTGAGCTGATTTTGCTGCTCCTAGCAACACTGGCCCAATTGTAATACCGTCTCCAGCCAGTACTTTAAGTAGATTGTAGGCAATATTAGCTGCATCCAGATTAGGCATCACCAACAGGTTTGCGTTATCCTTCAAACGTGAATCTGGAAATAGCTGCGCACGGATTGCCGCATTCACAGCGGCATCTCCATGAATCTCCCCCTCAACCTCCAACTCTGGAGCCTGTTGCTCCAATAATTCGCGCGCTCGACTCATCTTTCGGGCAGATGCATCTTCAAAACTCCCAAGGTTGGAGTGCGATAATAAAGCTACCTTTGGTTCAATTCCAAATCTACGTACCTCAGCTGCAGCTAATTGTGTCATTTCTGCTATCTGTTCTGAAGTAGGGTCAAGATTTATATGGGTATCACAAATAAACAATGTATGCTCCTTAAGCATTAGAATGTTCATCGCGGCAAACAATGTTGTACCCTTACGTAAACCGATCTCATCCCGTACGTAGCGTAGATGGTCCTGTGTTGTTGCTGTTACTCCGCATAGCATTGCATCAGCGCTGCCTTTGCTTACTAGCTTCGCAGCGATCATTGTCGGATGGTAATTATGTTCTCTTACGTCCACCAGTTCATAATGCTGATTGGCCATCAATCGTAGTCCCAGTTTCGCTATTTTTCGCTCTATTGTTTCCCCATTTCCTACCAAAATTGGCTTTGCCAGTCTCTCATCCACCACTGTACGTATCGCGTACAGCACACGCTCATCCTCACCTTCCGCATACACCACCCGTTTGGGATCATTCCTAGAGGAATCGAAAACCGGTTTCATTAACAAACCGGACTGATAAACAAAGTGTGATATGTGCTCTCGGTAAGCATCCATATCCTTAATTGGCCTTGTCGCAACTCCTGAATTCATCGCTGCCTGAGCTACGGCTGGTGCAATTCGCTTTATTAATCGCTGGTCAAATGGCTTAGGGATAAGATAATTTTCACCAAAAATGAGCTCTTCATTTCCATATACTTCTGACACTGTATATGATTGTTCCGCACAAGCCAATTCGGCTATGGCATACACTGCGGCTCGTTTCATTTCCTCATTAATCGTTGTTGCTCCAACATCAAGTGCTCCGCGGAACATGTATGGAAAGCAAAGCGCATTGTTCACCTGATTCGGATAATCTGAACGTCCCGTTGCAAGAATTGCATCTGGTCGAACCGCCTTTGCCTTTGCTGGTTCAATTTCTGGATTTGGATTCGCAAGTGCAAATATTAATGGCCTTTCTGCCATTTTTTGCACCATTTCAGGCATCAATACACCCCCAGCAGATAGCCCTAAAAACGCATCTGCCCCAGCAATTACATCATCCAGCTTCCGTGCTAAAGTTTCTACAGCGTATCGCGCCTTGTTTTCGTCCATTTCGTCTTGGCGGCCCTTATATACCACTCCTTTGATATCAGTAACTGTGATATTTTCCTTTGCAACACCAAGGCCAACCAACATATCCAGGCAGGCCAGCGCTGCTGCACCTGCACCACTTACTACAAGCTTGATTTCACTAATCTTCTTGTTCACCACCTTGAGACCATTTAGGAGTGCGGCGCCCACAATTATTGCCGTTCCATGTTGATCATCATGAAATACAGGAATCTTCATGCGCCCGCGTAGCTTGCGCTCGATGTAGAAGCACTCTGGTGCCTTAATGTCCTCCAGGTTGATTCCTCCAAAGGTCGGTTCCAGAGCCGCGATGATATCTACCAATTTGTCCGGATCATTCTCATCTATTTCTATATCGAACACATCAATACCAGCAAACTTTTTAAATAGCATGCCTTTTCCTTCCATCACTGGTTTGCTGGCAAGGGGGCCAATGTTACCCAGCCCCAGCACTGCTGTTCCGTTGGAAATAACGGCAACCAAATTACCCCTTGCTGTAAGATTTAATGCTTCATTTGAGTCGCGAATTATCTCTTCACATGCTGCTGCTACCCCAGGAGAATAGGCCAATGACAAATCTCGTTGAGTCTGCATTGGTTTGCTTGGAGTTATAGTAATTTTGCCGGGCGGTAGCTGTCGATGATATTGAAGTGCAGCTTCACGCAGTTGCTTATCCATTATTACCCTCTTGATATTCTGTGCAGCAATTATAGTGCAGGTATTTATTGAGATTTTCTGCAGATAGATTAATTTCTGAATATTTGTAAGACTATTTTGGAGATTTGTTATTTTTGGAAATTGTATAGAATGTTAAAAGGTAAATGCATTATTCAAATTTATTTAATTTGAATAATGCACTCACAAAAAAAGCAGCCTAGGCTGCTTTTTTTAATTTGCCTAAATTTCAGTGCCCACTACGTTTACGCAACTGATTGATTGCAGCCAATTGTGCAATTGCTTCTGCCAACTCTGCCTGTGCCTGCGCATAATCAATATCTGATGTACGATTTTTCATCGCTTCCTCGGCATCCTGCTTAGCTTGCAGCGCTCTCGCTTCATCCAAATCTCCACCGCGGATCGCGGTATCAGCAAGAATAGTAACTACATCTGGCTGGATTTCTAACATGCCTCCAGAAACATAAATCAGCTCATCCACTTCCTGATTCGGTAACTTTAGACGCACAGAACCGGGTTTTATACGAGTAAGCAGCGCTGAGTGGCGCGGATAGATTCCCATTTCTCCGGCCTCACCAGGAACTACAATCAATTCCGCAAGTCCAGAAAATATCGATGCTTCTGCGCTAACTACATCTACATGAACAGTCATTGCCATGTCAGCTCCCAATTATTACAGCGTCTTGGCTTTTTCAACGGCCTCTTCAATTCCACCAACCATATAGAAAGCTTGTTCTGGAAGGTGATCGTACTCACCTGCAACAATGCCTTTAAAACCTTTAATGGTATCCTTTAGAGTGACATATTTTCCTGGGCTGCCGGTAAATACTTCAGCAACATGGAACGGCTGTGAAAGGAAACGCTGAATTTTACGTGCGCGCGCAACGGCAAGCTTGTCTTCTGGAGCCAGTTCGTCCATACCTAGAATCGCGATAATGTCACGCAATTCTTTGTAGCGTTGCAGAGTCTGCTGAACACCGCGTGCTACTGAGTAGTGCTCTTCTCCCACAACCAAAGGATCCAGCTGACGAGAAGTAGAGTCCAATGGGTCAACCGCTGGGTAGATACCCAGCGAAGCGATGTCACGGCTCAACACAACGGTCGAATCCAAGTGAAGGAAGGTTGTTGCTGGTGATGGGTCGGTCAAGTCATCTGCTGGTACATAAACGGCTTGTATCGAAGTAATCGAGCCCACTTTAGTAGATGTAATTCGCTCTTGCAGACGTCCCATTTCTTCAGCAAGCGTTGGCTGATAACCTACGGCTGAAGGCATGCGACCCAGCAATGCTGATACTTCAGTACCGGCCAGTGTATAACGATAGATGTTGTCAACGAAGAACAGAATGTCACGACCTTCGTCACGAAACTTCTCAGCCATAGTCAGACCGGTCAGCGCAACACGCAAACGGTTACCTGGCGGTTCATTCATCTGACCGAACACCATGGATACTTTGTCCAAAACATTGGAGTCCTTCATCTCATGATAGAAGTCGTTTCCCTCACGTGTACGTTCACCTACACCAGCAAAAACTGACAATCCGCTGTGTTGTTTAGCAATGTTGTTTATCAACTCCATCATGTTTACTGTCTTGCCCACACCTGCACCGCCGAACAGGCCAACCTTGCCGCCTTTTGCGAATGGACATACTAAATCAATAACCTTGATGCCGGTTTCCAGCAGATCAACCGACGGAGAAAGCTCATCAAATTTTGGTGCATTTTGGTGAATCTCTCGTTTTTCCTCACATGGAATCTCACCGGCATCATCTATTGGCCGACCCAACACATCCATGATGCGGCCCAACGTGCCTGTACCTACAGGTACTGAGATTCCGCTACCTGTTGCATTTACCAGCATTCCACGACGCAAACCGTCTGAAGAACCCATCGCAATGGTACGAACAACACCGTCACCGAGTTGCTGCTCTACCTCGAAAGTCAAACCTGCTTCCGCTGTTGATGTTCCAACATCTGCCAGCTGAAGCGCTTCATATACCTTTGGCATTTGATCGCGTGGAAACTCGATGTCAACCACAGCACCGATACACTGAACAATCTTTCCTTGATTCATTTTAGGATTCCCCGTCTAGTTTAATTTTGTTAATTGTCGCTATAATCTTTAACCCACTGCTGCGGCACCGGCCACGATCTCCGAAATTTCACGAGTAATGGCTGCCTGACGCGCCTTGTTGTAAACCAATTTTAGTTCACCAATAACGCTCTTGGCATTGTCAGATGCTGCCTTCATCGCAACCATGCGTGCACTTTGTTCTGAAGCCATATTTTCTGTCACGGCGCTATACACCAGCGACTCAACATAGCGTACCAATAACTCATCCACCACTTCTTTTGCATCTGGTTCGTATATGTAATCCCAAGTGACATCGCTCTTTGTTTCCAGTTTTTCACTGGTAAGCGGAAGCACTTGTTCCATCACTGGCTCTTGTTTCATAGTATTTATGAAATGGTTGTAGCTCAGAAAGATTGCGTCAATTTCACCGGCAACGTAAGCATCCAGCATTACCTTAACTGCACCAATCAATTTCTCGATATGTGGAGTGTCACCCAGTCCTACCAGATGCGATTTAACGTCTGCCCCAATGCGGTTCATGAAGCCAAACCCCTTGTTGCCAATCGGGCTTACTACAATGCCTTTGCCTTCGCTTTCCCAAGTCTTCATGCGGCCTATGGCCAAGCGCAACACGTTCGTATTCAGACCACCACACAGACCTTTGTCTGACGTGATAATGATCATGCCTACATTTTTAATACTGTCGCGCTTTACCAGAAACGGATGTTTGTATTCCGGATTGGCTCGAGAAAGATGTGCTGCGACGTTGCGGATTTTCTCTGCGTAAGGTCGGGCGGCACGCATACGATCCTGCGCTTTGCGCATTTTCGCCGCAGCCACCATTTCCATCGCACGCGTGATCTTCCGTGTATTCTCTACACTCTTGATTTTTGCGCGGATCTCTTTACTGCCAGCCATCTCTCACCCCGCCTTAATAAACAGCCGTTGATTTGAATTTTTCAATTGCTGCTGTTAACAGCTTTTCATTATCGGCATTCAAATCCTTGCTGGACTCTATCGCGTCCATCAACTCCTTGTTGTTGGATTTCAGATTTGCATGGAGAGCAGCCTCGAAGGCAAGCGCCTTGTTGACCGGAACGTCGTCAAAGAATCCTTTGTTGACTGAGAACAGTGTTACTGCCATTGCAGCAACCGATAACGGAGAATATTGCAGTTGCTTCATCAACTCTGTTACCAGACGTCCGCGCTCCAACTGCTTGCGGGTTGCCTCATCAAGGTCGGAAGCAAACTGCGCAAACGCAGCCAGTTCGCGATACTGAGCTAGCGCGAGACGTACACCGCCACCCAGTTTCTTGATTACTTTTGTCTGAGCCGCACCACCTACGCGAGACACAGATACGCCGGCGTTTATCGCAGGACGAATACCGGAATTGAACAAATCGGTCTCAAGGAAGATTTGGCCGTCTGTAATCGAAATAACGTTGGTCGGAACGAAGGCAGACACGTCACCAGCCTGGGTCTCGATAATCGGCAGCGCGGTCAGTGAACCTGTTTTACCCTTAACTTCGCCATTGGTAAAAGCTTCAACATAGTCAGCGTTCACGCGAGCCGCACGCTCCAGCAGACGCGAGTGCAAATAGAAAACATCGCCAGGGTAAGCTTCGCGACCAGGTGGGCGGCGCAGCAGCAGCGAGATTTGGCGATACGCCCATGCTTGTTTAGTCAAATCGTCATAAACAATCAGTGCATCCTGACCACGGTCGCGGAAATATTCGCCCATAGTGCAGCCAGCATAGGGTGCCAGAAATTGCATTGCAGCAGAATCGGAAGCTGTCGCTGCAACTACAATTGTGTAACCCAGTGCACCATGCTCTTCAAGTTTTCGAACTACGTTTGCTACAGTTGAAGCTTTCTGGCCAACTGCAACGTATACGCAGGTCATATTCTGACCTTTCTGGTTGATAATCGCATCTACCGCAACTGCCGTCTTACCAGTCTGCCGGTCACCGATAATCAGTTCGCGCTGACCGCGACCAATCGGAACCATCGAATCAATGGACTTCAAACCCGTTTGCACCGGCTGGTCAACTGATTTACGCGCGATTACGCCCGGTGCAACTTTTTCAATCTTGTCGGTCATCTTGGCATTGATGGGCCCTTTGCCATCAATCGGCTGCCCCAAGGCATTTACCACACGACCGCACAGTTCTGGTCCTACTGGCACTTCTAGAATACGGCCCGTGCATTTAACTGTGTCACCTTCGGTAATATGCTCGTATTCACCCAGAATAACCGCTCCCACGGAGTCGCGTTCTAGATTTAGCGCCAGTCCGAAAGTATTTTCGGGAAATTCCAGCATTTCGCCTTGCATTACGTCAGATAGTCCGTGCACACGAACAATGCCATCCGTAACGCTAACAACCGTTCCTTCAGTACGAGCTTGGGTTAGCGCTTCGAAATTTTCTATGCGGCTGCGAATCAAATTGCTTATTTCAGAAGGGTTGAGCTTCATCTCTAAATTTCCTTATCTTGAAAAATCTATTATTTTGGAATCTCTAAATTTTAATAATTACAGGAATTCTTGGCTTCAGGCCATTGCAATTGCCATTTCACTCAAACGGCTGCGCGCCGATCCATCTATTACCTGGTCTCCTGTGCGAATTACTACACCACCCAGCAAACTTTTATCAACTTTGCAGTTCAGCTTTATTTCTCGTTGCATCTTTAATTTGAGGGCAGAAGCTATTTTTTGTTTTTGATCGGCACTCAACTCAAATGCTGAAGATACTGTTATTTCAGCAAATTTTTCTGCCTCGGCACGTAATGCTTCAAACATTGCTAGAATTTCTGTTACAACATCTAACCGGTGAGCGTCTACCAATATCCGTATGAAATTAATCTGTTGTTGTGAAAGCTTGTTTCCACACAGTCCTGTAACGAGATCTACAATTTTGTTTTTTGAGATGCGCGGACTACTGACAACCGCGCGCACCTCTGAAATTGTCAAAGATTCTGCTAGTGTCAATAAAAGTGTAGACCACCCCTTAAGATCACCCAAGCGCATTGCTTCATCAAATGCCGCCTGAGCGTATGGTCGAGCTATCGTATTAGCAGACATAGCATTTATATTTCCGCAATAAGTTTTTCAAGCAGGTCATTATGTGCTTTAGCATCAATTTCACGACCTAGGATTTTACCAGCGCCAGCCAGCGCAATTGCGGAAACTTGTGTTCGCAACTGCTCTTTTGCACGGAATACTTCCTGCTCAATTTCGGCATTAGCGCCCGCTTTAATACGGTCACCTTCTAGCTTAGCCTGAATTTTAGCATCCTCAACAATTTCGCTTGCACGCTTTTCGCCACCAGCTAAAATCTCTGCCGCCTTTTCTTTGGCTTCTCGTATTATTTCAGCAGAACGTTTCGCCGCCATTTCCAGATCGTGTTTACCGCGTTCTCCTGCAGCCAGCCCATCAGCAATAGTTTTTTGACGAGTTTCGATAGCCGCCAATAAAGGTGGCCATACAAACTTCACTGTAAACCATATAAGCACGGCAAACGATAGTGCTTGTGATATCAGTGTCAAATTAATATTCATTTCAGCTCCCTACTTTTATCTAAGCCACTTCGGCCACGTAAGTTCCGATTAATGAATAACAGCAAGCAATGGATTAGCAAATGCAAACATCATGGCTAGACCAACGCCGATAATGAATGAAGCATCTATCAGACCCAACAATAGAAATACTTTGCCCTGCAATGTTGGAATCATTTCTGGTTGGCGTGCAGCGCCATCTAAAAAGCTGCTACACATGATACCGATACCGATACAAGCACCAGCAGCACCCAAGCCGATAATAAGTCCAATGCCCACACCAGTGTATGCTTGGATCAGCGCCAAAAATTGCATGTTTTCCATTTTACTTCCTTTCGATTTACTAACAGTGGTTAAAAAATTTAGTGGCTTTCATGCGCCATTGCAATGTATACAACAGTCAGCATCATGAAGATGAATGCTTGCAGCACTACAATTAATATATGGAAGATTGCCCATCCTGCGCTTAAAAGAGCGCCGAATATCGTCCCAGCAATTCCCGTTGCCGCCCACATTCCCAGCAGCAAAAAAATTATTTCGCCTGCGTACATGTTACCAAACAGGCGTAGCGCATGTGAGAGTGGTTTGGAAATATATTCAATCAGATTGAAGAGGAAGTTAGCTGGCCAAACTAGTGGGTTTGAGCCAAAAGGCGCGCAGAATAATTCGTGTATCCATCCTCCAATGCCTTTAACCTTGATACTGAAGAATATCATCAATAGCCACACCGAAAGAGCTAGGGCGAAAGTAGCATTTATGTCAGACGTTGGCACTGGACGCCAGTATGTTAGACCGAAGACATTTCCATAAATCCAAGCCATTATATCTATCGGAAGAAAATCCATGGCATTCATCATCAATACCCATACAAATACCGTTAGCGCCGTTGGAGCCACAAATGCATGCCTGTTACCATGGAATATTCCCTTGACTTGACCGTCAACAAATTCCACCAATAACTCGATAAAGGCTTGGCGTTTTGTTGGCACACCCGCTGTAACGCCGCGGATAACCCACCACATTAGTCCAAATGTTATCAGCCCCAATATACCCGACATTACCAGCGTGTCTATGTTCAGTGTCCAGAACCCCCCGCCGACGGATTGTGTGTTAGATGTAAGGTGGTGCGTGATATAGCTTGATGGTGTTAACTCATGTTCGGTTGACATTCACAAAACCTGACTATTTATTTTCATTTCCCAAGGTTCGCAACCCCACACCTGAAATCAGAGCGGTTGCTGCTAACCCACCAATAAGAGCCATTGGAACCAGCTCTTTATAAAATTTGAACGCTATCAACAATATAAATATAATTATGATGATTCTGACTGCTTCCGCTTTCAGCATTGCAATCAGAATTGTTCCCGCTGTTGCGTTGCTACTATTTCTAATAGCTCCAACTCCAATGTATCCGCCAAGTATAATTGCAAATCCACCCAATATGGTTGATGCGGCTGCATGAAATCCCACATAAGTCCATGACACAAATGCCAAGAACATCATTATGATTAATTGCCATCGTAACGCGTCTTTGACTGCACGATATATATTTTTTTTTGTGTCTTCCAACTACTGTACACCTAATTAATCACTCTATCCCGGCGCTTCTCGAAGCCGAGCATTGTCTTTGATTATCTTTATTAAAGTCAAGTCCCCACTCTATTTTTTTTCAGGAATGTAATCAATCCATCCAGATAATCATTGCTTGCATATTCAATAATCAGCTTGCCCGCCCCATTTTTTCCTGTTTTGATTTCTATTTTTGTGCCTAAGTGTTGTGATAGCTCTTCTTGCAGGTGAAGAATATCTCGATTGGTGGTTTTTTGTTTGTGAACAATTTTATGCTCTTGCTTTGCAAGGTTTTGAACTAATTTTTCTGCTTCACGAACTGAAAGCCCATCCAACACTATTTTGTTTGCAGCGCTAATTTGCAGTGCGCCTTCTAACCCTAGTAATGCCCTTGCGTGCCCCATATCAATCTTGTTTTCCATCAACAATTTCTGGACAAATTTTGGGAGATTGAGCAGGCGCAATAAATTGCTTGCAGCACTACGTGACCGGCCTACTGCATCTGCAGCAACCTGATGCGTCATTTTGAATTCGTCAATTAATCGCTGTATTCCTATTGCCTCTTCTAATGGATTCAAATTTTCTCTTTGAATATTTTCTATCAACGCCATGGCTAATGCCGCATTATCAGGCACACTGCGTACCAACACCGGTACATAGCTCAAACCAGCCAATTGCGCAGCGCGCCAACGTCTTTCTCCCGCAATAATTTCATAACTACCGTCGTCTATCTGACGCACCAGTATAGGCTGCATAACTCCTTGTGCCTTTATTGAGACGGCCAAATCCTTTAGCGATGTTTCATCCATATGAGATCTTGGTTGATATTTTCCGGGTTTTAAGGAAGCGACATTCAGTTCTCGCATCATTTCGTCTTTTTCACTTTTTCCACCAGATAACAGTGCATCCAACCCTCGACCCAATCCTTTGTGTAGTTTTGCCATGGTTTCTTCCCTTACTCCGTTACAGCAATATTTGCTGTGATATTTAATATCTCTCCTGCCAGTGCTAGATAGGCCTGTGTACCCTTTGATAATTTATCGTGATATAGCGCAGGAACACCATAGCTCGGTGCTTCTGCCAATCGAACATTTCTTGGTATTACTGTACGATACACTTTGTTACCAAAATGCTCTTGAAGCTGATCCGAGACTTGCTGTGCCAAAGCATTACGCGGATCAAACATTGTACGAAGTAAACCTTCAATTTCTAGTTCCGGATTTAGGTTTGTGCGTACTTTTCGGATTGTATTTACTAAATCACTCAAACCCTCAAGGGCGTAGTATTCGCATTGCATGGGAATCATCACTGACTTGGCAGCACACAAACCATTCAAAGTTAATAAATTAAGTGCTGGAGGACAATCTATTAATACGTAGTCATATTCAATTGCCACCAACTTTACTGCATCCCTCAATCTTGTTTCTCTATGCTGTAAATCCACAAGTTCGATTTCAGCACCCGCCAAATTTCGATTTGCAGCCAATAAATCATATTTTCCCGCTCCTGAATAAATTCTAGCTTCAACTATTGTTTTATTACCCAACAACACATCGTAAATGCTGCTTTTCAAATCGCGTTTGTCAATGCCGCTTCCCATCGTTGCATTACCCTGGGGATCTAGGTCAATTAATAAAACGCGTTGCTTTGCTGCAGAAAGACTTGCAGCCAAATTTACTGATGTGGTGGTTTTCCCCACACCGCCCTTCTGATTTGTTATTGCCAGTATTTTAGTCATTCATTTTGTTCCCTTACATGTTGCTATCACTAGACTTCGTGACGCGCTCACGCCTGGCACACATAGAGTAATAAATTTCTCCACTTGCCACCCATCTGGCATCTTCACTATTTCTTGCTCTGCCTCCCCTTTCATCGCCGCCCAGCGTCCCTGGGGAGCAGCAAGATGATTTGTAGAACGCAGAAATTCCCCTAACTCACAAAATGCTCTTGAAATAATCCCATCAAAGCGCATTGTTGTTTGCCAATTTTCGATTCGTCCATTGTGAACACTTACATTATCCAGGGCCAACTCAATAACTGCCTGTCTGACAAAACTTGTTTTTTTACTATTGCTATCCAATAGAACAAACTGCCAATCTGGCTTCGCTACTGCCAGTACCAATCCAGGCAAACCAGCGCCACATCCAACATCAAGCCAGCGACTTGGCCATAAATATGGTAAAACTGAAAGACTATCAAGCAAGTGATTGCTCACCATTTGGTTGTAATCTCGTATTGCTGTGAGGTTATATACTTTATTCCATTTGTTTAGCAAAGTTAGATAAACAAGCATTTTATCTTGCATGTCAGCAGTTATTGACAATCCTAACTGCATAATTCCATCCTTTAATACTTCACTGTTTTTCAAGCGCATCTTCACTTGCGTTTTTGTTTTGAAATCCACGCCTTATGTGCACCAACAACAAAGAAATTGTTGCGGGAGTTACACCAGATATCCGTGCAGCCTGTCCAATGGTTTCTGGTTTATACAGGTTAAGTTTTTGTTGTGATTCGATTGACAGTCCGCGAACTTCAAGGTAATCAATACCTTTCGGCAATTTTAAAGTTTCATGCTGCTCACTACGTTCAATTTCTTCGCGTTGTCGTTCTATATAACCATAATATTTCGCCTGAATTTCAACTTGCTCTGCTACTTTTTCATTTGTTACGCCCTCTCCCACTCCTGGCAAACTCAATAAGTCTACATAATTAACCTCGGGGCGTCGCAGTAACTCATGTAAAGTATATTCTCGTTCAATCGGCTTTCCCAACACACGGGTAGACTCCTCTTTCGATAAGTTCTGTGGGTTCACCCAAGTGTTTCGCAAGCGCTCTTGCTCCAGTGCAATTGCACAGCGTTTTTGATCAAAGGCCTGCCAACGCATATCATCCACAACACCTAATTTTCGTCCTATTTCAGTCAAACGCAAATCAGCATTGTCTTCACGCAATTGAAGGCGATATTCTGCCCGGCTAGTAAACATGCGATAAGGCTCTGATGCCCCTGAAGTAATTAAATCATTAACCATAACACCCAGGTAAGCCTCATCACGTCGCGGGCACCAAGCTTCTTGATCAAAAATCTGCATCGCAGCATTAATGCCTGCGAGAATGCCTTGCGCTGCAGCTTCTTCATAACCTGTAGTGCCATTAATTTGTCCGGCAAAAAACAATCCTTGTATTGCCTTGGTTTCCAATGAACTCTTCAAGCCCCTTGGATCAAAGTAATCATATTCAATCGCATAGCCTGGGCGTAGAATATGTGCCTCCTCCATACCTTTGATTGAACGCACTAATTCCAATTGCACATCAAACGGTAAGCTGGTAGAAATTCCGTTTGGGTATATTTCGTGTGTGGTTAAACCTTCAGGTTCTAGGAAAATTTGATGTGAAGGCTTATCTGAAAAGCGAGTGATCTTATCTTCAATTGAAGGACAATAGCGTGGACCCACTCCCTCAATCACACCACTAAACAATGGGGAACGATCTAACCCGCTTCGAATAATATCATGGGTATGTTGGTTGGTCTCAGTGATCCAACATGGCAATTGCTTTGGGTGCTGTGTCGTTTCACCCATGAATGAAAATACGGGCATCGGCATATCACTCTGCTGTATTTTCATCTTGCTAAAATCTATGGTTCGTCCATCAATGCGTGGCGGAGTTCCAGTTTTGAGTCGTCCAACAGGCAGCTTTAATTCTCGTAAACGATGCGCTAATTTAATAGCTGGTGGATCCCCAGCTCGACCCGCTTGAAAATTAGTCGTCCCCACATGAATTAATCCAGAAAGAAAAGTGCCTGTAGTCAGCACTACAGATCTCGCGCTAAAACGTAAACCGAGTTGCGTTACCACTCCGCATACCCGATCTTTTTCAAATAACAAATCATCTACAGCTTGCTGGAACAACCAAAGATTCGGTTGATTTTCCAATCTTGAACGAATCACCTGCTTGTACAGCAAACGATCCGTTTGTGCTCGAGTTGCACGTACGGCTGATCCCTTACTAGAATTCAATGTACGAAACTGAATACCGCTAAAATCCGCGGCTATCGCCATAATACCACCCAGAGCATCAACTTCTTTGACTAAATGCCCTTTGCCAATACCACCGATTGAGGGATTGCAAGACATCTGTCCCAATGTCTCAATATTATGGCTTAACAGCAGCGTTCTGCAGCCTTTGCGTGCGCTAGCTAAAGCCGCTTCTGTACCTGCATGTCCACCGCCCACAACTATTACATCGAATATATCAGGAATATTCATAACGCCGCCTCTCTAAAAGGACGCGCATCATACCCCAGCATTAATAGAATCCAAAATTAGTTGTTTCACGTGAAACAATCATGATTATTTTCCAATACAAAATCTAGAAAATATCTCGCCAAGCAAATCATCAGAGGTAAATTCTCCAGTAATTTCACATAGTATTTGTTGGGCGCACCTTAATTCTTCTGCAAGTAGTTCTGTTCGGGTAATTTCTCCGCCAGCTCGAATCAGATGATTTTTCGCTTGATTCAGAGCTTTCAGATGACGTTCACGCGCCATAAATGCGCCGCTTTCTTGATCACGCCATCCTATTGCTTTTAATAATTTACTTTGCAGCACATCCATACCTTCACCTGTTTTGACAGACAAATAAATATGGTCACTTTGTTTATTCAATACATTTGTTTCAGCGTTTATCAAGTCTACTTTATTAAAAGCCAGTAACTTGGGAATTTCAGCAGGTAATTCTGATATTATTTTTTCATCCTGTACCGTTATCCCTTTATTTGCATCCAGCAGCATCAATATTAGGTCGGCTTGCTGCATACTTTGTTGTGTCCGCTCGACACCCAAAATTTCTACTGCATCCTGTGTTTCGCGCAAACCTGCCGTATCTATAATATGTAAAGGGACACCATTAATTTGAATCGCTTGTCGAATTACATCACGCGTGGTGCCCGGAACATCACTGACCAATGCGACTTCTTCTCCAGACAACCTATTAATCAAGCTGGATTTCCCTGCATTTGGCTGTCCTACAATTACTACATGAGCCCCTTCTCGTAATAAGCTACCTTGTTTTGCAACTCTCAATGTGTGATCTAAGCGAATGCAAAGGTCATTCAACACTTCACCTAGCTGTTGAATATTTACTGGCTCAACATCGTCTTCTGGAAAATCGAGCATCGCCTCAACCATCATGCGTAACCGAATTAGCTTGTCAACCATGAAGCGAATGGAGTCAGAAAATTCACCTTGCATCGAACGCATTGCACTTCTTGCAGCTTCAGAGGTGTTTGCATCTATCAAATCAGCAACACTTTCTGCTTGGGTCAAATCTAGTTTGTTGTTGAGAAAAGCTCGTTTGGTAAATTCACCCGGATGCGCTAATCTTGCGCCAAGCTCGACACAGCGTTGTAGCAACAGTTGAAGAACCACATATCCGCCATGCCCTTGCAACTCTAATATGTTTTCACCGGTATATGAATGGGGGGCGAGAAAATATAAGGCTATACCCTGATCAATAGTTTCGCCTTTTTCTCCTTTAAAACTACAGAAAGTAGCATAACGCGGTGTAGGTATTTTTCCCAAAATTCCGCATACTAATCTACTAATATCAGGTCCTGATACCCTTATTACTCCTATACCACCTCGTCCCTGCGCAGTTGCAATGGCAGCAATTGTATCAACGTTTGACAGATGCACCTTTGGTCTCTATTTCAGCCGATTTGGTAATGTACCATTGCTGAGCAATGGAAAGTAAATTATTCACAACCGAATAGAGAACCAGTCCTGCTGGAAAAAAGAAGAAGATTACACTAAACGCTATAGGCATAATCTGCATCACCTTCGCTTGAATTGGGTCTGCTGGTTTCGGATT
>Ga0224495_10001267_pt1 | contig 18115 bp, 9 predicted proteins | sample SF_Jul11_sed_USG_FD_168128 | JGI IMG/M metagenome (GOLD analysis project Ga0224495, IMG submission 168128) | Sediment microbial communities from San Francisco Bay, California, United States - SF_Jul11_sed_USGS_4_1 | ecosystem: Environmental > Aquatic > Marine > Sediment | place: USA: California... | reverse complement strand
GGCCGCGACCTCCACTATTAAGAGCCGCGGTTCGTCTATACCCATATATGCTCCCCGACCAGGACTCGAACCTGGGACAAGGTGATTAACAGTCACCTGCTCTACCGACTGAGCTATCGGGGAATTTATATGATAGCAACTGATAAAAATTAAACTTTATATCAAGCTACCAAAAATCAAATCTTGAATTTTATACTTCCCGTCAACAACAAATTTATTTCCTTTCTATTTCCTTTCTATTTCCTTTTTATTCCACAGGCAAAGAAACCTGAAAGATGGCTGATTTTTATGAAAAAAGGGTCTTTTATTATGAAATTTATTTATATAAAAATAAAACAATAATAAAAATAAAAAACCAGAAAATTATATCTCTATAAAATCAATGCTGATGACCTTGGTTGTTTGAGTGATAATGTTTGAGCTGTTGATTTCAAAAAGATCACTATATTTAGAGGCAGGTCTTTAGAAATGAACCTGATATGCGAGCGCATATCAGGTTCATAAACTTCTGGGTGTAAAAATCAATAGATCTTTCTTATATTACCAATACCGTCCGTGACATATAGATAACGACCATCAGTAGTTACACCTGTTAAATTTGAGAATTGAGCTGATGTACCATCTGACTGGCCACCAGATGGTGAGGCAGACCCTGCCACGGTTGTTACATTGCCGGTTGCTATAGCAATTGCTCTGACATTAAAGTTTCCGGTGTCTGTCACATATAGATTTGTTCCATCTAATGTAATACCCACCGGGTTAAAAAATTGTGCAAGTGTTCCCAAGCCATCCTTGCAAGTTGCGTTCCAAAAAATTCCACATTGGCCGCCTCCGGTAGTTCCCCCTGCCAGTGTAGTTACTGACCAGGAAGCTACAGGGATTTTCTTGATCAAATGATTGAAAGAGTCAACCAGATAGAGGTTCGCTCCATCAGTCGTTATACCTTTGGGCATATTAAATCTGGCTGCTGTTCCTACAGCATTTACATTCCCGGCAGCGTATGCACCACCTGCAACTGTGGTCACCAATTGAGTTGAAACATTTATCTGGCGAATGGTATGACTCATTGTATCAGAAACATATAGAATTGCAGCAGCACCACTACCTGCCACGGTAATACCTTGCGGCGTATTAAAGCGGGCTGCTGTACCAGCAACCCCTGTTGTTATGCCGATGGAACCCGGTGACCCTGCAATGGTTGTTACAGCTCCGCTGGCGATAACTACCTGCCTGATAACATGGTTCATAGTATCTGCAACATATAAATTTGTGCCATCTGTTGTTAAGGCCTGAGGGTTATTAAACCTTGCCAGAGTACCTGTTCCATCTGCACAGGTAGCACTGGCGATACCTCCGCAAGTTCCCGTAGTGGTGGTAGAACCCCCGGCCAATGTTGTCGCTACACCTGTAGATATGACCACTTTCTTTATAATCGATGAGGCTGATTCTGCTATATAAAGATTGGTACCATCTGTTGTTACGCTGCTGGGCAACGCAAATCTTGCATTATATTCTGCACCGTCAAAAGAGAATGAGCCACTGGCACCTGCTACCGTTGTTGTAACACCTGTTGATGCAACAATTTTTCTCATTGAATTATTACCTGTGTCAGAAACAAAAAGATTACCGTTGATATACGTTATCGCGAATGGGGCTGCAAAGTATGCTCCATTAAACCCTGTACCTGTTCCATCACCTGCACCCGCCTGATTTCCTGCTGCTCCACCGCCGGCAAGTGTAGTAACTACATTGGTTGCCATGACAATCTGTCTTATGGTATTATTACCTGTATCTGCAACATATAAATTTATTCCATCATTGGTTATTCCATATGGTGTATTGAATAGTGCAGCGGTTCCGGTGCCGTTTGTGTTGCCAAAGGTACCTGATAAACCGGCAACTGCAGAAACAACTTTTGTAGATACATTCAGCTTTCTGATTGTATGAGGTGTGGTTTCCGTTATAAACAACGAACCGCCACTGTAGGTAACAAATGCTGGGTTCGTAAAAGTTGCAGCGGTTCCGGTACCATTGGCTGAACCCATAGTACCGGCACTGCCTGCCAATGTGGTGACTACCGCTGTAGATATTACAATTTGTCTGATAACATGATTGCTAAAGTCCATAGCAAACAGGTTGGTTCCATCATTGGTTAATCCTAATAACATTCCAAATTGTGCTAAAGTACCTGTTCCATCTGCACAACCAGTACTGGCAATGCCTCCGCATGTCCCCCCTGTAGTGAACCCGCCGGCGAATGTTGTTACCGCACCGGTTGCCAGATCCATTTTTCTAATGTGCGCCCCAAACATATCTGCAATATATAACGATATTCCATCAGTAGTAATTCCTGATGGGGTTAAAAATCTTGCATTGCCTGGTACAGGGCTGTCAACAAATGCTTGTGCACCGACAGCGCCGGCAATTGTTGTTACAGCGCCCGAAGCTATATTCATTTTTCTGATTACATACTTATTTGGCTCAACAAAATAGATAAACATTCCGTCACTTGTTGAAGCAAAAGCAGCGAATGGTCCTGAAGGTCTGCTGAAACCATCACTGTATACGGGAAGACCTGCAAATGTGGAAGTTGTATTACTTAGTAAAGGCGTTGTGCCCACTCTTGAACCCCCCATTTGAGTGGTGGTAATTGCTGCAAGGTTAATTGTATATGTTGCTGTGACAACGGTTGAGGCCAACGCTCCTCCTCCACAGGCTATTGCTTTTAGGGTCATAGTTTGATCAACTCTGATTCCAGATGGGGTAACGATCATACCGCTGGTACATACAGGATTTGTTCCATCTTTTGTATAGGTTATATACTCAATGGCTGTTGCAGGCGGAGTTATCATAACCTGCTGGGCAACTGCATAGGTACCAGCAGCGACAGAAAATGCCGGTACAGCCGGGTTCTGCAGCGTGTATGTTGCAGTTGAGACAAGCGAATAATTTGTTGAGCTCAGACATGCAATCGCCTTGATGGTTGTTGTAGCCAGAACCTGAACCACATTAGGCATTACATACTGCGTGCCCACAGGGGTGCATGTCGGGTTGGTTACACCGTCTGTGGTGTAGTAAATGGTAGCCCCTGCCGGGCCAGAAAGAGCAACACCAAGTTGTTTTGTGTAGATGCCTGCAATGTAATTAAATGTGGGCGATGCAGGTATTGCAAGGGTAGCCACAGGGTTAGGCGTAGCTGCACGTGTGGCACTTGTATTGCTGAAAGAATCCATCGCACTTACGGTGACAAAATAGCTGGTTACTGGTGTTAATCCGGTCAGCGATGCCGTTGTTGCCCCTGCTGCCGTATTAAAGGTGTTTGCGCAACCGCCGTTTATCGTATCATAGCAGATTTTATAAATAATCGATGCCTGCGGAGTCTTGTCATCTGTTGTGGCAGGCCAGGAAAGATTAATCTGATAGGGGCCGACTGCAGTTGCAGTTAATGAAGTTACTACAGCTGGAGGAGTTTTGTCAATAATATATGACGACGCCCCGGAAAATGAATTGGTCCACTGAGCCTTGCATGCTATCGCTGTCAAATTTGTCGTGGTTGTTGTACCTGCAATACTGCTAACCAGAACAGGAGCGGTATAGGTTGTCCCTGCAGTACAAGCAGGAGTTGCATTACATGTGGGCACAGTAGCGTTTGTAGAATAACATATTACTGCAGGCGCAGCAGTAGTTGTAGAGATTGTAATATTCTGATCAACACCAAATGTACCTGCAACCGGCGAGAAGGTCGGTGTAGCAACCGTTCCAGTAACTGTGTATGCTGCACTTGCCACAACCGAATCTGCCCAGCCTGTTATACATGCTACCGCTTTTATGGTCATCGTTGTGTAGAGCGGCACAAATACGGATGTTCCCAGAATACCTGTTGCACATGTAGGTACCGATCCATCTGTAGTGTATTTGATAGTTGTTCCAGCGGTTGCAGATGAAAGATTAACCGTCTGAGCTGTTGTATAGGTACCTGCTGCCACAGAAAATGTGGGTGTTAAAGGTTGAAGAGTTATGACTGCCGTTGCGACAAGAGAATCTGCCCATGTTGCCTTGCATGCTATGGCCTTTATCGTTGTTGTCTGGGCTACGGAAATGGGCGAGGCTGCATTATAGGCAAAGCCAACGCCTGTACATGTTGGATTAGTGATACCGTCTGTTGTATAAACCATATTTGCACCGGTTGTTGTTGAAGAGAGCGAAACAAATGTCGATGTGTTATAGGTTCCTGCTGCCGGTGTAAATGTCGGCGTGGCCACAGTACCTGTTACTGTGTAACCTGCATTTGCAACAACAGAGTCTGCCCAACCTGCAAGACATGCAACTGCTTTTATTGTCATCGTTGTGTTCAGAGGTACAACCACAGAGGAACCTGCGGTGCCTGTGGCACAGGTAGGTGTAGTTATACCGTCTGTTGTATATCTGAAATTTGTTCCAGCCGTACCTGATGAAATGGTAATGGTCTGCGCTGCTGTATACGTTCCCGAAAGAACAGAAAATACAGGGGTCAACGGCTGTAATGTATAAACAGCAGAAGCTACTATTGAGTCTGTCCAGGTTGCTTTACAGGCAATGGCTTGAAGCGTCGTGGTCTGAGTTATCGAAACAGGCGCTGTATAGAGTGTACTTGTTCCGCATGTCGGTACTGTGCCATTGGTTGTGTAATAGATCGAGGCGACCGGCGTTGCTGAAGTTATGGTTATACTCTGTGTTGTGTTATAGGTAGCCGTTCCAATAGAAAATGTTGGTGTGGCAACTGTTCCTGTAACTGTGTAAGTTGCATTTGCAACAACCGAGTCTAACCACCCTGTAATACATGCAACCGCTTTGATGGTCATCGTAGTGTTCAGAGGCACCGTTACAGAGGTTCCAAGAGTACCGGTAGCGCATGTTGGCACAGTAACCCCGTCCGTTGTATATCTGATAGATGTTCCCGCTGTTGCGGATGAGATATTCACTGTCTGAGCTGTAGTATAGGTACCTGCTGCAACAGAGAAAGTCGGTGTAGCAGGTTGCAGTGTGTAGGTCGCTGATGCCACCCCTGAATCTGCCCAGCCTGCTTTACATGCGATTGCCTTGATAGTCGTTGTTGCCGTTACAGAGATGGATGCACCATAGGCAAGCCCTGTTCCTGTACAGTTAGGCACTGTAACACCATCGGTTGTATAGAGAATATTTGCCCCTGTAGTTGTTGATGTGAGAGCTACAAACTGTGAAGAGTTATAGGTACCGCCAGCAATTGAAAATGCCGGATTTGCAACGGTTCCAGTTATCGTATAGTTCAAGGTAATTACTGCAGATGGTGTCCAGTTTGTCAAACAACCTATAGCTTTTACTGTCATCGTTGATGGAATGTTTACCCCCGCTACTGTATAAAGAGTAGAAGTTCCACAAACGGGTGTTGTATTGTTTGTAGTATAATAAATAGATGCACCTGGAGTTGTGGTAGAAAGAGTAATATTTATCGGTGTTATAAAAGTTCCTGAAGCTGAGCCTGCACCTGGAGCAGGGTCTGCAACTGTTCCTGTAACAGTGTATGCAGCACTCGATACTGCAGAGTCGAGCCATCCTGCATTACAGGCCACCGCTTTGATCGTCATGGTACTATTCAATGGAACAGTTACTGTTGTTCCGATTGTACCCGTTGTACAGGTAGGCACTGTAACCCCATCTGTTGTATAATGAATAGAAGCTCCTGTAGTAATGGAAGAGATAGTAATCGTCTGTGCCGTTTGATAGGTACCAGCGACAACCGAAAAGGAAGGGGTAACAGGCTGCAATTGATATGCGGCTGTTGAAACCGTTGAGTCAGTCCAACCCAATTTGCAGGCAATGGCCATCAGTGTGCTGTTCTGACTTACCGTTACGGGAGCGCCATAGGCGATACCGGTTCCTGTACATGTAGGTTGAGTTACTCCATCTGTGGTATATATTATGTTTGCGCCTGTAGTGATGGATGTAATGGCTACACTCTGGTTACTGTTGTATGTCCCGGCAACCGGAGAAAATACAGGTGCAGCAATTGTTCCTGTTATCGTATAAACCAGTGAAGCCACCGTAGAATCAAGCCATCCACCAAGACATGCAATAGCATTCAGGGTTATTGTAGCAGAAACCGAAATGGCTCCCGTGTATAAAGTAGATGTGCCGCATACGGGAATAGATCCATTTGTGCTATAATATATAGATGCGCCTGTCGTTGCACTTGTCAGTGAAATGCTCTGGGCAGTTGCATAAGCTGCTGCAGGTATACTGGGTGTCGGAGTTGCCACCTGACCTGTGACTGTATAGGTTGCAGACGAGACAAGAGAGTCACTCCATCCTGACATACAGGCAACTGCTTTTATGGTCATGGTGGTATTCAAGGGAACAGTTACAGTGGCTCCTGTAATTCCCGTTGTACAGGTGGGTACAGTTACCCCATCTGTGGTATAATGAATGGTTGAACCTCCGGTTGCAGAAGTTATGGAAATATTCTGAGCTGAGGTATAACTACCCGCCGCCACTGAAAATAGTGGAGATACCGGCTGCAGGGTATAAACCGATGTAGAAACACTGGAATCACCCCACCCTGCCTTGCAGGCAATTGCCTGTAGAGTAGTAGTCTGGTTTATAGAGACAGACCCACCATATAACAGACCGGAACCCATACAGTTTGGGGTATTTATTCCATCTGTTGTATAATAAATCGAGGCGCCTGTCGTGGTGGTGGAAAGAGTAACAATCTGGCTGCTGCTATAGGAACCTGCTGCAGGAGTTGCAGCCGGCATATTTACGGTACCGGTTATTGTATAGCTGGCCGTAAGGACCGATGAATCAGCCCATCCTGTAAGGCAGGCAATAGCTTTGATGGTCATGGATGCTGAAACATTTACCCCTGATGCAGTATAGAGTGTAGATGTTCCGCACACCGGATTTGTTACCCCATCAGTCGTATAATAAATAGAGGCGCCAGCTGTAGCAGTTGTCAATGCCACATTCTGGGGCGTCATAAAACTTCCGGTTGCAGGGTTTGCAATGGGTGTTGCTGCCATTTGCCCCATCGTATAAAGTGCTGTAGAAACAGCCGATGTCGTATATCCATTCTGGCACCCGATGGCATTAATAGTAGTCGTAGCTGCAATATTTATAGCAGCAATGTAGGTAAGAGAGTTGAAACAATTGGGAGCCGATCCATCGACAGTATATCGGATCGTTGAGCCTGCTGTTGAAGTAGTAACAGTAATATTCTGGGCTGAATAATAGGTTCCTGCAGCAGGTGAAAACACAGGATTCGCTACCACACCTGAAGGAGAGGTAACCTGAAAAACATTCAATGAATAACTTTCGCTTGTAGTTGAGGAACCTGTGGTATATACCTGAACATAGTAGTTGCCCCCTTGATATGCGTTCCAGGTGACAGAGGTTTGATTCAGACCACCGGCTACTATTGCTCCAGATGCATCAACCACCTGAATATAATAATTTGTGCCCGCTGGAGGAGTTATTGTGGCAGAATAGATATAATCGGTAACGGTCGAAACAGAATAATAATCTGTATCCGTAGGAGATGATATGGTTCCCATCGTAGGAGTATTTAACGATACAGGTACGGCCTGTGCCACCGAGTCATTGGGTTCGGGATCATTGACTACATTATTACCGCCCGTATTTATGTTTCCATTAACATTTGCGGTAGCATTTGTATTTACCCCACCCGCTACTTGAACACACGACCCTGTAAGAAAAGTCAAATAAATGAATAAGAAAAAATTTCTTGTTATACTTGTCATAAACTCTCCCAATTAACCTTTTACAAAATATTGCAGCTTTTATGTTTATATAAACTCTGCAATTTGCGTCTAATGTATAGCACATAAATTTTGCTTTGTCTTCCTAACTTGCAAAGTTGGGAGTAAAAAAAGGTGTATTTTTATATAAAAAAACAGAAAAAAGTGCATTTTTTAGATTTTGAAAGGTAGTGCAAATGATATAAATTATTTAAGACCCAGCCTGTACTCTTCAGGAGTCTGGCCGGTTTTGTTTTTAAATATTCTGTAAAAATTCGACATCGAATTAAAACCCGCCTCATAGCAGATCATTGCTACATTAAAACCTTTTTCATTTCTGAGCAGATCACAGGCTTTTTTAACCCGGTAATCTGCAATCAGTTCAGTAAATCTGATTTTTTTTACTTTATTCAGATAATTAGATACAACAAGATAATGATAACCGGTTAATGCGGCAAATTTCTGTATGGTTAATTCCATATCGCGGTAAACCTGCTCATTATCCAGAAGTTGTGTAAAAACTTCTTCCAGATGGTTATAGTTGACATTGGCAAGAGGATTCCAGGGCAGATCAAGCTCTGGCGTATTCACCAGCTTTTTATCAGTTACTGGGGAGTCTAAAGTCTGTGAATTGCTATAACGGGTAACCACTTCGAAAATTTGAACAAAAAACGCTATCACAAGGCATTTTGTTCCAAAAAATACGGTTGCCATAGTATAGATATAGCTGGATTTTATATTGATGAAAATGAAACAAGCGATTATATCTAAAGTTGCCAGAATTACCATAATGGCAATAATATTTTGATTTAATCCTTTCGCAGCTGATTTGTTTCTGATTGGATGCCAATAAATAACAAAAACAAGATAATAGATAAAAAAACCAACGCTGGTTATTATTAAAAGAGCAGTTAAAATTTCACCTGTTACATTAGAAGATGCAATCATGGAATCATACTTCTTTACCAGTTCAATGTATTGAGAAAAAAAATCTTTTGAGTCGGCAGCAAAATATATCAGATAAATATACCTGATAACTATTGCAAAAGATGGTAACATAAAAAGCATATAACCGGGTTTGAGCCTGAACTCCGGATCAACTGCCGAAACAATCATAAAATACTGGGTTATCCAGAGAAAACCATTTTGAATATCAAAAAATACAAGAAGGTTTTCTACCGGAAAAATATTGTTTTGATAAAAATAGTAGATGATACCGTTTGATCCGTTATTGTATAGCCATAGTGCAATCCATAGATGTACAGATTTTTTTTTGTAAAAAAAAAGAATAAATTGTATGAGGCTGTTTATCAGAAAAATAGAGGTAAAAAAAGTATAAAGTGGGATATTCATATATCAGTTATTTACAAACTGATATTAACGGAATTTGGATTCTACTGTAATTGTAAATTATTTTTTAAAACCCGTAATTTTTATCACTATTCTTTCGCAAGTATTCAGTGTCTGGGATGATATTTTTTATGACTCGCTTTAAGCTCACTGGTTAAAAGATGTGTATAAATCTGCGTTGTGGATATATCAATATGCCCCAGAAGCTCCTGAACTGATCGAAGATCAGCATTATTCTGCAATAAATGAGTTGCAAAAGAGTGGCGTAAAGTGTGCGGAGTAATATTTTTCTTGATTCCAGCTCTGATTATATATCTTTTCAATAATCTCCATGCACTTTTTCGGTTTATCGATCCGCCTTTGCGCGATATAAATAAAAAATCTGTCTCTTGCCTGCCTTTTATTATATTTCTAAAATTTTTAATGTATTTACCGAGATAATCCAGTGCAATCTCTCCTAATGGTACGAGGCGTTCTCTGCCCCCTTTTCCTTTTACAGTTAAAAGCATATTCACAGTATCAATGTCTGTAGTTTTAAGAGAACAGGCCTCTGTGATCCGCAGTCCGGTAGAATATAGAAGCTCAAACATGGTTAAATCACGAAACTCCAGCACATTACTCTGGTCAAAGACGCTGAATAAAGACTGAATTTCATCTTTAGATAAATAATCGGGTAAATGACGTTCAATTTTTGGACTCTCGACATTGTCCATTGGATTCGTTTCAATTAATTCCTGATTTTCAAGGTAGTTATAAAATTGCCTCAGTGCAGCCACAATACGTGCCTTGCTTCTGTTTGATAATTTTCTTTCACTCTCTTCCCGTAAAAAACCCTGGATTTCATTAATTCCAACGGAAATAATATTTTGCTTACTCTTTAATACAAATTTTTCAAACTTGTGTAGATCTGAGATGTACGAAAAGATACTGTTAGGAGACAAGCCCCTTTCCACTTCGAGATATTCCTGAAATTCCCGTACAACGCTGCTGCTATTTGCAACCAAAGAGTCCCTCCTGCATTAATATAAAATAAATATTAATAATAATAGATCGACGTTCGCTATCTTTTTTTAAGTAAAAAAGTTTCATTTCTATCGAAAATATATAATGTTACCACAATAAAAAACATAATGAAAAAATTTATATTTCTGATTATCTTTCTATTTTCTTTAAAAAATATAACAGCTTTTGACGACCCTTTTATGGCTAACGGCCTTTTTAATGCGGTTGGAAACAGAGGAGCCTTGAATGTTTATTACAATCCGGCTTTACTGGGCGATGTAAGCGATGATATAAAATTAAGCAGCACGGGAGCAGTATCCATACTCTATTATACAGTGGTATCGAACCCTGTATTTGAAACTCTTTCGCCAGATAAGGTCTACTATCCGGTATTTTCTGCTGCGATTTCAGGGCATAATATATGGAAAAACAGGCTGCAATTTGGGCTGGCTTTTCAAAGTAATAAATCTGAAATTTTTGAGGAGATCGATTTTTATCAGAGATTTGAAACATTTGCCCCTGCAAGTACGGTTGTTGACAACGTGAATTTTAACATGAACCTTAATTTAAATAACTATGAAGGTAAAGCAGCTTTTGCATATAAAATCAATGCCAACCACACTTTTGGATTATCTTTAGGCATAAACTACAATAAAATTCAAACAACCAGGGTTTTCTCTTTTAATTATACTGGTGGACCCACCGGGACTATTGATGAAAGTGAAGATTCTACTCAAATTTATAAAGTTTATACCGCTTCCCTGGGATATCTGAATACCATTGAAGATGGAACAATCGGTTTTATGATCACTCCCCTGAAATACTACGATGGAGACGCCTCAACAAAACTGAAATTCTCGCAAACAAATCCTGTTCAAAATATCAGCCAGAAGTTCTCTTCTCCGGTTAAATATTTTCTGCCTGTATCATTTTCTTTTGGATTTAATCAGACAATATTATCATTTGTTACAATTTTTGGCGAAATGGGTGTTTCTGTTCCGACTGGTAATGAATATAAAAATTATCATCTTGATTACCGGCAGGGGCAGATTTTTCCGGAAATTTTACACTTCAGCATCATTAAAAACACCTCTTATGCACCTTACCTTACCTCTGGAGCCCATTTTAAAATCGGATCTATTGTAAACATATCATTATCAGGAAATTTATCCAGAGAATTAAGCAGTTTACAATATTTCAGTGATGTCGAAAAAAATAACAGTATCGTGCGTGAAATGGTAATCGAAAAAAAAATTATGAACATTGAGGTATCAAAATTCCTGTTTAAAAATTTAATTAGCTATTTATTAATCAATTTTTACGATAATAAAACAGTTATCAATGAAAGTCTTTTTATTAACAATCTCGATAATGGACGTGATTACAAAAAGAGGTTTCAAAAATTAAACTTCAACCTGGGAACAAACTACAGCTTTTAAAATTGACATTTATAGAAATAATTTATACAGGAACATTAATACATGGAAGCAACACAAGAACTCACTGAAAAACAAAAAAAGAAAATTGCTCAGCTTGAAGAAGATAAAAAATACAAAGAGAATGAAATCAGGTATGGAATTCGCTATAAACTTATTACGGTAGTCTCCATTATCGTTTTATTAGTTGTAATTGTCATCACAACGATTGCGGTAAATAACCAGATTAAATCTCTATTAATTGAAAAAGAAAAACAGGGAGATATAATTGTCAGGGGTTTATCTTCAAGTATAAAAACTCGTCTTCTGGATATTTATGCTTCTGAAACGGAAACTATTGAAAAATTGAATACCACCCAGGATTTTATAAAGTTTTATAAAGCAAATGGAATATCAGAAACCATCTTTGAAGACATTGATGCAGTAAAAACACAACCAGATGTGATGTATGCTTATATTCTTGGTCAAAAAACAATCGTACTTGGTCACTCAGACCCTGAAGTCAGACAATACTCTGTTTATCACTTTCCTGAAAGCATTAAAAGCTACTTTGAATCATACAAAGAACTTAATTTAGAGAAACCAACGCCGGTTTTAAAAAAAATAAATTATTATCCTGATAAAAACAATCAGGATAAATCTATAGAGGTTATTGATTTTTCAACCATGCTTACCTTTAAAACTGATGCGGAATTAAAAGATGCCATCGGTGAAGTTCATATCGGTATCAGTCTTGAATCCGTAAATCAGCAGATTTTTGACAGTAAAGTGCAGATGCAGCTCATTGGATTCATTGCAATTATTGCCGGAGTCGTTCTGGCTATTCTGGTTGCAACTTTTATTGCCCGTCCCATACGGAAAATGATTGTAAGTATGCAGGAAGTAACACATGGAAATTTTAATGCTTCGGTAGTATTAAAATCAAAAGATGAAGTTGGTTTACTTTCTAAAACTTTTAATAATATGCTGCAAGGTTTGAGTATTTTAGTATCTCCTGAAGTCGCGCAAGTTGTACTTTCAGGAACAGATCTGATCAAGAGCGGTCAAAAAAGAGTAGTAACTGTTCTATTTTCAGACATCAGAGGGTTTACCACTATATCCGAATCTCTTACTCCTCACCAGGTTGTAGAAATGTTGAACGACTATATGGAGGTTATGACAGAGGTTATTATAAAATTTGGCGGTGTGGTAGATAAATTTGTGGGAGATGAAATATTTGCAGTATTTGGAGCACCTTTTGACCACCCGATACATCCTCTTGCGGCTATTGCAACTGCTCTGACAATGGATATTGAACTTGCTCAACATAATAAGGAAAGAGAAGAGCAGGGAAAACTTCCGATAAGCATTGGAATCGGAGTGAATACAGGTGATGTAATTTCTGGTGCCATGGGATCAAAAAAGCGAATCGATTTTACATCGATTGGGGATGCGGTAAACCTCGGAGCCCGGCTCGAAGGTACAAATAAGGTCTATGGCACGCTGGTGATTATATCTGAATTTACACTGGAATATGTACAAGATGATGTAATTGTACGCGAACTGGATTCGATCAGAGTAAAAGGAAAACTCGAGCCAGTTCTGATTTATGAGCCTATTGCTCTTACCGAGGCTGGTGAACAAAAAATAAAAAATTTCCTCATTCAATTAGACAGAGGAAGCTGAATTTCAAAATTAATCCTGATATTTGATTTTGATCCGGTGCTGGCCTTGTCGGTTATAGATGAAATATAAATCCTACCCCTGTTTCTGCGAACAATTTTTTCAATCATTGTTAATCCCAGTCCAAAATCAAGAGATTCATACTCTTCATATACAAATTTGACAAGTCTGAAAAAAGGTTCAAACAACAGTTTTTCATACTCTTTTGGTATAGCCTCAGTTCCTGTCATGTTTTTATCGGGTTCATTCATTACTGAAATGTATAGCCACTCGCCGGTGCAATTCGTGAAAACATAAATATCAGATTTCGGTACAGAAAACTTCATTGCATTTATCATAAGCTCCCTGAATGCTTTCTTCAAATACATCAGATTAACTTTTACCATTTTATTTTTTCCAGCATAACTTGAATCACTTATATGTATATTCTGGGATTTCACAGATAAATATCTGGAAACTTCAGATCTGGTTTCAATAAGTGCTTCATAAACATCTTGAACATCCGTATTCTCAAGCTCCATGTCCTGATCAAGCATGTCACTGATTTCCGAAATAAAAGATAACGCCTTTTCGGCTACTGTTGCATTATGAAACACCATCTCCATAATATCTTTTCTAACAAGATAGTGCTTGTCACCATTATCTTTAATTTGCCCTTTTAAAAGTAAAAGTAAACTGACAAGTGATCCAAGTCCTGCCCCCTGATTTAAACTTGCCTTCAAACTGGTAAACAATGTTCTGTCAAAACGATCATAACTTCGGGCTGTTATCCTTTCTTTCATTATATTCCAGTCTAACTGCTTTTCAAGTCTTTCCTGCCGTTCATTTTCCATGTTTCGCTGAGCTTTCAGCAGTTTATAATGGTTAAAGGCTCTTTTTGTTTTAAACAAAAGATCTGTTTTATCCAAAGGCTTCATAATAAAATCATACACACCTGCTCTCATTACATTCACGATTGTTTCCGGGGAGCTATCCTGGGTTTCTACAATGCATACAGGGGGTTCCTCAAGCTTTTGAAGCTCGGCTACAAGCTCAAGGCCATTCATATCAGGCATGTGCATATCTGAAATTACCAGGCCTACCGGAGATTGTAAAAAATATTTTAAAGCTTCACTGCCGTTTGGTTTAATGACAGTCTCAAAACCTTCGGACTCAAGCATTGCCTTGATTAATGCAGAAGTTACCGCATCATCTTCTGCGACTAATATTTTATAAGATTCCATCTATTTATCGATCTCCTTTTCGCTTGTACCATTATTATGACGATTCAGATTAATTATTTTTTAATTTCAACATATTGAAAATGCACTTAAAGATTCAACTGATAAATGCAAACCTATTGTCAACATTTTTAGCTTTACTATATAACTCTTGTTAAAACATTTGCGTATCAGGAGAAATATATGCAATTTGACTGGAAAAAAAACATACAAACAATTTTAGCCGCTTTAAATACCGTAATACTTGTTGTTTTAGTGATACTGGTTGTATATAATAACAATCAAAACCCTGCAACGCCCCAACCTGTCAGAACTGCACAACAACCAGCACCTAATCAAAAGGTGGATATAGACATTAATACCCTTGCCGCCAACTCTCCCTCGCAAGGTCAACCTGGAGCAAAAAACAGTATTGTCATATTTAACAGTTTTACATGTGGATATTGCGCTAAAGCTCGTGAAGTATTAATCCAGATTCATGACAAATATCCTGAGAAAACAAGAATTATCTATAAAAATTTTATACGAAATGATAAAGACAAATATGCTGCGATGGCTGCAGAATGTGCAAATGATCAGGGTAAATACTTTCCCATGTACAGCATGATTTTTACTACAGGTGTCACTGCGGACAATAATTACACTAAATATGCAAGTGCTATAGGACTGGATTTAAAATCTTTTAACCAGTGCTTTACATCAAACAAATATCAGAATAAAATAGATCAGGAATCTCAACTTGGAAGAGGTATAGGCATTACAGGTACTCCATCGTTTATCATCAATGGCAATCTCTCCGTTGGATACAGACCATTTGAAGTTTTTGAAAAAATGTTATCTTTATAATTTTGATTATTTAATAAAGATATTGCAAAAACAAATTCCAAAGATAATCATAAATTCTCTTTGGATAATAATATGGAATTGCAACAATAATACCTATTTTCAATACGAAAGCATCAATGCTCCCGTCTACGCTGTTGCCCAAGAGGTACATATTCCGTTTAATTATTCACAAATTACTTTTTTTGCCTATAACAATGAATACAACTTTGCAGGTTATGCCATCACATACGGATCAACAAAGGCATCTTCTATCAATAATCCGGTAATTTTTCAATGCCCTTTTTCTGCAATCAACAATGGATTTACGACGCTGCAATTTGGAGGAACATCTCAAATTGCAGGCCATCATTGTTTCAGCGAAGGACATCCTGCGCCTGTACCGGGCACAGACAACTGGATTACCATTCGGACCTATACGAACAGAAAATGCCCCGCATCAGATACATCATGCTCAATATATTCAGAGCCCACATCAACTTTATTACTCCCCTATACACCCCAGCCAATTCAGACTGGATCAACAATTTCAAATTCCGGAGGTGGTTACCTTGTTACATTTAATGCAGAACAAATGAACTCTGACTTTTCTGGATTTGGAATTTTTACCAATTTGCAAAAAAATAATGCACTCTCTCTGGCAAATGATAATATTCTTTCGGCAAATGCAGTTTGTTATTCAAATAGTGCAACTGTAAATGCCATGAGCTCGATTATTATTGCAATAAATACTACAGATGCCAGTGCATTATGTTCAGTATCTATTCCTGATCTTAAAGCAGGTGACTTTATAATAATCAGAACTCTTGTTAACAGAATAAACTACCCCTGGTCAAATTATATTTCCTTGAATGCATTATGAAAACTGTAAAAGAAAAAATATTTTCATCATTGATCTCTTCGCTTTTAAGATTCTTTATCTCCCTGATTGGAAGTACATGCCGGGTTCAAATCACATCAGGGCAGGAAATAATAGAAGAAATACTGAAAGAAAAAAAACCGGTCATTTTTTCATTCTGGCATAACCGTATATTTTTTTTGTCACACTTTTTGCATACAAGAATTCACAAAAAAAAATTAAAACTGACTGTTCTCATAAGCGCATCCAAAGATGGCGAGTTAATTGCTAAAGTGGTTGAATCGTGGGGAGGAGTTGCCGTGCGGGGATCAAGCTCCAGGCAGGGGGTGTCTGCTCTTAAATCTCTGTATAAAATCATTAAAAAGGGTAACTATGCAGTAGTTACCACTCCTGATGGTCCAAGGGGGCCTAAGTACCAATTCCAGTTTGGTACTCTATACCTCTCATCTGTAACAAAGATCCCTGTAATTCCCATAAGTTGTACTTTTCAAAATGCCTGGATTTTTAACTCATGGGACAAATTCATGGTACCCAAGCCCTTTAGCAGGGTATCTGTACAAATTGGAAAACCAGTCTCCATTACTGAAGAATTAAATCAGGAAACTCTTTCCAGATATGCATCTATACTGACAAACACACTAAGTAAAATGTCTGATCAATAGATCTTGCTATCTGTTTTCATCAACAGGCATGAAAAAATAATCGTGAATATAGTCTGATTGACGCTCAATTTCCTCTATAGCCTTGTTAATCATGGATCTTTTGGCCTGGTGTGTTAAAATCATAACATCCACCAGATTGTTCTCTCCTTCTTCCAGTGCATCCTGGTGAACAGAAGCAACTGATATATTATAACGTCCCAGAATTCCAGATAACTCTGCTAATACACCAGGTTTATCTGTAACCTGAAGTCTGAAATAACACGGATAAACATTATCATCATTCGATGCAATCTCTTCATATTCCCAGTGTATATCAGCATCACGAAAAGCCGAATAGTTCCCCTGGTAATAGTGCATCAAATCAGAAAATACTGAGTAGGCAGTAGGCAGTGATCCGGCTCCTTTTCCCATGAACAAATGAGTTTGCGAATATTCTCCTTTAAACATTATTGCATTGTTTTCAAATTCAATATCCCATAAATAATGACCAGGTTTTATGATTCGGGGCTCAACGCTAAAAAAATATTGATTATTCACGTTTTTAAATTGAGCAAGTAATCTGATTCGAAAGCCCATTTTTTCTGTCCAGAAAATGTCATTGATTTTAATTTTTTCTATTCCCCGCGTATAAATATTTTTATAATCTATCCATTTTTTTGTTACCAGTGATCCAAGAAGAGCCAGTTTATGCACTGCATCGCTTCCGTTGATATCCAATGTCGGATCCGCTTCTGCCAGTCCTAATTCCTGAGATTCTTTAAGTACCACATCAAAATCTTTTTTCTCTTTTCTCATTTTGGTTAAAATGAAGTTTGTTGTGCCGTTTAAAATTCCCTCAAGCATGGGGATTTTTTCTGAAAAAAAGATGTTTTCCAGATTTCTTACAATGGGTATCCCGCCTGCAATAGCAGCTTCAAACCCAATTTTTAAATTCTTGTCATTTGCCTTGTTCAATAGAGCATAGCCATGTTCTGCAAGTAAAAATTTATTTGCAGTGATAACGTTCTTTCCCCGATCAAGGGCTTCCCTGATAATATAAAGAGGAAGTTCAACACCTCCCATCAACTCTACTATAACATCAATTTCCGGATTATCTAAAATAAATTGCGGATCATCGCTTGACGGGATATTTTTTAAAATATCCTGCTTCTTTCGAAAACTTCGATCAACAACAGCACTGAGTTTGAAATGTGTGGTATTTGATTGTAAAATCTTTATCAACCCCTGCCCTACAGTTCCACACCCAAATAACCCTATCTTTATCATAGGAAAGAGTAGAACAAGAATACTCTTTGTAAAGTAAATCTGT
>Ga0224495_10001266_pt1 | contig 18116 bp, 18 predicted proteins | sample SF_Jul11_sed_USG_FD_168128 | JGI IMG/M metagenome (GOLD analysis project Ga0224495, IMG submission 168128) | Sediment microbial communities from San Francisco Bay, California, United States - SF_Jul11_sed_USGS_4_1 | ecosystem: Environmental > Aquatic > Marine > Sediment | place: USA: California... | reverse complement strand
AGTTTCCATCAGCCTGGGTGTGGACGAAAGGGGTAGGGGGCATACCTTTATTTTTGATTAAAAGAGGCTGTCAGGAGCAAATTTAGCTTTTGCATGAATTAAAAAAAATGATATTGAGATATCTGTCATTTACTAATATTTGGTTTGCTGGAAAGATAACATATCCAATGATTAAGATTGTTATTTGTATTACAGGGCAAATATGTTCTAATTCTTTATTGTTATTTTATGGCTATTTTGTTTTCATTTGTAAGAACCAAAGATTTCAGCACTGATAAACTGTGGATGTTCCTTGAATCAAATGATTTTCATCAAAATTCAGAATAACTCGGCTTGACTACCTTAACATATGGCATGATTTCAAATAATTAAGCCCGTGTGTGAAATATTGCTTCACATACGGGCTTATAAATCCTCTATCAGATTATCAGGTTATCAGGCTAAAATTATATTAAAAACTTACAGTTAACGCCACGTATAAACCGGAATTATCAAAATCAAGCTTCACATCATCTTCCTCGACATCAATTTTTAAAAAGCGATAGCCGCCGTGAATGTCCAGAAACGGGAACGGCGTTAAAGAGATCTCAGCCTGACCATCAAAAGCCGTATTGTCACTATATCCGATACCGGTTACCAGCACCCGGGCTTCTAGAATATCTTTTAATATACCCACATGAAAATTGGCACCTACCATGGGAATCGGTGCGGTGAAATCCTCTTTGGTCGTAACGGTTGCTGAAGCGATTGAAGCAGATCCGTCAAATACCATCAGCCTGGCAACCAATCCCAAAGAACCGCCGGCCAGAAAGTTCTCCAGATCAATCAAATCATATCTATACATAACGTCGTAATTATCATACTTCAGACTACTGATAACCCTTTCATTTGCCTGGAAAAGCTCCCCATTAAAATAAATATCTTTTGTAAGAACGGTGTCGCCGTCATAATCCAGGTTGTAAAACGCCAAGCTGAGGTGATGTTTCCCTATTCCGGCAAACACTTCCATAACCGGATAGCTTTCATTGTCAACGCCCAGATCATCTTCCAAATCAAGCTCGGTGCCAACGATACCGGCATCGTCTACGCGGATAACGCCGGACAGTTCCGGAAACCAGTAGTATCCTCGAGCGCCCAGTTCAAAGGCAGAAACCGGCAATACAATACCAAAAACAGCTAAAAAACAGATGAATAGCAAAAATATGCGTTTCACGTGAACCTCCCTTTTGTTTGGGCTATACACCACGGGGGTCAGCTCATTTGCCGATGAACTTCTGAAAATAGAAAACGCCTTAGTACCCAATTGTATGAAGGCGTTTACTTGTACCTTCGGTAGCCCGGCTATCATGGCCCTTGGAGCTTTTGACCCGTGGCTTTGCGTCACTGCCTTTCGACAGCTTTGCCCTTTCGTTGGTGAAATTATTAAATAGTATAATAGAACATTTCGAAGACGAAGTCAAATATTATAGCGATTGGCATTGGTTTGCTTTTTATCTTTTTTGAGAAAAGAAAGTTGAAATTTTTATTCCCATGTGTAATAGGTCGCGGTAGGAATGCGAGTTCCCTCGCACCTTCCGGACAGGAAGAGCAGGCACTTAACATTTTAAGTTTATTTTCTTGATCAGTGATTAAAGAAGTATAAAATACAGATAGACGTTTACGGGTTCAAAGGTTCCCCGGTGAAATGGGCATTGCCCTTCACTACAGAGCTCCAGTAAAACAAAAAAGACAGAACGGTTTAATCCCAGTACGATAGTAAACTACCTGCGGGGCGGGCGGGGTAAAAATTTCACTGGGTCCCGATAACGGGATCTCCCCCACAAAGATCGGCGGACAAGTCCTCCACAGTGCATCGGCGGACAAGTCCTCCACAGTGCATCGGCGGACAAGTCCACTTCGTTAGGACCCCGTTAGGCGGGATCCTCCAGAGGCGGATAAATTTCCGTTTCACTCCACCCCGAAAAAACCGGGATCTCCGCTTCGCTCCGACACGCAGGGGTTTAGGGTTGGGGGGCAAACGCAGCATTTACCTGGAATAAAATCGTGTAACGATTTTATGAAACGCGGCTATACCGCTTAATTTCGCGATATCTTTAATTAAAATGATATTGAGGTGTTGGCAAGCTACCTTTAATTTTAAAATAACAATAAACTATTGTATCAAACAGGAATGAATCAGTGGTTGAAGTACGTTTTGAGCGACCTATAGATATTGATGAAGTTCGCTTGTTGAACGATAAAGCGTTTGGACAACTTTTAGAGGGGCGTATCGTCGATAATTTGCGTAAATCATGTAATAGAATACTATCACTTGTCGCAATCTCAAAAAATAAAGTAGTGGGGCATATTATGTTCAGTCCCGTAACGATAGAAACGCAGGAAGGCGTTATTGAAGGAATGGGCCTTGCTCCCATGGCGGTATTACCGGAGTTACAAAATCAGGGGATTGGTTCTATTCTTGTAAAAGAAGGTCTTCGAATTATTCGTAACACGCCATGCCCGTTTGTTATCGTGCTTGGCCATGAAAAGTATTATCCACGATTTGGGTTTCAACGAGCATCAAAATATGGTTTAAAGAGTCAATGGAAAGGTATCCCAGATGAAGCATTTATGGCAATGATTCTTAAAGATTCAGTAATGAAAGGAGTTTCTGGGATTGTAAGATACAGAGATGAGTTTGATGAAGCAATGTAGACAGTTCAAAGGTTCAACATAGACGGATTATTTCCAGTAAAGCCAAATCCTTTTATTTGTTTTTCATGTGGGGGACTTTCTGATGGCAAAAAAACCATCCTACGAAGAATTGGAACAAAGGATTAAAAAAATTAAAAAAGAGTTACTTGAACAAAGTTCTCTTGAAAGTGCACTTCGGGAAAGCGAGGAACTTCTAAAAGCAACGATAGAATCAGCTGTAGATGGAATGTCGTTGATAAAAATGGAAAAGTCAGTCTTGTTAACGAACGATTTGCACAGATATGGAATATTCCAAATGAACTCATCGAAACCAGGGATGATAAGAACTTGCTCAGGTATGTTTTAGATCAGTTGTTATATCCTGAGGCGTTTCTCTCAAAAGTTCAGGAACTATACAATTCAGCAGATGAAGATTTTGATACGATCTTCTTTAAAAACGGACAGATTTTAGAACGCTATTCTTGTCCGTTGATGCGACAGGATAAAATTGCTGGACGTGTATGGAGTTTTCGGGATATAACCGAACGTAAACAGGCAGAAAAAGCGTTGCAGCAGAGTGAGGAACGACACCGCCTATACTTTGAAAATATATCTGACGTTATATTTTCAACAAATCCTGATTTTAAGATTATAAATATATCTCCTTCTGTAGAAAGGATACTGGGATACAAACCCGAGGAAATGATCGGAAAGCACATACAGGATTTGGATGTCCTTGACCCGGATTCATTGGAAAAAGCTTTCTCTGACACGATGAAAGTCCTTGCAGGAGAACGGATTCCTCTGTCTCAATACGAGTTTATTTCCAGGGACGGAACGAAGAAGTTCGGTGAAGTTAGTGCCGCCCCTTTAATTCGTGAAGGAAAAGTTGTTGCCATGATTTCAGTTGCAAGGGATATCACTGAACGTAAGCGCATTGAGGATGCCTTGAAACAAAGTGAAGAAAAATATCGTATAGTCCTGGAAGCAAATCCTGACCCTGTTGTCGTTTACGATATGGAGGGTAAAGTAACCTACTTTAATATAGCCTTCACAAATGTTTTTGGATGGACATTAGAGGAATGTTTTGGCAAGTCAATGGATGTTTTTGTGCCAACGGATGCTTGGCCGGAAACCGAAATGATGATCAATAAAGTGTTATCCGGAGAAAATTTTTCGGGCATTGAAACTCGCCGTTACACAAAAGAAGGAAGCATTATTCCTGTGAGCATAAGCGGAGCCATTTATATGAGCGAGGATGGAGACCCCATGGGCAGTGTCATAAATTTAAGAGATATCAGTGAACAGAAAGAGCTGGAAAATCAACTTCAACAAGCCGTGAAGATGGAGGCCGTTGGCACACTGGCCGGAGGCATTGCTCACGATTTTAATAATCTGTTAATGGGCATTCAAGGATGCACGTCACTATTATCTTTTGATATTGATTCTAATCACCACAATTTTGAATACCTCAATAGAATAGAGGATTATATAAAGAATGCGGCAAATCTTACCAAACAACTTCTGGGCTTTGCCAGAAGTGGAAAATATGAAGTCAAGCCGACTGACATGAACGAAATTATCAATAAAAGCTCAGACATGTTTGGCAGAACTAAAAAAGAGATTACCATACACAAAAAAAGTCAAGCGGATATCTGGACCGTAGAAGTAGACCAGTCTCAGATTGAACAGGTGATTTTAAACCTCTATGTTAATGCCTGGCAGGCCATGTCCGGAACTGGAGAGCTGTATCTTCAAACAGAAAATGTTATTTTAAATGATAACGATGTTAAACCATATGGAGTGAAATCTGGCAGGTATGTAAAAATTTCTGTCACAGATACCGGTATTGGTATTGATGAAACCATTCAACATAGAATATTTGATCCGTTTTTTACCACAAAAGAGGTGAGTAGGGGTACGGGGTTGGGGCTTGCTTCGGCTTATGGAATTATAAAAAGTCATGGAGGCATTATCAATGTATACAGTAGAGAAGGTGAAGGGGCGACTTTTAACATTTTCCTGCCGGCATCTGAAAAAAAGATAGTTAAAGAAAAGATGCTACAAAAAGAAATATTAAAGGGTACAGAGACAGTTCTGCTCGTGGATGATGAGGAAATGATAATAGATGTTGGCCGCGATGTTTTAGAAAAATTAGGTTATGAGGTTCTAACTGCAAAGAGCGGAAAAGAGGCTATAGAAATTTACAGAATTAATCAAAAAAAGATCGATATGGTCATCTTGGACATGGTCATGCCGGAGATGGGTGGTGGAGATACCTATGACAAGCTTAGAGCTGTCAATCCTGACATAAAGGTTCTTCTTTCAAGTGGGTATAGCATCGATGGCCAGGCAGGCAAGATATTATCTAGTGGTTGTGATGGATTTATTCAGAAACCATTCGATGATAAAATTCTGTCATTGGAAATAAGAAAAATTTTAGACCAACAATTTTAAGTGATTGAATATCAAACCTTGATCCTTGATTAAATTGGCAAGCTGTACAACTTTGATTTCGGTCTTTACCTTACCAAAATAGAGCAAGCCGGGAAAATTGAGGGTGAAATATTAATATAAAAGTGTTAGCTGAGTGCTCCCCTTAACAATGATATACAGAATGGAGGAGGCATGTTAAAACCAATAGAGATCGACCCAAAAACATTTCTTCGTGAGCATTGCAGCCTACCTTCACTGCCTGAAGCAGTGATACGTATTCAGGGAATGATGCAAGACGAAGCAACAGACAGCACAAAGATAGCACAGATCATATCCGGAGACCCAGCGCTGGTTGCCCAAGTATTAGCGGTTGTTAACAGTGCATATTACTCACTTCCCAAAACTACTTCAAATGTGAAGTATGCTGTTGCATATTTAGGATTTAGTGTTATTCAACGGATTGTGATTTCTGTCGGTGTTGTTAATGCAATAGGAATCAAAGAAAAGAAAGAGCTTAATAACTATTGGTACCACTCTTTCTTTACAGCTCTAACCACGAAGTATTTGGCTAAGAGATTTTATAGTTACTTAGATCCTGAAGAGTTATGGACAGCATCCATACTCCATGATATTGGTAAGTTGGTATATATTAAATTTTTCCCTGAGCATTACAAGGAGCTCAAACGGTATTGTGAACAAGATGGTTGTTTATTCTCAGAAGCAGAAGAACATTATAAACTACCTACCAGTTCTTACATAGGCTCTCTGCTATGTCATCATTGGAGACTGCCTGGCAAAATCGAGGATGCATGTAGATATCATAATCTAATCCATATATCTAAGCAAGGATCAGATTTTCAGACAGTAATCGCCTTAGGAAATCTTCTTGCAACGTTGTCGGCAGGTGGATTAAACGAATCCTGTAAAAACAGGATAAAAGAAGTAGCTGAGAAGACCCTTGAGTTGTCTTCAGGCAATTTTATTTCAATTATGGCGGATGTTTATGATTTGGAATCAGAAGCAGAAAAGTTTCTGAGAAGTTTCTGATTAATACCATCCATCCGAATATTCTAAAAACGTGAATAGATGACTTTACCGTGTTAAAGTTGCTTTGATAAACCATAATACACGTGCATACGATTTTGCGAAATAACGCTCAACTTACAATAGATACGGAGTTATTGACATGCTGATCACTAATAAGAATAGCAGCGCATTGTTCAGTAAAACTAAGTTTTGTTGGGTATTTGTCATGGTATTTTTCATGATGATGGGAGTTAGTGCCTGTTCAAAGCAGCAAGTTGTCGTACCAAGGTTAACTCCGGAGCCCACAAATCTGCGCCTTGTTGGAAAATTTGTATGGTTTGATTTGTTCACGCATGATTTGCAAATCGCCAGCCATTTTTATGAAGAATTATTTGGCTGGTCTTTTTACCCTGCTGAATCCGGGAGAAAGTTAGTCAATACGATCATTCGGGAAGGGATCCCAATTGCGAATGCTATTCAGATAAACCGGAAAAAAAATAAGGCTCGCAAGTCCAAGTGGCTTAGCTATGTGTCGGTGGAGGATGTGGATCGATCAACGAAGCTTGTGGAACAAAACAATGGAATTATTTATATGCGACCAAAAGAGTTGCCAAACAGGGGGCGTGTCGCTGTGGTAAAAGATCCGCAGGGTGCGGTGTTTGCCATGATAACTGTATTGGGTGGTGATCCACCGGACAAAGGAGTGATGGAGAACTTATGGATGGGAAGTGAATTATGGACTTCGCATATGGATTCCGCGCTGAAGTTTTATCATTTACTGGTTGGTTACGAACAAAAATTGGTGGATGTCAAAAGCGACTCAAAATACTGCTTACTGGTCAAAGATGGACAGCCGCTGGCGGGAATGGTTAAGATACCCGTGGACGATGTTAAACCGAATTGGGTTCCGTATATTGCAGTTGAGGACGTTATGGCCATTTCTGATAAAGCCAAACAATTGGGAGGTATCCTGTTGATTGAGCCTGATAAAAGGGTTCGAGAAGGAATGGTTGCAATCATTTCAGATCCAAATGGGGCTGTATTTGGTCTACAACAACTGCCTGGCGCGTCATCCATGGGAGAATAATCGCAATGAGACGATATATTACCAATATATTTGCTTGTATTATGGGTCTCGTGTTTGCGCTGATAACAGCCTGTGCTCCAACCAGCTCCTATTACGGTGTGAGCGTTAACTATGGTACGTCCTGGGGATATTATCATCACAACTATCATCACCACAGGCCACCGCATTACCGGCCGCCACAGCATCCGCCTTCAAGACCGCCAAGCCGTCCGCCAAGCCGCCCGCCAAGCCGCCCGCCCAGGCCGACACCGCTGCCATCAAGAAGATAACATTGCAGTATCAAATTTCTGTGCGGAACAGAGTCAAAGCTTGGATTATGAATTGAAGTTGCCATCTTATTAACTATTTAGGTTTTGACACTGTTTGTTTGCAAGTGAGGTAACACAACGGAGATTATAAACTGTGTATCACCAGCTCAAAGAAGGTTCGGGTAATATTCTGAAATTTAAAGATTTTGGGTGAACCAAAATATCTGGTATCTGCCATTATTTCCAGAAATGAGGATATTTGGTTTCAACCTGCCCGATTTGTCTGATATTATAGGGAATTATTATAATTTCAATTCGTTTATAATGTGAATGACTACATATTTAATCATGATGCCGAATAAAGGAAAAAGCATGAAAACAATCGTTGTCGGAGTGAGCCTGTTACTGATGATTTCGATATTTTCGAGCTGCGGTTCCTCGTCTCCTCCCTACCCGAGTGACGAGCAGTTGATTACGGGCTTCGAGAACAATGAAGAGTTGTTTTCAAAGCTCGATTCAGATCCGGAGAATCAGAAATTATTATCATCACTCGGGATCAGTCGAGTCTTAGTTCGGTCCACGGAACCGAAACTGGTTTTGTACGAGGTATGGTTCCAGGACTTGTTCGGCCCGGGCGGCTGTATAAAGGGATATGCTTACAGTGAAGAAGATCTGTCCTGCGTCGAGAGCATTGACGAGGCAATTACGGGTCCTGCGGGCCCGAAGAGAAGAGACTATATCGCAGGATCAAGGGGAAATGGTATCTCTTCTACGCGTCGTCAAACTGATATCAAGAGAACAAATTTTGGGTCCATTTTTTTGTCCTCCTCTTTTTGATCCTCGCATGAAAGAGCCACAAATTTTTCATTTTGGTCTTCATTTTATTTGCCATTTGGGAAAGCCAATGATAATCTACCTACCTTGTAATCAAGGGTTTTCACCGGTTCACAACAGCTTTGCTCCTTGTACCCTGTAAATGAACGCCTTAAACCCTTGTAATTTGGGGGCTGATACGTCAATGCTTTACTCAGGAGGAAAAAAATGGGAAAGTCAAGAGACACCAAAAAGGATGTGAAAAAGAAGCCGACAAAAACCATTAAAGAAAAACGCAAGGAGAAGCAGGAAAAGAAAAAGTGATTGGGGCAAATCTTGATCCTTGATTAAAAGAAGAACTTCGGGAAGCCCTTGGTGCATACCAAAAGTTATTAGATATAACAAAATCAGCATCTACGAACACCCGAAGTTTATGATAACTTGGCTGTAATCACAAATTTTCGATGAAAAAGGCCAACACCCGTATTATGCTGCCACCGGTCGACGGCCCGACAGCAGCCTGAGTGCCATAGCGACCCGTGAGAATCTGAGGGATGGCCATACATTTTATGGAATTAACCTTTAAATGAATCAAAACAGGAGAAGTTCGATGAAAAAAACATTGGTTTCCGTTGCTTTATTATCTGTGTTGTCTTTGATGTTTGCTATGGCTGCCTCGGCGGGTCCTGCTCTGGATCGTATCATGAAAAAAGGAGAGTTGGTGGTTGGCACAAGCGGTGCACAGCCGCCGATGACAGCCACCACCAAAAAAGGCGAGATCATCGGACTGGATGCTGACATTTCGAGGGCAATGGCTGAAGCAATGGGTGTTCAAATAAAATTTGTTTCAATGCCATTTGCCAGGCTTCTTCCGGCCCTCGAAGCAGGCCAGGTAGACATGATCCTGTCGGGCATGACCATAACTCCGAAGCGTAATCAAAAGGTAGCGTTCGTGGGTCCGTATTATGTTTCTGGAAAGGGAATCCTGGCTGTGGCCGAGAAATATGCTGCCTTGCAACAGGCAAAGGGATTGGATACACCGGAGGTTACTGTTGCCGCTCTGAAGAATTCAACCAGTCAGAAATTTGCCGAAACGTTAATATCCAAGGCAAAATTGATCTTTACCAATTCCTACGAAGAGGCAATTGATCTTCTTCTCAAAGGTAAGATCGATGTCATTGTAGCTGATTATTATTTTTGTGCACTGACGGCTTACCGCTATCAAGATAAAGGACTGATAGCAGGGAGGTCGCCCCTTACCTTTGAACCACTGGGCATCGCCATGACCGAAGATACGCTGTTGATCAACTGGGTACAGAATTTTATGAACATTCTTCAAGGTAGTGGCCAATTAAAAGAAATGGGTGAAAAGTGGCTTTCCGGCGGCTCATGGATTGGTGAGTTACCTTAAAATGAAGAAACACAGCAATTGTGAATAAGATGCCACTACAATTCGCAGTTCAATCTTTGACTCCATTTACACACAAGGAAAAGCAAAAAAGAAAAACCAAAAACTTTGCGATTTTTGCGACTTTGCGGTGAATAATTTTTTATTGAAGACCCTTTTAGGGGTGGTTATTGACTTGAGTTGCCAAATTATAATAAGCTCTATATGAACGATATTACAAGACAGGAGGGAGCCATTAGTCCTTTATGGAAAACGATGAAAATCTAAATCAAAAAAAGGAACGAATCAACTTAACCATCCGTGAGATGAAGATTGACGACATCGCCAGGGTATTCCATCTGGGTGAAAAACTCTTCACGGCCCGTATAGTACCCAATCTTTACCGAACTTGGGATGAGTATGAAGTTGTTTCCCTGTTCCAGACCGATCCCGAGTTTTGTCTGGTGGCCGAGACGGATGATACGATTATAGGTTTTGCCTTGGGATTGACCATCAGTAAAAGCGGCTCTGCTTGGAAGTATGGGCACCTCCATTGGTTGGGTGTCGAACACGAATACCAGAGACAAGGTATTGCGAAAAAGCTTTTCAAGAGTTTTATGGATCTTATGGTCGAAAACGGCGTTCGCATGTTGCAGGTGGACACCGAAGCAGACAATCTGCCGGCGCTTTATTTTTTTCGGGATATGGGATTCGGAAGTCCACAGCAACACATATACTTGAGCCTCAATCTGTCCGACCTCCGTCGGCAAATGAAGAAAAAGAAAGAAAATGGGCGGACATAACACCGCCAAATTCATGTAACCATGAATAAACCAAATGGCCAGATTCAGCCCCGGCGCCTGCGCCGGCTTTTGCGCCGACTCGTAGATATTTACAGTCCGTCCGGCAAGGAAGAAGAAGTTCTTTCTTATGTGTATGGCTATTTGAAAAGGCATCATCTTCCGGTGATACGCCAGTTTGTAGATGACAGTCGATACAATCTGGTGGTGATGCCGCCGGGTATCGATGTCCAGCTGGCACTTATCGGCCACCTGGATACGGTGGTGGCATACGATCTTGATAACTACGGTTATCAGGAAACGGGGGATCAGGTTAAGGGCCTTGGCACCGCTGATATGAAAAGCGGTTGCGCCGCCATGGTGGAAGCCTACCTGAGTGTCTGGGAAGCCGGATTTACACGACTGCCCGTGGCCCTGGCATTGGTTGTTGGGGAGGAGGAAGAGGGTGACGGAATCGAGCGTCTGGTCGAGGAATTTTATTTTCCTTGGGCTCTGGTCGCTGAACCCACAGATCTTCGTCCATGTCTAAGTCATTATGGGTACATGGAGATACAAATCTGTACCCGAGGCAAAAGGCTGCATGCCTCTCTGGCCGACCGAAGCCGAAACCCCGTTGAAAACATGCTAGGGCTGCTGATGCAGGTTTCGCGATATATGGTTGAACGTCGTTCCGAAGGAGTTTACAATATCCGGGATCTTTTGAGCAGCCATGTGGGTTTTGCCGTACCTGACTGGTGTGAAGTCTGGCTGGATGTTCACCTTCCGCCCCATTCTCCTATCGGTGATGTTTCCGTGGATCTGGAACAAATTGTTGACCGAATCCGTAAGAATAATCCACAGAATAATGCCACCATTCGCTTTGTGACAGTACATGACGGTTATGAACTTCCGGAAAAGGGACCCGTGGTAGAATCCTTGCAGAACCTGTACAAAAAGCGTTCGTTGGCCTGGACCCCTCGGGCGTTTTCCAGTCATTCCGACGCAAATCGATTATGGATCTCCGGGGTGAAGCCCATTTTGCTCGGGCCGGGTCAGCTGCAAATGGCTCACGCTCCGGAGGAGTCGGTCTCTTTTAACCAAGTCCAATGGGCAGCTGAACTTTATCGGGATCTCATCGTATCGATGGATTCCTGAGAATTACGGCGAGATTTTCGGGACATCCCTTTAATTATAAGTTTCTATTAAGCATGAAGTAGCGGAATATTGGATTGGCAAATTGTATATCGTACCCAAACAAAATCACTTGGAGAAACCGCATAAAAAGGTAGGGCTTCGTTGAGCAATATATAAATCCCATCCACAAATCAAAACATTAATAATGGGTGTTGACTCATTTGATGCCCTGTTTTTAATTATTCCAAAGAACTCCCTATCATCCTTGTTAATATTCATGGAAAAAGATCAAAAGGAGTTTGATATTTCTAATATTCGAGTTTGTGTATCGTGATACAGGAATGTCACATGTATTTCTCTAATAATGATACATTTGTTTGATTATATTGAAGATAATATTCTAAAATTACTATTAGTTATACAATAATACTGTATTGGCATGGTTATTGCTGAATTTCATACAAATGTTATAAAACCATTCTGTACTAAGCAGTCAAATTTGGAGTGTTTACAACAAATCTTGATCGATTCTTCTGATCAAAGTCGATCGATGGAAAAGGAGGAGAAAAATGCTAAAAGATTTTAAAGAATTTGCCATGAGGGGAAATGTTGTCGACATGGCCGTTGGTATCATAATTGGTGCTGCTTTCGGTACCATAGTAAAATCACTGGTTGACGATATTATTATGCCGCCAATCGGTTTGCTACTTGGCAATGTAGATTTTTCCAACCTTTTTCTCGTTATCAAACAGGGAGCGGTTGCCGGCACCTTTGCTACTGTGGCTGAGGCTCAGAAGGCCGGTGCTGTTACTATAAATTACGGCATTTTTATTAATACGGTGATCAGTTTCCTGATAGTTGCCTTTGCCGTTTTCATACTTATTCGAGGGATTAACAAGCTCAAAAGAGAAGAAGAAGTACCTCCAGAGGAACCGACAACTAAAGAGTGTCCCAAATGTTTCTCGACAATATCAATCAATGCATCACGTTGTGCCTTTTGCACTTCCGAGTTGCAGATAGCCTGAAATTATTAATACTTGATTTAAGCCAAAGGGTGTCAAATCTTGACGGGTTGTTGCCCAAATCACTTTTCGCTGGATCCGAAACGTTTATTTGATAAATCTAAGGCTCGTTCCAAGCGATTCCAAAACTCGCCCTTGGGGCTCAAACAGTTGGAATCGCTTTTCTTTCACTTCGCCAAGATTTATGGATAAAAAACGTTTCAATGAGCGCTCAAAGAGATTTTTGTTTGGGCAACAGCCCGTTGAATAGTGAATAATGGCATCTTATTCACAATTCAATACACGACACCAATTATATTGCCCCAATAGTATGTAAAACGAGTTAGATTGTGAAATGAATTCCACAATAATTATGTCCCCATTTTTTTGCCTCTAAGCTTGAGTCTAATTATAACCAACTGAATTAATAATCTATTTAATCGAATGATTGGTTTGGCATAGTTTTTGGATAGAAACTGCTTTTATCCAATTTTATCGAAATAAACAGAGCAAGAAACGTTGATTTTTATGAGGTCTTTATTATGCCATTACCTATGGGACATACTGCCATTGGGTTAGCCACCCACGAACTGAGTAACAATAATAATTCTGCGCCAAGTCGTTTAAAAATAATTATTTTTCTAACTATTCTTGCCAATATGCCTGATTTTGACGTTATTGTCGGTCTTCTTGTAAAATGGAATGGAAACGCTTTTCATCGTGGCCCGACTCATAGCTTAATTTTTGCTTTGATTATGGGATTCCTTGCATCAAGAGCATGGAAGATCTCATCTCAAATTCCAAGGATGAAGTTTGGAATTTGTTTTTTGATAATTCTTTCACATATTTTAGCAGATTTTTTCTTTACGAGTTCACCTGTTTCCCTTTTTTGGCCTTTTGAGGTTAGTTGGAGTTCCGGATATAGTGGCTGGGGTGATGTTTTGACTTCAATATTTTTTCAAGGATTCCAAGACGTCGGAATCATAATAGGAAGTGCAAGTTCAATAATACTTGTCAGATTGATAAGAAGATATAAAGGACGTGATTTAACATTCCATAAAGATAGCTTTCAGAGGTTGAAATAAAGGTCAATTCTAGTTGCAAGTGCACCACGAATAGCATTGTAAAAGACTTCATGTGGCGTCTGATAATTGAGCGGAATTGGGGTACGTACATAAGTTTATAAGTTGATTGTTGGGATTAATTCCGCTCGCCCCAATAAAAAGATTGATTAAATTCAAAACAAACGATATTAGACATCCATATTAAAATTAATCCGGCGGATATAGCAATGTCCCTTGGCAATATCACCGGATTCAATACCGAAAACGAAAAAAAGCCGTCCGGCAAACGTGCCGAGGCGGCTTTTTGTGTCTTTTAAGAAACATGACCGGCACGGTTTACCCCGGCCAACACCAGGAAAGCATTTATGAATTTTTCTTCTTTTGGATTAAAACACGAAATCATCCGGGCCATTGAGCAACTCGGGTTTGAACATGCCACCCAGATTCAGGAAAAGGCCATCCCCCGGTTGCTAACAGGCGACACCGATGTCATCGGCCTGGCCCAGACCGGTACGGGAAAAACCGCCGCCTTCGGCCTACCCCTGATCCAGCTAATTGATTTTAAATCACAAAACCCCCAGGGACTGATCCTTTGCCCCACGCGGGAACTCTGCCTTCAAATCACCGGCGACCTGAAACTGTTTGCCCGACAAATCCCGAACGCACGTATTGCCGCCGTTTACGGCGGGGCCGATATTCGGGACCAGATCACCCTGATAAAAAAAGGGGCTCAGATCATCGTGGCCACGCCCGGACGACTTTTGGATCTGATCAACCGAAAGGCCATCAAATTGGGAAGAGTGGCCTATGCGGTCCTGGATGAAGCCGATGAAATGCTCAACATGGGGTTTCAGGAAGATATCGACGACATTCTGGAACGGACCCCCGCCGACAAGCGAACCTGGCTTTTTTCAGCCACCATGCCGGATGCCGCGGCGAAAATCGCCGACACCTATATGACCCGTCCGGTAACTATCACCGCCGGCTCGCCCAACAAAGCCGCTGAAAACATCTCTCACGGCTGTTATGTCATCAAAGAAAAAAATCGGTACTCGGCCCTCAAGCGGATGATCGACTATATCCCCGATATCTTCGGCCTCATTTTCTGCCGTACGCGCATGGAAACCCAGACGGTGGCCGACAAGCTGATGAAAGACGGTTACAATGCAGAACCGCTGCACGGCGACCTGTCCCAGATGCAACGAAATCAGGTGATGAAAAAATTCAGGGAACAGACTCTCCAACTGCTGGTGGCCACCGATGTGGCCGCACGGGGTCTGGATGTGGACGACATCACCCACGTCATCAATTACAATCTCCCCGATGAACCAGAACGTTACACCCATCGGAGCGGTCGAACGGCCCGGGCGGGTAAATCAGGCGTATCCATCGTATTGGTAAACACCAGAGAAGTCAGACGGATCAAAGAACTGGAATCTACAAGCGGCATTCGGTTCGAGTATAAAAAAATCCCCTGCGGCCGCGCTGTTTGCGAAAAGCAGCTTTACGCAATGGTGGATCGACTGGTTTCCACGGAGGTCAACAAAAAAGAAATCGATAATTACCTTACCCCGGTGCTTGAAACCCTTTCCGCTCTTAGTAAGGAAGAATTGATCCGTCGATTCGTCTCAGCCGAGTTCAACCGCTTTCTCGATTACTACCGCGGAGCCGAAGACATCAACGTGAGAGTCAAAAAACGCCAAACAAAGGCAGATAAAGCCGAACACCGCCTCGCAAGCAATATCCAGCGATTTTTCTTGAATATCGGCCGCCTGGACAAACTTAAAGAAGGCGCCATCGTCCGCCTGGTCTGCGACAAATCGGGCATATCATCAAGAAAACTCGGCCGGATCGAACTCAAAAAAGATTTTTCATTCTTTGATGTTGAAAAAAGCGTGGCAAAAAAAGTCCTTAAATCCCTTAAAGACGTGACATTGGACGGTAAAAAAATACGTGCCAAATTTGCCGAAAACGAGAAAAAAACGAGAAAAAACTGTGTAGTTAGGGGACATTCTTAACTTTGGCCCGTAGAACGTACATAAAATTATAACTCAAGTTTCGCACCCCAATATTGATAGAAAGCCTTGTATTTCGCAGGTTGAAATAATTTTTCTAAGGTAAAATATCTCATTGGTGCATTATCGGTCGGCACCAAAATATAAAGAAATCTTTATATTAAAATAACATATGGATATCTGTATGTTACATCCTCTTTGTGCCTTATATAACTTCATGTGGCTTTTTTCTATTTACCCATCGCATTTATATGATTTTATCTTATAATAATTTTCCAGCCTGCTACACTGTATTGGCGTTGCTAAAAATTAAGGGTACGAAATTCAAATTATAACTCAGGTTCCCACACCAAACAACTCAGGATATCCGGGGACGTGTGGCGTGTACATAAGTTTATATGATGCTTGGGGATATACGAAACGATTGTGAAATATTGACATTTGAGAATCTTATGCGTATTGGAAATAGATATGAGAACCTCTCCACCTGCAAATAATAAGGGGAAAATATGGTCCTAAGAAGCGTATTGCCGTTATTATTAACCTTGTCACTAATTATTGGATGTGCTGCTGCGAAAATCGTCGGGGGGCCGATCTTTAAAAATAGCCTGAAAGATGGCACTTATGATGGTAAAGCTAAGGTTGGACCCGTAAAAGTTTTAGCCAGAGTTACGATTTAAAATCAACGAATCACAAATATTAGTTTGCTAGAACATCGCAATTGGAAAGGCAGAGCCGCAGAAAATATTATTCCTCATAGAATTATTGATGAACAATCCACAAAGGTTGATGCGGTTTCAGGAGCTACCGCTAGTAGCGCAGCCATTATGAACGCAGTAGATGATGCCATACAAATGGCAAGATAAGTAAGACAAGAGAAGGGAACAGTATCAAAGTTTCAAAAGTGAAAAAGATGCCACTATAATTCACAATTCAAGCTTTGGCCTTATTTAGTATCAAAAGGCATCACATGCTGAGCTATCTTACAAGAAGAGAGATTTTAAAAAACATTACCAACTATCTTATGGCATTTTTTATTATGCCTTTTTTCTCTATCAAAAAGGCCATAGCCAAAAAGGTAGATGGCACGAATGGGAGGATGGAGCGGCAGATGAAATTACCTAAACCCAGATTAAAAGGAGAGGTCTCTGTTGAGGAGGCCATTAAACATCGTAGAACCATTCGGTCATATCTATCAAAACCTTTAACCCTGGAACAGCTTTCACAGATTTTCTGGGCTGCACAGGGTGTCACCGAGGATAGGGGCTACAAACGGTCGGCTGCGTCTGCCGGAGCTTTATACCCTTTGGATGTCTATGCGGTAGTGGGTGATAATGGCGTGAAAGGACTAAAGGCGGGTATCTATCATTATGATCCTCATAAACATGCTGCATTGTTGATCACAGAAGGGGACCTTAGAGAGGATGTGGCCAGGACAGCGCTCTCGCAAATGTGGATGGCCAGAGCCCCCCTAAACCTGGTGATCACTTCAGAATATAGCCGGATTACAAGCAAGTACGGTACCAGGGGAGAAAGGTATGCTATGATCGAGGCCGGTCATGTAGGGCAAAATATCTTTCTCCAGGCGGAGGCCCTTGGTCTTAGAGCCGGGATCGTGGGTGCTTTTCATGACAATGATTTGATTCGGGTCATGAAGATAAGCAGGTCCCATGAACCCCTGCTCGTCTTGCCTGTGGGATATGGGGCGTGAAGCCCTGCGCCTGAAGAAAAATTTCAAGTGTGGGAAGAAATTGAAGAACTATGTGGACTTATATTCATGATTTAATTGGATTAAAAAATGCGACCTGATTTACTTTACTATTGACGATAGAGGTATAGAAATGAAAAGAAATATCTTGCGTTTTATTCTGGCATTATCCCTCATTATTCTTTACTCTTGCGTATCCACCCGGTTGACTGGGGACAAAAGTGGAACAGGGCAAACGGCTCCTGGAAGCGATGTGCAAATATCGGCTATTCAGGGCACCGCATTTGGACCGGCTCATGAATTTGTCGGCAGTCCCTACGAGGAAATCGTTATCAGCGGTTTATTTAAAGTCCATTCCGCTGAAACATGCCGTATTGCCGTATTGCCCAATGGTGACGATTCATTCGCTGCACGCATCCAGACCCTCAAGAAAGCCGATACCTCCATTCGCATCCAGGCGCTGATCTTTACGGGTGATGAGTCCGGTTTATATATTGCTGAAATATTGAAGGAAAAAAAAGGCCAGGTGCTGTCCGGCCGAAAAGTTGCCAGATTCTACCAGGTAGAGAACAAATTTGACACCGCCGCTATTTCACAACTTTACAGAAATATTCCGGTGATTCGGTAGCCGTCACCCATCTTCGAAAAAACAGCGCGCCAGTTATAAAGGTTATATTCGCTATTTTCAAATTTTCTGATCCGCAATTTTCATCTATAATTAGCCCGGCTTTACAATTCAGAAGGA
>Ga0224495_10001265_pt1 | contig 18116 bp, 8 predicted proteins | sample SF_Jul11_sed_USG_FD_168128 | JGI IMG/M metagenome (GOLD analysis project Ga0224495, IMG submission 168128) | Sediment microbial communities from San Francisco Bay, California, United States - SF_Jul11_sed_USGS_4_1 | ecosystem: Environmental > Aquatic > Marine > Sediment | place: USA: California... | reverse complement strand
CATAACGGCAGTCTCCTGTGTAAAAGAGCGTGTTCCAACCCTTTTATCGAAGAGAGTGCCGTTTTTTATTGAAAAAATCATCATGATTGTTCAAAATCCCATTCTAAAAGTCAGTCAACTTGAGTATATAGGTATGTAAGTATACAGGTATACAGCTTGCGCTGAATTAAGAATTTAGAATGAAGAATGGAGAAAAGAGGGAAAGGCCTGCGCCCTTCGCAGAATCTTTATTACGGAGCGTGCAAGAAACTTACAACGTCCGTGGCGTAGACCGTACGGCCGTTGATGAGGGGGGCGGTGACGGAGAGGGTGATCTGGCCGTCCTCCTTCGCTCTTTGAGCTACGGAGGACCGGTCGATGGGAAACTCCAGCATCAAACGGCCCTTTTTGCTGGAATAATGTGGATTTCCGACCGAAAACGCAAACCCCTCGCCCATCACCATCACCGGTTTGGACATGTCGATATCCTTTAATCCCATTCCGGCGGGGAAAACGAGCTGGGCGGATGGGTCCTTGCCGCGGCTTTTGAGGTTGATCGCGGGGGGGGTGACCTTGAGGGCGGCCGGAACCGCTGCGAACTCAAAGGCACCCCGGTCGAAGCCGGAACCGGCGTTGGCTGACCAGGGACAGTCCCAGGGACGCGGATCGCCGGCGAGATCCACGGCCAACGAGACATCCTGGCCGGAATCAATGCAGGGCGAGGTCCGCCGCAGGCGAAAATCACCATTGTTGGGGTCATTGAACAGGGGCGGGAGGTCGATATTACCGGACCCAGGCCAATCGATCGTGCTGAACGAAATGGTTGTCGCCGCATCGCTGTCAAAGACCTGCGGCAGATCGTTGGCCCAGAAGATGCTGTTGGTGACCTGCGGGCTGCAGTTATTTAAGCTATACATGGCGCCGCCTTCATGGCCATTGGCAGTGTTTTGGGCGAAAGTGCAATGGACGATCGAAGGGCTGGACTGGTAAAAGTTGAAGATCGCCCCGCCGTTATCGACGGCATCGTTGGCGACGAACAAACAATTTTCAATCTGCGGGTTGGACCGGCGGTTCCGCACGGCGCCGCCCCAGCTGTTGGCCCGGTTGGCGGTAAAGGTACACTGGGACATGACGGCGTGGCTTTCGAAGATGTTGAAGACCGCCCCGCCGTCGTTGCCGAGGGCCTGGTTCGCCGTGAACTCGCAACGGGCGATCACGGGGCTGGAACGGGTGTTTTCGATCGCGCCGCCATCCCAGCCGCCGGTATTTTCAATGAACTGACAATCCTGGATCGTCAGGTCGCTGTCCCGGTTAAAGATCGCCCCGCCGCCGTGGTACCAGTCGGCCAGTGTGGCGGCGTTTTCGGTAAAGATACAATCCGCCAATTCGCCGGTTGAATTATCGTGGAACATCGCCCCGCCGTCTGCGGCGGTGTTTTGGGTGAAGCGGCAATCCGCTGCCATCATGGAACCGGACTCGACAAAGACGGCACCGCCGAGTTGACGTGCGGTATTGGACCCAAAGGCACAGCCGGACAGGGTCAGTCCGCCCTGAAAGGCGCTTGCGGCACCACCATCGTTCGCTGTGTTGTCCTGAAAGCGGGAGCGGCTGATGGCGGGTGTGCCAAACTGGGCATACACGGCACCGCCGGCTTCTTCGGACCGGTTATTTCTAAAGATGCAGTCGATGATCGCGGGGCTGGACCCATCGCAGAAAACGGCGCCGCCGGATTGGGGGGTGTAACCGTTGGTGATGGTCAGACCCTCAATCACCGAAGCGGGGCCTTCATTGTGTTGGAACAGGAAGCCGCGGGCCGGGTCGTTCGGATCGGCAGCGAGGTCAATGATGCAGTTTGCCGGGCCATTGATGCTTTTAATGGTTGCCGGCCTGCCGAGGAAATCGATATCCCGGTTGCCGGGGCCGGAATAAATGCCATCCGCCAATATGATTGTGCCCCCGTCGGTCACGTAATTTAAGGCGTGCCGGATCGTGGGGCCGGCGGGGGTCAGATGAATGATGTCCTGAAAAACCGTCAACTGGACATCGACCGTGCGGGGGCTGTTGACGGCGTTCGGGTCGGAGATCGTCAACGAGCAGGAATGGACGCCCGCGGTGACCTGTGCGGGGTCGACTGTGAGCGTAATTTCCTGCGGGGCATCTAATACCGTCCCGGCGGTCGGGGACACGCTCAGCCAGGAGCCGCTGGGGTCTGAAATTGTATAGTGAACCGGCGGTGCGGAGGCGTTCCAGATCTTAAAGGTCTGGGCGGCAGGTCCGGTACCGGTAAAGACGAACTGGTTTTGGGTAAGGCCGATGACGGGCTGGCCGTAAAGCGGCATCTCGTAGGCGCCCATGTCCGGGATGACCGCCCCGTCGTTATTGCCGTCGAAGGGGCGAGGGAAACCAACGATGTCTGTCTTTACCGGAGATACGGTATTTGAACCGGCAGCATCAATGCAGAACGAACCGGGGGTCAGGCGGTAGTCGCCGGAGGCCGGGGCGATGAACTCCGGATCGGTATCGAGATTGCCGGTACCGCGGGGGTCGGACTGGATGCAACTGTAAGAGGGCCGAGAGCACTGGTACAGCTGACCGGAATCATTGGCCCAGATGATGCTGTTTTGGATGGGGCCGGTACATCGGCTCAGGCCGGCGCCTTTGTCGGCAGCATTGTCGGCGATGGTGCAATGGATGATGGGGCCGTCGGCCTGATAGAGACCCCCGCCTTCGGCGGCCTGGTTGGCGGTGATGAGGCAATTGACCATGTCATTGCAGTCGGCCACGCCGCCGCCGAGACCCGCGGTATTGCTGCTGACGATGCAGTCGGCGATACGGCCGCGGACGGCATGGATGCCGCCGCCGGAGCCGGAAGCGGTGTTGCTGCGGATGATACACTTTTCGATCGCCGCTTTGGTGCCGCTGCCCTGAATACCGCCGCCGGAATCGGACATGCCACCGGTGACCGTCAGACCCAGCAACCGGGCGGATCGCTCGGTGCCGTTAAACGTGACCACCGGTCTGCCGGGCGTCCCCGAAATCATCGTCTCGGCAACCGCATTCCAATCGTTGGGGTCGCGAGAGCGGAGGGTGATATTTTTGCCGGGAATGTAGATATTTTCCTCATAGGTTCCGGGGGCAACCGTGATTACATCGCCATCGACAGCAGCATTGACCGCAGCCTGGATGGTTGGAAATTCGGAAGGAACAAAATATTTGCCCCGTTCAAACACTCTTAAGTTAACGGTAAAGGTGCGGGGGTGATTGGCCGCGGCGGGCGATTCGACGGCCAACTGACAGGTATAAAGGCCACTTGTCAATCCAACACTATTCGGCTGAAGGGTTACTTTGGCGGCTTGGCCGGAACTTTGGCCGGACTGCGGGGAGACAATCAACCAGGGGCAGTCGCCGGTGATCTGCCACTGAACGGTTCCTGTGCCGCTGTTGCGTACTTGGAAGGATTGCGGCGCAGGATTCTGCTCGCCCGCATACGCAACAAAGTCAAACTCCCAATCCGAGATTTCTATCAGCGGCCCCTGATAAACTTGAGGCACAAACTCATAGGCCCCGATATCGACCTGCGGCAGGCCATCGTAGTCTGCATCCAGAAAACGAGGATTCTTGTCCAAGTCCACTGATGTAAACTTGGCCAATTCATTGCTACCTTGATCGATAAGTGGCGAATCCGGCTGCAGGCGGTAATTGTTATTGTCCGAATCGACAAACAGGGGGTCAGCATCCGGAATCTCTCCTTCCCACAGCAACTCTGTACCGAGATAGATGTCCAAGTCATTTTCTTCTGTGGGGACACTGGAATATTGAATTTTTACTTTCGGCGGTTCGTTAATAGCATTATATATGTCTGCAATTTCATAGTCATGGTAATCAAAAGACAGTTCGTTTCCGAGTCCCGCCGTATTCTCTCTAATAATCGAATTGTTGATTTCAACGTGTTGCGGCAGGGGCAAGTTCAAGTCCTGAAATGCATTCCATATATAGAACCCTCCCCCTTTTTGCTGACTGTGATTGCTCACGATCGTGCAGTTGTCGATATGCTGATCGGCTCCGGCCAACCAGATCCCTCCCCCATCACGATTTGATTCGTTTTGGGTGATCACAGAATTATCGATATCAACATAATCGTTTATCCAGATCGCTCCACCGCCAGAGTCATTTTGAAATTCCCCTTCTGCCCGATTCCGTAAAAATATACATTTCTCAAACCGCGTATGATCCACCAACAGAATGGATAATGTTACACAGTAAACTGCGCCGCCTGAGTCATACGCGGCGTTATTTGTAAATAAACAATCCCTGAATACAGGATTGCTGGAACCACAGAAAACTGCTCCTCCGTCAAACGGCGGAAACATCTTGAAGTAATTTACACCCGCATATCCACCCGTCAAAGTGAAGCCCTGTATGACGGACTCGTTTGTTTCTCCTGTCTTGAAAAGTGAGAAAATCCGATGGGGGTCGTCCTCGGAACCTTCAACATCGATGATGCAGTGTTCCGGGCCGTTTTGGCTCTCGAGTGTGACGGCCTTGCCGTCCAAATGGATATTGCGATTCCCTTCGCCGCGATAGAGGCCATCGGCCACGAGGACCGTGTCGCCATCGCGAGCGGCATCGATAGCTGCCTGGATGGTGGGGTACTGGGTCGGTACATGCAGCGTGCCGGCGAGGTACAGGTCAATCGCTACCTTTTGAGGGTTGTTGACGGCTTCGGGGGCGATTACGATTAATTCTGTATGGTAGTCGCCGCCGGTGAGACCGGATGGGTCGATCTGCAGGAGGATATCGATAACCTGATCTTCAGCGATTCCTTCGGACGGGGTGACCTTCACCCAATCGACCTGCGGGGCTATTTGCCAATTGAGAGTGCCCCCGCCGGGGTTACGGATCTGAATGATTTTTGATGGACCGACCGGGTCGCCCGCTGTGCCCTGTGATTCGATCAACACATCTGAAAGGGTAATGACCGGATTGACAGAATCAAATTCGTACGCGCCCATATCGATTTGGGCAAGTCCGTCACTGTCGCCGTCGATGGTTCGCGGCGCTCCGTCCAAATCGATTAACTGAGCAACCTTCACGTCCCCGGTGCCCTGATCAATACAGGGGGAATTTTTCTGCAGATGGGCATCGGCCGGAAAGGCAAACAGCGGGTCAGCAGCAATATTGCCCGGACCCCAAGAGGCGAACGCATTGGGATCGTAGACGGCGTCGGCCTGAATGTTGCAAAAGGAGACGTCCATCGCATTGGGGCGGTTGGGGTCATTGTTGAGGTAGATTTGCTGATCAAGGGGGGTATTGTCCCAGAGAATGGAGTTGACCAGGATTGCGTTGGAATCGTAAAAAGCGGTTATGCCGCTGCCGGTGTCTTCGGCGGTGTTCTGCGTGATGGTACAGTTCTGGTATTCGACAGAGGTGCCGGCCCACTGCATGAGCCCTGCGGCATGGTCAGCGGTGTTGCCTGAGATGATCGAATTGACGAGAACAGCGTTGCAATCCGAAACAAAAACGCCGCCGCCCTGATCTGCATCGTTGCGGCACATCGCCGCATTGACAACCTTAAAAGAACGGCTGAGAACCGTGCACACTCCTCCGCCGAGGTCTGCGGTGTTATCGGTGATCCGGGTATTGTGAAGGTCCAGATGGGCCTTATACCCGGCATAGATCCCCCCGCCGCGGCCGGGGAACACATTAGTGAAAACGGTGTTGTCTCGGATGTCTGAATTGGTGATGGTCAGCGAGGCGTTTCTAAAATCGATGCCGCCGCCGTAAAGTTCGGCCTGATTATCTTCTGCAATGCAATTATCCATGTAAACTATTCCTCTTTCGAGATTTCCTTCAAAGCTGCAGGCACCCCCGCCAGCCTCTGCTGTATTGCCGGAAAAAGTGCAACCATCAATCTGCACGCTGCCGCCGTCGGCATAGACCGCCCCGCCGTAACCGCGGACAAAATTGTCCTGGAAGATACAGTTTTTGATAACTGCGTTACTATTGAATGTATAAACGCCGCCGCCGCCCTCGATATACTCGCGGATATGGTCGTTGATATTTGTCTTGGTGTAGCCGCGTTTAATGGTAAGGCCTTCGATGATGATATTGGGGTCGTTGTTCAAAATAAAGCCGCGGCCGGCGCTGTCACAATCGAGAATGCAGTTTGAAGGACCATTCAGACTTTTTACCGTAAGCCGCTTGCCATCGAAACGAATATTGTAGTTGCCCGGTCCGGTATGTGTGCCGTCTTCCAGCCAGATGGTATCACCATCCCACGCTCGGTCGACGGCAGCCTGAATGGTGGGGAAATCCTGAGGCACAAAAAGATCGCCCAGGACGGTTGAGGTGACAAACGAGAAACAGGCACTGTTGTTGTCGTGGACAGAGAGATTGCCCAGGGCGTCTTCGGTTTGGATTTCAAGATAGTACGTCGTTTCAGGCAAGAGATCCCTGAGTTTAATGACATGTTCGGTCTCAAACTCCTCTGAATCAATTTGAATTAATGACACATCGTCGCAGGACAGACCATAATTGATCCTGACTTTGGCCGGTTCATCGGTCGTCAAAGCCATTGTTACCACCGAGCCGGGCGCCTGGATGTCCAGGTCGGACAGGACGGGACCCCGGCAGTCGGCCAGGGCGGTATGCGTGAGCGTACGGGGTTGGCCGCTGACGTCGGAGGCGTCCTCGTAAATCACGGTGAGGGTCTGGCCGTGTGTGAACTGCAGGGTTCCATCATTGGGGTCCGCCGCATCGTGAGCGGCAGGAATCGAGCCGGTAAAGAAGCCCATGACGGGATCGTTTTCAACCAAGATTAGCTGCTCGAGGTCGCCATCTTCGGTCTGGACGGTGACCACGGCGGCACCGGAGCCGAGCAAATCCAGGTCGGACAGCCAGATGTCTATCTGCGACGAACAGGCGTATTGCGCCTGACCAAACCGGACCTGGCCGTAGAGAGCGGACAGGGCGGCATCGGCATTGACCCGGCCGTTGTTGGCCAATCCCAAACCATCAATCAGGTCCAGGGTGCTGAACAGCAGGGGCTGAATTTGATCGGAGGTGAGTGTGGGGTTCAGGCCCAAGACCAACCCACAGGTGCCGGCAACCACAGGGGCAGCCATGGAGGTGCCCGAGGCAATGGTCGTGGTGTCATTGTATACAGTCCTCATCGCCGTGCCTTCGGCCCGCAGGGACAGGATATCCACGCCGGGAGCGGCCAGATCGACCCAGTCGCCAAAGCTTGAAAACGCAGCTCTGTGGTCGGTTGAATCGGTTGCCGCCACCGAAAGCACATTTTCATAAGCAGCCGGATATTGAGGGACATCGGTACCATCGTTGCCGGCGGAGGCCACAAACACCACGCCGCTGGCGACGGCATAATCGATCGCTTCCTGGACGGCTTGGGAGGCACCGAGGCCGCCGTAACTGTTGGAGATGACCCTGGCGCCGTGGTCGACCGCATAGACGATTGCCTGGACCGAATCCAGTGAGGAGCCGCTGCCGTTGCGATTCAGGAACTTGAGGGCCATGATCCTGGCCGACCAGCAGACGCCGGAAATATCGGCGGCATTATTGCCTTCGGCGGCGATGATGCCCGCACAGTGGGTGCCGTGGCCATGGTCATCTTTGGGGTCGCCGCTGCCGTCGATGATATTGATGCCATAAATATCATCGACATACCCATTGCCATCATCGTCGACCTCCGGGTCACCATTCAACTCGGCGGCGTTGGCCCACATATTATGAATGAGGTCGGGATGATCATAATCGACGCCGGTGTCAATCACCGCGATGATCACATTGCTGCAATCGGTCGTCACGTCCCAGGCCTCGGGGGCATCAATATCCGCATCGACCAACCCCGGCGGCGGGTTGTAATTACCGCTGTCCGGGTAGTCCTGACCGATGTTATGCAGGTGCCACTGGAGCGGAAAGAGCGGATCGTTGGGGATGGCATGGGCGACGAGCGGATAGTCGATCTCGGTATACTCCACATCGGGTATTTTATTGCAAAAATCCACGAACTGATTAAGTGTTTGGCCGGGGGGCAGCTTTACCTGGACACTGTAGAGACGATCAAAGCCGGGAAAGGACGTCGGCTGGCCAGCGGCAGGAAGCCGCTGTGCGGATGGGCCGGGTTGCACAAACGTCCCGGCGGGAAAAACCTTTTTGGCCTCGGTAAGAGTATAATGTTCCCGGATTTGCTGGAAAGGGTCTGACTGGACCTGAGAAGCGGCAGACACGGCCGAGGAGACATTCTGAGATAAAGGGGACTCCTTGAGCTTTAGGATCACCCTTTGAGAAACCGATGGTTTGGCAGCTTGAAGGAGGTTATTCATCTGGTTTGGGTCTTTGGTGCCGACTGTCGGTGTCTGACCGACAGCGGTGAGCTTATTCAGTAAGGATCGCTTGGAATCGGACACTCCGGGCCGGAAATCATCATGCTTGGACATATAACGCTGCACCTGATGCTCAAGGTTCGACAGCATCTGCGCCCGGGCACGAACGGTGTTTGACAGAGCCGAAACGGGGGTTTCCGGCTGGTTGGGTTCGGCAGGGACCATTGGGGCAGAGGGCTGCAGCGGCCGGGAGGTCATCAGGCCAAAGGCCAGGCCTGCACCCAGTATGATGAAAAGCAAAAGTTTTGCCACCCGTTTCAATTCCAAATCGTCATCCTCCGGAAACATTCAAAGCCCCATTATAGTCATTTGGCGGCAAGAACAAAACAAAAATGAAATTTTTACCACGAAGAACACGGAAGTGCGCGGAATTCATTTTAAATATTTTTCTGTGTCATTCCGTGATTTCCTATGAACCGGAGCCGTTCAAGTTAAATTTTCGTTTTTTGTTTTCACTTTCACACCTCTAGTCTTTGGGGCCGCAGACCCCTTCACCTAAATCAGGGGTCAAGGACCCCAAAGACGGGACGCTCTCAGGCTCAACGGCCCAAACTCCTATTCGTGCTCACCCCAACCGGGCGGCACATCAAACTTTATACGGCCGAAAGGTCCTATTCTCTGCGACGGGATCTTCGCCGAAGGCGAACGCCCATTTCACGCTGACCAGGATCCTTTCATATGTCCCGTCTTCCTGAGTTTCCCTTAGGCTGCTTTTAATATATCCTGAACCAGTTTTTCATTAAACAATTCACCCGTGGTCAGCATGGCCCGCATGATACACAACAGCTTTCGCATCACCGCCACGATCGCAATTTTTTTACGGCTTGGCTGGCCGGCCATGACCCGTTCATAAAACGCCTTCAAACTCGGGCAATATCGCACCACCTTCCAACTGCTCTCACACAGAACCCAGCGAACCACGCTGGGGCCTTGTTTGCTGATATGGCCTAAACGACGGACAGAACCGCTTTCGTCCAGTTTCGGCGTGACGCCAAAGTAGGCACAATACTGCTTATAATTGTCAAACCGCTCGACATCATCCGTGTAGGCCAGCACCGCTTCGGCGGTACGGGGACCGACCCCCGGAATGCTCATCAGTAACTTAGCGCCGGACTGCTTCGCTAAGTAGGCATCCAGATAAGCTGTTACGCGATCCCGCTGAACTTCCAGCAGAGCCAATTCATCCAGCAGGTTCCGCAGATGCAGCCGCCACAGCACATCGGCGACGCCCTGTTCGTCGCAGAGACGGGCCATCCACAGGCGATTGGCACACTTCCACCATCCGCCCCGACAGGCCGGCTTGCTGTGACCTTCGGACTTCAGGGCCGCCCGAATCCGGTTTTTGACCTGACCGATGTCACGGACGAGCTTCTGCCGATGCAGAATCGTCTGCCGCCACTGACGCACTTCTTTGGACGGCATGTACACCTGGGGCAATTCGCCGATACTCAACAAGACAGCCATCTTACGGGCGTCAATCCGGTCATTCTTCTTGGCGGTGCGGTAAATCCACGTCATCTTGGAGGGATTGGCCACATGCAGCGAATCCACTTCGTCAACCAGCGCATCATACAAAAATCCCGCCTGACCGCTGACCTCAAAAGCCGCGTGTACCCGATAGCCGCCTTGGCGTTCCTGCCGTAAATAACGACGAATCGACTCGATATCCGGGCCGAAGGTGGCCGAGCGTTCGCTGCGGCCGGGAACAATCGCACATCCAACTGTCTTCTTGCAATCCATGTCTAATCCGATATACTTTTCCATTAGGAGCCTCCTGGAAAAAGGGTTTATGTGGCGTTTCGACGACCACGACTAAAAATTGGGGCGTTTCTACGACCCCGCATTATAACCCAAACCGGAGGCTCCGGTTACATAGCTTATCTGTGGTTAATTTTCTATGGCGAGGCCTGTTTGACTCAGCCAAGATGGCCGAGCGACCTTATTTCACATTTTCTTGACATTTTCCGGTGGTTGTGGGATACTGCTAACCCTGTTTAAACAGCCGCCGGGGCCGGTTGGCATTGCGGCTGTAAGTGAAGCAATATAAAGACCTTGGATATTTGGAGTATTGTATGAAAGTGTCGGATATGAAGAAAGGGCAAACTGTCACGATTGACAATGTCCTGTATGTGATCGTGGACTATCAGCACGTCAAACTCGGCAAGGGCGGAGCGGTGTACCAGACCAAGCTCAAGAATCTCGTCGACGGCGGCATCCGGGATATTCGGTTCCGGGCCGAGGAAAACATCGACGAGGCTTACCTTGAAAAGCGGAATTTCGAGTACCTGTACTCCTCGCCGAATGAGCATGTGTTTATGGACCTGGAAAGCTATGACCAGATCTCGCTGGACGATGATGCGTTCGGGGAGGGTCCGTTGTACCTGAAGGAAAATCAGAAGATCCAGATCAGTATGTATAACGGAAAGCCCGTCGTGGTGACGCTGCCGAATACGGTCGATCTGACGGTCAAAGAAACGGACCCGGAGATCAAGGGCGCCACGGCCACCAATCAATACAAAAAAGCAGTCATGGAAACCGGGCTGGAAATCCAGGTGCCGCCGTTTATCAAGGTCGGCGAAAAACTTCGCGTCGATACCCGCACCGGGGAATATGTAACGCGGGTTAAAGACTAATTGGAAAAGAGGGGCGTTTTTTAGTGAAGCTATCAACCCCCTCCCCCCCTTTGGGGTACTCCCCCTTGGCAGGGGGAGAGCTTATAAAATTTAGAATGGGCTGACTATGGTTGTGCAGGCGTTTAATAAGTTTCTGGTGGGGATGTTCGGGTCGCGCAACGAGCGCGTCGTTAAGACGTATATGCAGACGGCGCTGGCGGCCGGCGAACTGGAGGAGCAGGTCAAAGCACTCGGTGATGATCAGCTTCGCGCCAAGACCGCAACGTTCAAGGAGGCCCTGGCCGGCGGCGCCAGCCCTGATCAGATCCTGCCGGAAGTGTTTGCAACGGTGCGGGAGGCGGCCCGCCGGAACCTGAATATGCGGCACTTTGATGTGCAGTTGGTCGGCGGCAATGTTCTCTATGACGGCAAGATTGCCGAGATGGCAACGGGTGAGGGCAAGACGCTGGTGGCGACACTGGCGGCCTATCTGGTCCATCTGACCGGCCGCAGGGTGCATCTGGTTACGGTCAATGACTACCTCGCCAAGCGTGACGCCGAATGGATGCGTCCGGTCTATGAAGCGCTCGGCATGACGGTCGGCGCAATCCAGGCCGACATGGATACCACCGGCGACGAGCGGCGGGCGCAGTACGGCTGCGATATTACCTACGGCACCAACAATGAATTCGGGTTTGATTACCTGCGCGACAATATGAAGACGTCCATGGCCCAGATGGCACAGGGGTCGCTGGAATATGCGATTATTGACGAAGTGGACTCAATCCTGATCGATGAGGCCCGCACACCGCTGATCATTTCCGGCCCGGCGTTTGACGACAGCTCACAATACAAAAAAGCAGACAGTGTTGCGCGACACATAATAGAATTACAGGCAAACTTTGATAGATTAAATGAGAGTTTGTTATCTTTAAAAAAACAGCTTGCAAATGCGAAAGGTGAACTGAATGAAGCAAAGGAAGCTAAAGATGAAAAGAGAGCTGATAAAGCCAGAGCAGCAATAGAAAAATTTGACAAAGAAATTGAAACAACGGAAGAGCGAATCAATTCAGAGCTAGTTGGTTTTGAAAAACAAATTACTGAAAAGAGTTTGTATTATCATAAAGAAGAAGAACGCAAATCTGTAAGCTTGATGGAAAAGGGGATCTCTATAGCACAAGAACTTGTTGGCGTAGGTTCTTTCTACACTGGCTCCGGCATGGACTGGCAACATCGGATAGAACAGGCTCTGCGGGCACATTTAGTTTTTGAACGAGAAAAAAGCTATGCGGTCATGGACGGTAAGGTTATTATCGTGGATGAATTCACGGGCCGTCTAATGCATGGCCGGCAGTGGTCCGATGGACTGCATCAAGCCGTCGAAGCCAAGGAAAAGGTTCAAATCAAGGAAGAAACACAAACTTTAGCCACGATTACGTTGCAGAATTTCTTTAAATTGTATGGTCAGATCGCGGGCATGACCGGTACTGCCGTAACCGAAGCTAACGAGTTTATGAATATTTACAGGCTCGATGTGGTTGTGATTCCTCAAAACAAACCATGTATTCGTGACGACCGGGACGATATGATTTATAAATCCATGAAGGAAAAATTCAACGCCATCGTGGAGGAAATTCACGAGGTCAGCGGAGCCGGACGGCCGGTGCTGGTGGGCACGGTCAGCATTGAAAAGAGTGAGGCGCTGTCACAAGCACTGACCCGCCGTTATGGGATCGATCATGAAGTGCTCAACGCCAAGCAGCACGCGCGCGAAGCGGTGATCGTGGAAAAAGCGGGCCATCAGCATGCTGCACGCGATGGGGCGATGCGGGGCAATGTGACCATCGCCACCAACATGGCCGGTCGCGGAACGGATATCAAACTCGGCGACGGCGTCGCCCAATTAGGCGGTCTGCACATTCTCGGCACCGAGCGGCACGAGTCCCGTCGTATTGACAATCAGCTTCGCGGCCGTGCGGGGCGGCAGGGTGACAATGGCTCCAGTGTGTTCTTTTTGTCGTTTGACGATGACCTGATGCGCATTTTCGCCCCGGACGTCACGGTGAAACTGCTGTCGTTTATCGGCTGGGAAGAGGGCATGCCCATCCAGCATGGACGCATCAGCAAGGGCATTGAGAAAGCACAGAAAAAAGTCGAGGAACGCAACTTTGAGGCCCGCAAAAGCTTGCTCGAATATGACGAGGTGATGGACTTTCAGCGGAAGTACTTTTACGGCAGCCGCCGCAAGGTGATCGAGGGGCGCGACCTGAAACAGACGATCCAGCGGATGATCGAGGATATGATTGACGGCGCCTGCAAGAATATTCTTTCGCCGCAGTATCCATTCCGCTGTATGGCCGAGTGGATTCGCAGTGAATTTGCCGTGGAAGTGGATGCCAAACGCCTGGTCGGTCTGGATATCGAGCAGGTCGATGAACTCATCAAGGACCGGGCACGGAAAAATGTATCCAATGAAATCTCCGTCGCGCTGGGAGAATATCTTGAGGATTATGAGGACCCGAAGACCTGGAAGATCGAGGCGATGGTCAAGTGGGCGATGAGTGCGTTCAAGGTGTCGCTGTCGGCAGGTAAGATTCGACACATGACGGCCGATGAGATTGAACAGACGCTGATCGAGGCGGCCTGTGACCAGGTGGACAAAAAAGATACCGACCGGCTCGTGGAGTTTTTGAAAGAGGATTATTCCCTGAAGATGTTTGCCCAGTGGGCGACGTCGAAGTTTGATATCAAGCTGGAAACGGCTGAGCTCCAGCAGCTTAAGCCCGAGCAGCTTCGGAAAAAACTGAATGATTCCGTTCAGGAAAAATACAACCGCCGGGAAATCGAGTATCCGGTCGAGTTTGCGATGAATATGGTGTTCGGCCGGGCCGAGCCGAATGTGTACGCCTTTGAGGCCTTGTCCGAGTGGGTAAAAAACAAGTATGAAGCAACGCTGACTGCCGACGAGATACAGAATACCCACCCCAGGGATATTCACGCGCAGTTGTTGCAGTTAAGTGAGTCCTGGAACAACGGCAAGCTGACCGCCGCGATTGAAAATAAACTGCGGTCAACGGATGCAGCCGGACTTGCGGCGTGGGCAGGCGAACGCTTTGAAGCAAAACTGAATCCTGACGATTTGAAGAACCAGGAACAGGCGAAAGAATTATTGGTGAAGGCCGGACGCAATTTCCTTCGGAAAGAGCTGACGGATCTGGAGCGGTATGTCCTGCTGCAAATCTACGACCAGGCGTGGAAAGACCATCTCTACGCGATGGACCACCTCAAGGAAAGCATCATGCTGCGGGCCTATGCGGAAAAGGACCCGAAGGTTGAATACAAGCACGAGGGTCACCGCATGTTCAATGAGATGCTTGAGGGCATCGAGGACAAGGTGACCGATATCATCTTCCGTGTGCGGCTGGAGGCCGGCCAGCGCAGCCGCAATGTCTACAATGTCAGCCAGGCGCAGCACGAAGATGTCAGCCAGTTCGAGATGGCCCAGCGCCAGCGTGCCGCGGCACAGGCACCCCAGGGCGAACGCAAAACCAAGCAGATCAAACTCGACCAGCCCAAGGTCGGTCGCAACGACCCCTGCCCCTGCGGCAGCGGGAAGAAATACAAAAAATGCTGCGGAAAGAATTTATGATTGACGATGGACGATTGTCGATTGTTGAATTTTTAGCAGGATTGCTTGAGGTGTTTTGACGCGGTCGGTCTTTTCAATGGTTCGGCGATTATATTATTTGTGTCTATTCGTGTTGATTCGTGGTTCCTTGAGCATTACTGCCATGTTCCGGAAAGCGTGAGGGTCTTGCTGCCGGAGGGGGCGTCGGTTTGGCTGCCGGTGGCGGTGATGACGGCGATGCCATCGGCACTGACGCTGTCGATTTCATAATCAGATGCGGTAAAATAGCTGCCCATCAAATCACTCGCTTGAATTCCAAGGGTCTGTTGCACAGAGGCATCCCCTAAATTGCCGGTGATGATGTTGCCGTTTTCCATGAAGTAAACCTTGACGGCACTTCGGATGGTTCCGGCGGCAGCGTTGGCCTCGGCCCATTTGCTGCGGTCGACCCTGCCCCGCATCAGTGGTACCACCACGGCGGCTAAGATGCTCACGATAAGAATAACAACCATCGACTCAATCAGCGTGAATCCCCTGGGCTTCGATTTCATAAGTGTTCTTCCTTTAATCAGGACTATCATCATATGGTAATTCTTCGTTATAATAATGGTTCTTCGATAGTTCTTCGGCATGAAACGGCTTGAAGATAACTCCGGAATACGTAGATTTTACGGGTTTTCGTCCCGTTGGACGGTGGTGAGGTTTTTTTGCGGGTGCCGGAGAGTATTTTCGACTGAAAAACCGGGTTATCGGACCGACCTGGCTTACCTGGCCAGCATGACGGTGACGGCGACACTGAAACCATTGAAAAAGACATGCATCAGAATGGGGCGAAACAGCGATCCGCTGCGCTCATAGGCATACCCCAATCCGCAGGACAGCATGAACAGGGCCGGGATATGTGTTGGCGGGTGCAGGACAGAGAAAAATAAAGACGTTAATACAATGGCAACCCAGGGTTTACCGGACACCGAACGCAGCGATGTCTGAAGGAAACCGCGAAACAGCAGTTCCTCAAAAACCGGTACGATCAGCACGGCAAATACCGCGATCAGGGTTTGCAGACCGATTCCGGCGTCGGTTAACAATCCCAGACTTTGGTGCATTTCAAGGGTGAATTCCGGCCCTTTCAACAGGCGTCCCAGGGTCAGTGTTATCCACAAACCTGCCAGAATGAGCGGAAAAACCGCCAGCAAATGAATGACAGCCATGGACACATCGAATTTCAGGTGGTTCAGATTCAGACCGAATCCCCGAAGCCGCCGGGCGAATGCCCTTTGCGCAATAATCAGCATGGCTGTGATGAAAACGGTTTCGAGGATGGCATTAGCCGGATAAGTGATCGACTCCTGGAATGATTGCGGATGTGAATCAAAAATCGCGGTGACACCCATCTGAACAGCCGCCATGGCAAAAAGCCAAACAAACAGCACCGACGCCGGCCAGAACAAAAACCACCCGCGGTGCCGGCGGAGCGGGGCTTTTTGCAGGGCCCTGAAACCCCCGAACCAGAACAGCCAGATCACCAAAACGCACAGTCCGGCTGTACACAAAACGATGGAGACCGGATCCAGGAATGCCTCGAATCCGACCGAAGCGGTCGCGGCCCTGTCGGGCGATGATTCCGCGATGATATTGAATAATCGACACATCATACCGATCTCACTAAAAAAACTGCGCTCACTGCGCGGCGATGTCTATTTCCCAATGTACGTTAGAGTTGTCCCCGCGGAAATTTATTGCCCTGAAGGGTATCAAATGCCGATATCAGTAAAGAATATGCCAACGCATGACATTGAATCGGGGTTTTATTTCCCTTTTGACTTTCTGAACGCCTGCGTGTTATAGTACATCGAGACTAATTTTGCAAGGAATCGCTTATGGATATTTTCGAAATAGACGGCCCTGTTCACCTGTCCGGCGCCATTGATGTTACCGGCTCCAAGAATTCGACCCTTCCGATTATGGCGGCCATGCTGCTGGCACCGGGCATATCTGTCATCCCCAACGCCCCGGATCTGGCGGATATCCGCTCGCTGGAGACGCTGCTGGAAAGTCTGGGGGCCAAAGTTCACAGAAACCCGGATGGGCTGCATATTAATTCTACTGTCATTGACAATCCCGTCGGTGCCTATGAGATCGTGCGAAAAATGCGTGCCAGTATTTGTATTCTTGGACCGCTCTTGGCCCGGTGCGGCCGGGTTAAGGTCTCCATGCCCGGCGGCTGTGCCATCGGCGACCGGCCCGTGGATATCCACCTCCGCGGCGTCAAGGCGCTGGGGGCGAAAATTCATTTGGAAAACGGCTACATTGTCGCCGAAGCCCCCGCAGGGGGATTGGCGGGCACACAGATTTTCCTCGGCGGCCCCTTTGGTTCAACCGTGCTGGGCACGGACAATGTGATGATGGCGGCAGTGACGGCCAAAGGCACCACGATTATCGAGTCCGCAGCGTGCGAGCCGGAAGTGGCGGACTTGGCCAACTGTCTCAATGCCATGGGCGCCAAGATCAGCGGCATCGGTTCGCCCCGGCTGGTGATTGAGGGCGTCAAGGAACTCAAGCCGATTACCTATTCAGTCATCGGCGACCGCATCGAGGCGGGGACGTTTATGGTTGCCGCCGCGATCACCCGGAGCAAACTGCAAATCAACAACTGCCAACTGGATCACATGCTGGCCGTGACGGACCGCTTCCGGCAGATCGGCGTAGCGGTAGAAACCTCCAACGGCGGATGCGAAGTGGCCTTTGACGGCCCCATCCGTCCGGCGGACATCACCACCCAACCCTACCCCGGTTTCCCCACGGACCTGCAGGCCCAGTTCATGGCCCTGCTGTCCATGGCCAAGGGCAACAGCGTGGTGACGGAAAAAATTTATCCCGACCGGTTTATGCACGTGGCGGAACTGAACCGTATGGCCGCCAGTCTGCGAAAAGAAGGCCCCAATGTCATCGTCGCCGGGGTGGACAAACTCGTCGCCGCCCCCGTGATGGCGTCGGATCTAAGAGCATCCGCGGCGCTGGTCCTGGCGGGTATGGCCGCAGAAGGGACGACGGTTGTCCAGCGCGTCTACCACATTGACCGCGGCTACCACCGAATCGAAGAACGTCTAAACGCTGTTGGTGCGAAAATCCGACGAAAGAGTGTATAGGTTGAATTTTGGTAAAAGGTTCGTTTGAATGAATACCGAACGTTTTAATTATCGGGAAGATGGGTTTAAGTTGCATGATTTCCATGACTTGTTTGCTCGGTTTGCATTTAAAACGACATCAAGCATCTCATTTGATATTGTAGAAAATGAAAATTATGTTGATGGCTGGATTGACGTTCACCACCCAGTTGAAGATTTTTATGAAACTCAGATGAAAATTTGGTAATATTTTAGCCATTTGAAGCAGTGAATTCTTTTAATGCTGGCAGAGTACCGGTTTCGAGGTAGACTTTCAATGCCTGTTTGACCGTCTCCACGGGATTTAATCCGCGTTGTTTAATTGTAA
>Ga0224495_10001264_pt1 | contig 18122 bp, 18 predicted proteins | sample SF_Jul11_sed_USG_FD_168128 | JGI IMG/M metagenome (GOLD analysis project Ga0224495, IMG submission 168128) | Sediment microbial communities from San Francisco Bay, California, United States - SF_Jul11_sed_USGS_4_1 | ecosystem: Environmental > Aquatic > Marine > Sediment | place: USA: California... | reverse complement strand
CGTTTTTGCCTTCTTCGACGCCTGCGTCAGCTGCTATCCGCAAAAACGCGGTTATGCCTACAAGGACGGCCGGGTGACCTGCCGGGCCTGCAACATGAGTTTTTCGATCTACAAGCTGGAAAAGGGGCTGGGCGGGTGTTTTCCGATCAAGATCCACGGCGAGGTCAGGGGAACGAATTATCACATCCCGATTTCCCTCGTTGAGCAGAACGCGGGAAAATTCTGACGTTCAAAGAAACCGGCACATGCGCGGCTCCATGCCGATCCGATAGAGAAAGTTTGCCATTATACAGAAACCCGTGAAGGCGAAGAAGATCGTTGCGGTGCCGACAAAACCGGTGAAGTAGAGCCAGGCACTGCTGTAATAGTGTGCCAGGATCGAGGAAAGCGACAGGTTCACACCGACGAACATGTAGATGCAACGTTCAAGATACCATTCATCGGTCTGCATGAAGTAGATCTTTGACCATTTGCCGTTGTTCACGGTTTTTCTGTCGGGCACCAGCGGTTGAGCGCCAAGAAGATAAAGTACGTTCCCGACGATGCAGAATCCGGTCACCGCCACAAGTATCGAGCAGATACCGACGAAGAGTATCGAGAACGTCCAGTTGGGATGATGTAAAGCGGCCAGGACCGAACTCGCCAGCACGTCGATCCCCGCAATGAGCCACACCATCCGCTCCACATACCACCAATCGGTTTTGACCAGAAAGACGCCTGACCGGTTTTCCATAGCGGAATCCTCCTTCAGTTCGAAGGTATTCCTCCCCTCATTTTCTTGAGTATAGCAGATATTTCTATCCCCGTAGACCCGATGACCGTCTACTCGTACCGGAGCGCTGTGATGGGGTCTTGCAGTGCCGCTTTTCTGGCCGGATAAACGCCGAAGAACACTCCCACCGCCATGGAGAATGAGAATGCGGTCACAATGGACCAGAGTGAGACACTGGTGGGCAGTACGGTCACGAACAGGGGGATCAAGAATGCGATGCCGACTCCGAGCAGGATGCCGATGATCCCTCCCACGCCTGAGAGGGTCACTGCCTCGATCATGAATTGCGCCATGATGTCCCGGTTCCTCGCACCGATCGCCTTGCGTATGCCGATCTCTCTGATCCGTTCCCGTACTGACACGAGCATGATGTTCATGATGCCGATGCCTCCGACCAGGAGCGAGATCCCGGCGATGCCGCCAAGAACCGCGGTAAGAACGTTCAGGATGGTGTTCATGGTCTCAAGCATGGCGCCCTGGGTCTGGATCGTAAAATCCTCTTTGTGCGCATGGCGCCGTATCAGGATGTCCTTGATCTGGCTGATCGCCCGTTCCGTATCCTCGGAACGGGGGGTCGACGCGAGGATCTCGAACAGTGAATCGGTGTCAAAAAGCTCCTGGCCGCTGGTCACCGGGAGGAAAACGACGTCGTCGACATCCCAGCCGAGGCTCATGCCCTTCTTGTGCATCACGCCGACGACCCGGTAACGGGCATCGGATACGGTCACCACCTTCCCCAGCGCGTTCTCGATCCCGAACAACTCGTCCTTAACTTTTCTTCCGAGAACAATGACCTTTTCCTTCGAATCCACGTGGCCCTGGGTCACGAACGAACCGGTTTCCACGTAGAGATTCCGCACGCGTTCGAACTCCGGGGACGTTCCGATGATCATGGTATCCCGACCCTTGTTCTGGAACTTTATCGAACCTGTTCCTATAACGATCGGGACCGCGTCGGAAAGAAGCCAGGCGCGCCGCTTCAAGGCAAGGGAATCGTCGTAGGTAAGCTTGCGCACCGTTCCCGCAGAAGGAGGATGGAACCCGCCCTTGGTCGTCGTCTTTCCGGGTGTGATGATCAGCAGGTTCGTGCCGAGACCGGTCAATTCCTGCGTGATGTAGGCCTTTGCGCCCTCGCCAATGGATACGAGGAGAATCACCGCCATAACGCCAATGATCACCCCGAGCATGGTCAGGCCGGAGCGTACTTTATTGGAGAGGATCGCCTCGAGCGAGACCTTGAAGATCTCTAAGAAGTTCATGGGACCGTCTCGTTGCTGATGATGCCGCCATCCTTGAGCGTAATGATCCTCTTGCACCTGGCCGCGATGTTCGGATCATGCGTCACGATAATGATCGTGACTCCCTGCTGATGCAGGTTCACGAGGATGTTCAGTATCTCTGCGCCCGACCGGCTGTCAAGATTTCCGGTAGGCTCGTCAGCAAGCAGAAGCGGCGGATTATTCACCAACGCCCGGGCAATGGCAACACGCTGCTGCTGGCCGCCGGACAACTCTGTCGGTTTATGATACATCCGGTCGCCGAGCCCGACTTTTTCCATCACCGGAACGGCCCGCTCCGTACGGGCCTGGGATGAAACACCGCTGTACACCAAGGGCATTTCAACATTCTTGAGCGCGGTGAATCTGGGCAGAAGATTAAATGACTGGAACACGAAACCGATCTTCGCATTCCGGACATGCGCGAGTTCATCATCCGACATAGCGCTGATCTCACGGTCCTCGAACAGATACCTGCCGGATGTAGGTCGGTCCAGACAGCCGAGAACGTTCATGAGTGTGGATTTCCCCGAACCCGATGGCCCCATGATGGCGATCAGGTCGCCCGAAGCGACGTCAAGGTCGACGCCGCAGAGCGCGCATATCTCGACTTCTCCCATCCGGTAGTTCTTGGATATGTTCTGGAGCTTGATCATCGCCTATCGGTTGTTCTTGTCCTGCTCCACCTGGATGGTTCCGCCGTTCTTAAGACCTTCCGCCTCAGGAGTCGTGACAATGTAGTCGCCCGTGGTGACACCTTTCCTGATTTCCGTGGAAATCCAGTTGCTCTCGCCGACTTCCACCTGCCGGAGCAACACGGTCGCGCGATCTCCCGGCTTCAAGGAGCGTTTGTCCGCGACGTAGACCTGCTTCTTGCCGTCGCGCTCAATGATCGCCTGGGAAGGGACAAAAAGAACGTTCTCAAGCGTCGTGATCAGTATCTCTACATCAGCTGACATGCCAGGTTTGATGCGCCCATCCCTATTCTTGAAATAGATCCACACATCAGCTGTCCGCGTTTCGAGCTTTCCTCCGCTCACGATGGGAGATATGCGGCTGATCGTGCCATCGAACTTTTCTCCTGAAAATGCGTCGATCGAGATCGTGACCGGCTGCCCGATCTTGAGCCTGCCGACATCGACCTCGTCGATCGTTGCCAGAACGTAGATCCTGTCGGGATTGACCAGCGTGACGATCTGCTTGCCCGGCAGCAGCAGTTCTCCGACCTCTGTGTATTTTTTTGAAACCACGCCGGCAAAAGGCGCGCGAATGATCGAATAAGCTTTACGTACCGTTACGTCTGATGTTGCCGCCTGAAATTGCGATTTTGCCACTTCATAGGTCCTGCGCACGGCATCAAGGTCCTGCTGTGCGATCATTCCTTTTGCGAACAGCTCTTCGGAACGCTTCAAATTCTGCTCGGCCTCTGAATAGGTTGCTCTGCTCTGCTTCAGTGCGCTCTCGCTCTGGACCTCTTCCTCGGTCAGATCAAGCCGTGCGATCAACTGGCCCGAACGTACGCGATCACCTTCACGCACCGGCAGGAGAACTACTTTTCCGGTGCGCTGGGCCGAGAGGGTCACCTCGTACTCCGATTTTACGGTTGATGTGGTCGTTGCGTTCACAATGACCCGCAGTTCCCCGGGCTTCAGCTCCTGGACCTTCACGAGGATAGGTTTCTTCCGCAGCGCCGGGATCAGAACAAGGATCAGGAGTATCGCTGCAGCGACGATCCACAGGAACTTCTTGTTGTTCAACATATTGAGCATTCCCACTCCTCACCCAGTGCAATTACTCCAGCACCCATCCCAGCTCGCTCTGGATGTTCTTGATGAACTTGTTTTTCACCTCTCTGAGCTTCTCATAAACCACAATCTCCTGCAACGCGGCAAAGGGACCGCTTACGTGTCCTTCCAAATCATAAGTCACTTCGGTCACACCGTCCGAGATCTTCCGGAGGAGAACATCGCCCGACAGGCGGACATGGTCACCCGTTCCCACCCAGGAGAGCTGCTCCTGCTCACGGAAGACCGTTGTATGGGTCTGCATGTTCACGGTCTTGGAAAAGGGGCCGAAGGTGACCCGTACTTTCCAGACGGAGTCGAGATCGTTCAGAATCGTGACCCCGAGACATCCGGGGAACAGACATCCGACCTCCCTGCGGTCGGACATAAAGGACCATACGGCTTTGATCGGCAGCTTGACCTTGAAAACCGAAACGACCTTTGGCATGATCCTGACCCCTCCCCCCCTGAAAAAGGCTTACTCAACCAGCATGATGCCTATGGCCTTCTGCAATCTGGCCATGGCCATCAGCAGATCATACTGCGCCTGCACATGATCGGTCTCGGCCTTGACTGCAGTAAGTGTCACTCCTGCGTTCCAGCTGTTTCCCAGGTCTCCCCTGAACATGTCACCGTATTCCGAAGTCCCGTTCGCCCAGGTATAGGAGCCTGTGGCGGACAGATTCGGGAAATATCCGCCTTCAGCTGAACGTACCCTTGCCTGCGTCGCAAGGAGATCAGCATTCGCCTTTGCCAGGTCCGGTCGTTTTTCCATGTCCTCCCGCAGTGCTGCATCGAGGGTCGGTGCGGTAAACTGCTGCACGGAGACATCTTCGCTCACCAGCTGTGTTGACGGATCGACGCCCATGGCATTGTTGAGCGAGATCATGCTGAGACGAAGAGCGTTCTGGGCATTCAGCAGACCGAGTCTGGCGTTGTTGACCTCCACCTCCGAACGGGTCACATCGAAACGGGGCTTCGCTCCTGCGGCAAAGAATGCCTGCGCCTGTTTGAGATGAGACTCCCCCTGCTCCAGCGTCTTTTGAGCCACGGTCAACAGCTTCTGCGACTGGATGACGACTGCATGTCCCTGCTCTCGGCCGCGAGTTGTGCTCCAGACGCCGATCGGATCAGGGGATGATTCTTTAGAGCCGTATCAATGCATTGCCGCAGGGTGGTCACCGGTGATCCTGCCATCGCTGTTCCAGCGCATGCCGTCATGAAGAACAGGACCCTTGCGGATTTTCTGATCGTGTTGAGCATTCCCAGGCGCATTATTGTTGAGATCCTGATGAGTTGCAGCGTTTTCAACGCTGTTGATGAATGAACGGGTCACAAAAGCACAGGTGTCGGTGGATCAGGCACATCCAGTCGCTCTCGCGATCAGTTCCATCACACCGCCAGACGCCAGTGGTATTACCAGATTGTCATTGACCGGCAGCGGCAGAAGCTCAACAGCAGCTGCGGTCAGTGCGCCGGCAAGGACAAGACCGTGCATGAGCGATATTCCCACAAGGGCAAGCGCGAAACTTCCCATGACCGCTGCCGCCACAAACGCCAAGGTCCCTTCAAGGCTCTTATCCCTGGTTATCTTCGTTTTCCCGTAGCGTTCGCCAATTGACGTCGCGGCAACGTCTCCGAATGCGAGAAAGCAAACCGCAACCGCCGCGATATCGCTCCGGTAAAAATACAGCGTCAACGCCACTCCGATGACATACGGAGCCGTTCCTGTGAGTTTTTTTTCTTCGTTCCGTCTGATGAAACTTCCCAAATACCTATAGAAGAACAGATTGAACGCCGGCACCTTGAGCCGCAACATATCAACAACAAGGATCACTGCCGCCATTGCCGCAAAGACAACAAAGACCTTTTCTTTCCCTATCAGGAAATAGAGTGACAGCAATCCCAATCCGCCGAGGAGATGGTATAGTTTTCTTCCGATGTGATTCATATGAGCTTCAGCTCCTTTTGCAAAAACGTTCTGAGCACGTAATGGTTCATCTGCTATTCTTGATGTCCGTTGGCAGAGAACAGACACCTTCATCATCGCACCTGCGGCACTCCATCTGGATCGTACTATGCAGTATCCTGAACCGGTCCGAAAGGAGCGTTCGGATATTATCGAGAACCACACGGCTATCACTGACCATCTGGTCATCGATCACCACATGAGCGCTCAATGCATGAACGCCCGAGGTTATTGTCCAGACATGGATATGGTAAGCCTCACGAACACCTTGTATCGCTGCGATCTCAACTGCCAGGGTCGCAACATTGAGGTGCGAAGGCGCCGATTCCAGGAGCACGTTCACCGACTCGGACACCAGGCCGACCGCTCCTGCAATGATTCCCACGGCGATCAGCATGCTCAGGATAGGATCGATAAGATACCAACCGGTATAGGTGATAACGACGCCGCCGATAATGACCCCAACCGAGGAGACGGCATCTCCAATGATATGCAGGAACGCGCCTCTGATGTTCAGACTTGTTTTATGATGCTTGACCAAAACCAGGGCACCCGCGATATTGACCACCAGGCCGATGATCGCGACGACCAGCATCAGCCCACCTTGCACCTCAGGAGGAGACGCTATGCGCATATATGCCTCGTAGATGATATAGAGGGATATGAGCATCAGCACCGTCCCGTTCACCAGTGCCGCTATGATCTCGAGGCGATAGAACCCGAATGTCTTTCGGTCCGTGGCGGGCAATTCAGCGAACTTCATGGCAAAGAAGGATAATGCAAGGGCGAGCGTATCCGTGAACATATGGCCGGCATCGGACAGCAACGCAAGGCTATTTGAAAGGACGCCCCCGATGATTTCCGCGACCATCATCAGCAGCGTGATCCCGAGCGCGATCAGAAGCCCCCGCTTCCCTCCGATAGAGGCATGGGAGAGGCCATGAGGATGACCATGCTCGTCTGCGTGGTCGTGACCGTAGTGGTCGTGGACATTCTCTTCATGATGTTCATATACCATAGGAATATTATATCGCTCTTCGGAAATCTCAGGAGCTTTTGCTCCAGATCCTAAGATCAGGCACCGTGTCGATCACTCCCAGGTCCGCGGCAAAGTTATAATAGGTTACCAGGCCCTTCTGCTCTGCGGCGCTAAAATCATAGCTAAAACATCCCCAGTAGGCGATCAAGGTCTCCGCTGAGATTCCAAAGTGACCCGCAGCCGTTGCGGCAAGTTCCTCCAAATGGGAAAGTCCGTAGTTCTTGGACTCCATGAGTATATCATACAGCCTGGCAATGTCCTGCTCAAGATTTTTGCGATAATTCACCTGCCAGAGAGCGAAGACAAAGGGTAGTCCCGTTTCCCGATGCCATATTTCACCCAAATCGTAAACATACGGTAATGACGGAGAAGCAGCTCTCTTGATCGCCAGATCCCCAATAGTTAGAACAGCGTCAGCCATTCCATAGGGATCCTCCTTACCCTGTTCATAAACCAGGAACTCGGGATTGACACCTATAAATAGTTCGAGGATGATCCGCAAAAGGACGACGGACGTAGCCGATGCCGTGGTAAGAGCAATAACTTTATTCCCCAGGTCCCCGATCGGAACACTGCTCTCTAGAATAATGCTCATTACTCTGGTACGGGATGTGATGGATAATCCAGGAAGGATCAGGTACTTCCCCGCGTTCACGGCATACTCAATGCTCGAGGACGGAGAGACATCGATCTTCCCTTCTGCCAAATAGCGATTCAGTTCCGTTGGAATCCCGCTGGTCATTTTGAAGGGGAAAGAGATCCCACCATTCAGGATACCCGCATGGACAGGATAGCAATTTGAATATATGATGTGCCCTAGATTGATCACGCGTCGTTCCTTATGCTAATAGTTAAAGTAACACTTGCTATTTTACTAATCCTATAATTACCTTTCTTTTCATCGCGTTGTAGTCTTTGCTTTAAACCATTTCTCGATGTCATCTACCAGTGTATAGACAACCGGGATAACCACAAGTGTCAGCAGGGTCGAGGTTATTAGTCCTCCTATCACAGCTATTGCCATGGGTGCGCGCGCTTCAGCACCTTCGCCAATCTTGAGCGCTGTGGGCAGCATGCCGAACACCATAGCAGCCGTGGTCATAACAATCGGTCTAAGCCGGACCGGTCCTGCTTTCATTAGCGCCTCTTCCCTGCTCATGCCCCGATGCCGAAGCGTTATCGTATAATCAACGAGCAGGATGGCGTTCTTGGTCACCAGTCCCATCAGCATGATAATGCCGATAAGGCTGAAGATCTGAACACGCTCCCCCGTCAGGTACAATGCCCCCATCGCGCCGATCAAACTGACAGGCAATGAGAACATGATCGTAAAAGGATGCACAAAGCTTTCGAACTGGGAGGCCAGAATCATGTAGACCATGATAACCGCGATGACCATCGCGAAAGCGATGTTCTTAAAGGCATCCAGCATGACATCCGCCATGCCCACGTACTTGGTCGAGATATCCTCCGAGATGTTTTCAGCTACAATTTTGTTCAGATCATTCATCGCCTCGCCCATGGGTTTGGTTTTTTCCGTGCCCGCGAAGAGCGTCGCCGCCCTCTGTCGATTGTAATGCATGATCACCGTCGGCCCCGTTCCGATCCGTGTCATAGCAATGTCCTTCAGCGGCACCAGTTCTCCTGTAGAGGCCCTGATGAGGAGCGTGTCGATATTCCCGGGGCGGTCCCGTTCCGAGGCCAATAACCGTGCCATAATGTCATACCGTTCTCCTTCTTTTTCATCTTTGTACTTGCCAACGATCTCGCCCCCGATCATGGTATTGACTGTCGCGCCTATAGCGCCAGCCGAAACACCGAGGTTTGCGGCCTTGTCCCGGTCTATCTGGATACGTACTTCCGGCTTGCCGATCTCGATCGAGGTATCAGCATCCACGACGCCGGGAATCATTGAGAATTTGTCCTTGATCGCAAGGGTGCGTTTATTCAGGTCCTCAAGGTCACTGCCTTGGACCATAAGCTGGATCGGAACAGCTCGCATACCTCCTCCCACCATAGCGATCATTTCAACGGAAACTTTCAAGTCGGATATATTGGTGAGCGAGTCCCGGACCTCCTTCATCGAGTCCGCTTGTGCGATATTTCTGTCCTTTCGCTCTTTCAGGTTAACGTATATTTTGCTCTTATTGACATCCGGGGTAAGATCGGACCCCGTAACGTAAAAAGTGCTCTGCACCTCCGACCTTTTCCTTATCTGCTCATCGATCTTTCTCATCACGTTGTCTGCCCGTGCAAGCGAGTAGTCAATGGGCATTTCCAGTCGGACAAGATACCGGCCCTGATCTTCCTGCGGCATGAATTCCTTGCCGAGAACGGCGAAAAGCGCGAGACCGGCGACGACGCTTGCGCCTGCGAAAAGGATAACCTTCCAGCGGTTCCGCAAGGCAAAGGCCAGGAGAGGGTTATACAGGTCGAATACCCTGTCAAAACCCTTTTCCAGGAACATATACAGTTTCCCGTGCTTCTTCTTATAGCTCAAAAACCGGGAGGTCATCAGGGGAGTAAGCGTCAGCGATACAAAGAGCGAAACAAGAACCGCGACGGTCACCGTGATGCCGAACTCAAAGAAGAACTTACCGATAAGGCCCTTCATGAAAGCGACGGGCACGAATACGGCGACGATCGAGAGGGTCGTGGCCATGACCGCTAATCCGATCTCCGACGATCCTTCTAACGCCGCTTGCATGGGCTCCTCCCCTTCTTCCATGCGGCGATAGATGTTCTCAAGAACGACGATGGCGTCATCGATCAGTATGCCGATTGACAGGGAAAGGCCGAGCATGGTCATCATATTCAGGGTGAAGCCGAACATCTGGATGAACGCGAAGGTTGCGATGACCGATACAGGCAGCGAGACCGCACTGATCAAGGTGCTGCGCATGCTTCTGAGGAAGACGAATATGATCAGGACGGCCAGGACCGCGCCGAGCCAGAGCGATACCTGAACATCCTCAATGGAACGCCGTATATACTTTGACTGGTCGAAGGTGATGTCAAGATGCACCCCCTGGGGCGGTTTGATACCGGCGACAGCGGTCTTTACTCGTTCCGCCACAGCCACCGTGTTCTCTCCGGACTGTCTTTTTACCGAAAGGCTAACTGCCGATTTCCCGTTGAACCTCGTCAGCGACCGTTCATCCTCAAGACCGTCCTCGGCTGATCCTATATCGCGAAGTTTGATCAACTTTCCGTAGCGATAGGCGATCACCAGGTCGTTGAACGCCTCAGGCGTTTCAAATTCGCCCTTGGTTTTTACGATATATTCAGTTCGCGCGTTTTCTACCCTTCCTCCAGGAACCTCCCGGTGTTCACGTCCGAGGGCAATTTTGATGTCTTCTGACGTCAATGCCGCTGCATCCATTTTATTTCGGTCGATCCAGATTCGCACCTGCCGCTTTCGTCCGCCGCTCATGGTCACGGACCCGACACCCGGGATCTTTTCGATCTCCCGCTTTAGGACCTTGTCGGCATAATGTGTCAGGTCCTTTATTGTCCGCTCTCCCGATACAGCGATCCAGACAATCGGCTGGTCCTCCGGGCTGATCTTCTCAATGACCGACGGTTCCGTATCCCTGGGCAACCGGTTCTTGACCGCCGCGACCTTGTCCCGAACATCCTGGGCGGCTTGTTCAACGTTCCGCTCAAGATAGAACTCGACGGTTACGATCGAATACTCCTCCATACTGCGCGACGTTATCGATTTAACGCCACTGATGGTATTGACCGCCTCTTCTATCGTATCGGTGACATCGACCTCCATGATCTCCGGACTCGCGCCCACCAGCTTGGTAGTGACATTCACGATCGGGAAATCCACCTTTGGGAACAGGTCGAGCGCAAGTCGCGGGAACGCCACGATGCCGAACACGATCAAGGCAAGAGCGACCATGGTCATGAATACAGGACGTTTTATGGATATTTCAGGAAGTTTCATGAATGACCTCGCTTATGATCTTTTGCCGAGCATACCGACGCTTTTTTCCAACCGGATAATGGAAAGTTGGCGGTCCAGCATCACAGATACCAATTCCCGCTCTGCCAGGGAAAGCGCCTGCTCTGCGTCTATCAATGAAAGGCTCGGGACAAGCCCTTCGGCAAAGAGCCCCTCTACAGCATCAAAATTGCTTCGGGCATCGGCAAGCTGGAGTTTTGCGGTCGCAAGTACAGCCGTTATCGTCTGATAGTTAATATAGGCTTCATGCACCTCAGCCTCGATCCGTCGTTTCAGCAAGGAACTGGCGAGATCTGCCTGGCGCTGTTTCGATCTTGCTTCAGAAACCTCGTATTTCATCAAGCCACCTTCAAAAATCGGGATCTGAAGTCTCAAGCCGCCGTAGTAGATCGTACCGTCCATCTGTGTATTCGGCTCGGATTGCGTATAGCGGATCCCGCCCTCCGCATAAACCTGAGGATAATGGCCACCTTGTGTGATAGCAACGAACTCTTCCGACACTTTCCGATCCAGTTGGGAACGCGCATAATCGTCGCGCTGCTGAAGAGCTGTCAGCATGATGACAGCCACCGATTCCTCAGGTTCCTGCAATGGATCCGGTTCCACAACCTCAATATCCGCAGGCAAATTCGTCACAAGCGACAGCCTTTGACGGGCGATCGTAAGCCCATCCTCTGCGCGAAGCACGCCGATCCGAGCTTGGTTGACAAGTGTATTCGCTCGCAACAGTGCCGAGGCATTGGCTTTTGTCTTACGGGTAGCGGCCTCGCGCTCTGTTACTTTTTTATGCCGCTCCATGCGTACCAGGGACTGTTTGCTGACATCCAGCAATTTCTGGGCCTTGATCACCGCATAATAGGATTCGGCAACGCCTGCCATAATGCTCTGGCGTGTACTAGCCAGCTCATGCCTGCTTGCTTCATTCATATCCATGGCTGCCCGCCAGGCAGCCATGGTCCTGCCGCCGGTATAGAGCGGCTGGGTCAGAACGATACCTGCGCGGATCTCGTCAATCGGCTGAAAAACAAACCCGCCGCCCGGTGGAAGGACCTCATTGTATCGAGTATAGGCTCCATTTCCTGTCAACCGCGGATAGAGATAGGTCTTCGCCTGATCAACCCTGCTTTCCGTCTGTATGCGAGATTCCTCAGCTATCTTCACTGCCTCATGGGAGCGCAATGCGGAGTTATAAGCATCCTGGATCGTATACACCGCAGTTTCGGCACGGGCGGAAGAAAAGAGTCCCAGCAGCAGAATGAACATCAGTCCTGTTCGGCTCATCATAGTTTCCTTTTTTCTGCACTATTATCAGATTTCGTGATTCCCAGACCGTCGAAAAAGAGGTCCGTTACGAATGCTCCAAGACGGGATGGTGTTATGATAAGCTGTTTGCCGGAAATATGTTCCGCAACAGGATGAACCATGAATATATGGGTCACCATGCCGACTATGGCAGGGACGGCAAAAGCAGGATCGCACGGCCGTATTTCACCGCGCCTTCCACCTTCCTGCAGCAGTGCAGCCAGCCTCTTGAACGTCTTGGAAAAGAGCTTGTCAGCCATCCAACGGCAGTTTTCACTGCACACGTTGAACTCACGGAAGATGATCCGACGCAGGTCCTCATTGGCAAGGTGGAACCGTATCAATTCATCGACATAGACACGTATCTTCTCGCGTACGGGAACATCCTGGCGGAATATCTCCTTTTCCCATATGCTTTCAAGCGCTGAGAACGAATCAAGCAGTACTGCACGGTACAACTCCTGCTTGTCCTTAAAGTGGTAATAGATCATGGCGTTATTTACACCTGCTGCCGATGAAACCTCACGCATGGTCGTCCCGTCATAGCCCTTTTGAGCAAACACACCTCTCGCAGAAGTCAATATGGCGACTCGACTGTCTATGACAGCAAGATTCTTCCGTGGCCTTCTTCCTGCCCCGGTCTTTTTGGTAAGTATGGTCTTAGTCACGGCTTTATTTAATCAACTGGTTAATTAATTGAGCTGATAATTTACCAACTGCTAGGATTTCTGTCAAGAGGTTATTTTTTATGATGGACACATCGTACTACATCAGCTATTAATGTCGACGGGATATGCGGCGCCAGGTATGTTGTATTGCGAGTTCACGAAGGTGATTATTTAGTGCGGTGTGGTCAATTCAACGTTCATCGTTTCCGAGTAGCTGACAATCCTTCCTTCACCGCGCACGGTAAGATTTATGGTCCACCTTCCCGCTGCGGGGACCCTCACAAGAGACACGTACTGGCCGGCTGCCTTGTGCACCATTCGGTATAAACTGTCATAGTTATCAGTTGAAGGCCTTGTCAGGAACAGTTCCACAACTGCATCCCGCATATCGTTCCCTTTCCTGTCGACGATGTGGACAGTCACTTCCGGGGTCATTGATCGGACAACAGGTGTCATCAGTATGACTTTCCACCCTGCTGCCTTTTGCTCATGAATATTGTGGTCCCACTGCAATGCGGTAGTATAGGGATCTTTCACCACCGTCCCGTCGAAGGTTCTGGCCCCTATCACGATCATCAAGATGATTAAGATCAGTACTATCGTCACAACAGCTGCAAGGAGTCTATTCATAGGTTATCAGGGGGATATTGCAGGTTTATTGTTTGAGTTACCGATACCAAAGGATCTGTCATTGAAACCACCTTGACCGGGATCTTTATCGGCAAATTATTACGCAAGTCGCTGCCTGGCACCTTTACTACGATCGATATCCGCACGCGGTCGTTCTTGCGTACCTGTACGTTGCCAGGGACAGTCGTCGCGCGGACGAAGCTGTTAACTGCCTGTATCATAAGTTTCTGATCTGATCCGGTTCTATTCGTGAGTGTGATCGTGAACATATTGAGCAAATCGCCCTCTGAAGTGATGGCCGGCTCCGATCGGGTATCCGGCACGATGACCATTTCGACGCTCGGGCGGGACACAACCAGAATCGTAAATAGCACCATGAATGCTGCTAAACCAGCAGACGACAGAACCACTCCTTTTCGCCACGGAACGAATCTGCCACCCGATAGACCATATCGATAGCCGATGAGCGACCCACGCATTTTTCTGTTCATCTTATCTGCGCAGGCGTCGATACACTCGGCGCAGTTAACACAGGCGGATTGAAGTCCTTTTCGAACATCGATCCCCACGGGACATGCCCGGACGCATGCATCACAGCCCATGCATTCGTTCCTTCGTTCAGGGTCCATTGCGATGATCAAGGTCTGCTCATCAAAGAGCATACCTTGCATCTTTGCATAAGGACAAATGGTGGCGCAAAAGGAACGTCGAATGAACGATAAATTTGCAAAAGTAATAAGGGTCGTAGAAATCCACAAGGTCCAGACGACCGGCCCCAGAGTGTGCGTCCTGAGCCGGTCAAAGAACTCATATGGCGACACAAAGTACCAAATCACGCTGGCGCCCAGCAAAAGACTTATCGGGACGAGCAGCAGGATCGATCCGGCATAGGACAATTTCCCGCGACGAAGACCGGCATCAACAAACCCCGTGAAATCAGTTATCACGGTCTGCGGGCAGACCCATCCGCACCATATACGACCGAAAAGAACGGTCAGAACAGCGACCAGGAATGAAAGTAAGAGGACTGCGACAAGAACGAGAAAAAACTCATCCATCGCCAAGCGGGTTCCAAACACATGCAGGGTCAGCGCAGGAACATCAAATCGCAGTACGCTTTCTCCATTAATTCTGAGAAACGGTATTCCGAGAACACCTGCTGCTTGCAGTATCTTTGCAAGCCATCTCCAGACTCCAATACGGATCGTCATTGCAACTACTTGTGTTTCGATGACTTTACGAACAAATATACCACTACGATCGTCGGGATGACGGTGAAAGCGATCGTTGCGACAATTGAGATATCCATGGTAAGCACCTTTCCAATGTACGTGCCGTTATAAAATGCATCATAAACAGCCGGGCTTGCAATCATGCCCGGCTGTCATTTGCCACGCGGCTACTTAGTCACTGATTCCTGATATTCCTTTTCCTGGCTCCATCCGCCCAGTGACGGAGTATACATGTACAGATAGAAGGCTCCCCATATAATGAGCCCCCAGAACAGGATAAGCCAGCCTATAGGCAGCTTGTTATGAGTTTCCTTTGCCTCGAATTTATCTATATTTTCCAGTTCTTCTGCCATTGATGCCTCCTTATTTCCCCTGCAGGGATCGGATATACGCTACGATCGACCATATCTGTTCCCTGCTCAATGTTCCTTTGAATGACGGCATGGAGCTTTTTGCTATCCTGCCTTCCTCGACCATGCCCGGTTCGATTCCGTTATTGATAACTTCGTAATAATCATCATCCGCCAGGTCGCCCTTTACACCGAAGAAGACATCATCGGCAAGGCTTGGCCCCATATCCCCTTTTCCATTCTCACCATGACACATCTGGCAGTTGTCAGCATAAAGCTTCCTGCCAAGTTCGATCGCTTTCTTATCGCCTGCAAAAGGATTCTTTTCGCGAGATCTAGTCGAGGCTTCTGCAACAGCACGGACTTCCTTCTTCCTCACGGAAGTGCCGATGACCTGCATATAGGCAACCAGTGCATCCATTTCGGTCCTGTCCTTAAGCGTCGCGATCTCAGAGGTGGTAAAGGGGAAATCGTTTGCCTTCATATGCGATTCGACCTTTGTCAGATCCAGTTTGACTTCTTTGAGAAAGGCGTATTGGGGCATATTCGACTTCTCGAACATTGCCTGAGGATTTTCAAAATGCCGATAATGCCAAACATCGGGATATTTGCCGCCAATGCGGGCGAGATCAGGGCCGGTGCGCTTGGATCCCCAGAGAAAGGGACGATCATAGGCAAATTCGCCTGCTTTTGAATACTCACCATATCGCATTACTTCCGTTTTCAACGGTCTTACCGTTTGCGTATGACAGTTGTTACAACCTTCTCGCTGGTATATATCGCGTCCTGCCAGTTGTAGCGCTGTGAAAGGCTTCAACGCCTCCATTTTTGGATGCATATCAGGGGTCAGCATGGGATAGACCATCGTCACGATAGTTCCCACCAGGATCATCCCGGTTGAAGCAATGGCAAATAGAATCGGTTTTCTATAAATATCACCCGCCATGATGACCTCCTACCCTTGCGACGCCGTAAGAGCTTTGCCCTTACGGATCGTCATGAGAATATTGTATATAAAAAACAGCATTCCAATCGTAAAAATAACACCGGCAATGGTTCTCATCTGCCAATAGGGATAGTTCCGAATGAGAGTCTCGTAGAAGGTATACTTTAGGCTTCCATCAGAACTCACAGCCTTCCATAGTGCACCCTGCTGAATACCCGTTATCCACATGGTTATTGAGAACATAAGTTGCCCTATCAAAACCAGCCAAAAATGGGTATTTGCAATCTTGACGCTGTAGAGATCGGTTTTGCTTATCTTGGGAATGATATAGTACATTGATGCGGTAACGGTCATTGTAACCCAGCCCATCGTGCCCATATGTACATGGCCGGGAACCCAGTCCGTGTAGTGGATCAGTTGACTAACGACACGAAGCCCTTGGGTCGGCCCCTGAACTGTCTGAAGGCCATAAAAAGTTATCCCCCAGATAAAGAACTTTGTAAGATAGTTTGTCTGCATCTTTGACCAGTCATTCCCCACAGTATAATAGCCATTGATCACCGAACCCCACGAAGGGGCGATCAGAAATATGGTAAAAACGATTGCCAAAGTTTGGATCCAGTCGGGAAGCGGTGTGTAAACGAGGTGATGCGCTCCTGTCCAGAGATAGGCGAATATGAGCGACCAGAATGCTATAATCGACAGACGATGACTGTATATGGGTAGTCCTGTTGATTTCGGAAGAAAGTAGTAGAACATGGCCAGGATTGGTGTTGTGAACACAAAACCAACTGCGTTGTGGCCGTACCACCATTCCACATTCGCGCTATTCACTCCTGCAAAAAGATGATAGGACTTATCCCATCCCGCGGGGATCGACAGGTTGTTGACAATATACAGGACAGCAACCGCTACCACGGTTGCGATGACATACCACAAGGATATATACATCTGTTCTTCTTTACGTTTTATGATCGTTCCGAATACGTTCACCGCGAACATGACCCATAAGATTACAACACCGATATCAAGAGGCCACTCCAGTTCAGCGTATTCAAGGGACTGGTTCATGCCCAGGAACAGACTGAGGGCCGCGAGCGCTATGGCAATATTAAACACATAGAGTTGCACCCGTGCCAATACCGGAAAGAGCAAAGGGCGCTTTGTCAGACGCATGAGAATATAATAGGATATTCCGAATATTGCCCCCACACCCAGTCCGAACGCAAGTCCGTTGGTATGAACAACGCGCAGACGCCCGAAGGTGAAATAGGGTGCGATATTCCAGCCTGCGCTCCACATCTGGACAGATATCCATAACCCGATGACAATACCGACGACTCCCCAGAAAACGGATGACAGGACAAAACCTCTCACTGTTTCGTGATCATAATCATAATCACTCATACAATCCCTCCTTATGGATCATCTTCCGCCGCACTGATGATTTCACACGAAGCTTGCCACCTAATCAGGACATAATGTAGCCTGTTTAAGCCCGGATAGCAAGCATTTTATTAGGCCACCGAAGCGTTACGATCTATTCATATAATCTGTATATTCCGGGCATCACTGGACTAATAACTCGCCCTAACGGAGGAATGCAAGCTCATCCTAGGCACACACACGATTACGACCCGTAGTTCTCTCTAATGTTTTCAGCAGGCTTGGTCAGATCATTTTTTTTGACGCGATAGATCATCAAAATTGTGTTTTTTCAGCTCCTCAATGAATTTCTGTTGAGCATTGTGCCATACATGGTGAACCGGGCACTGTCGCAGGAACTCGCATTTCTTCCGGTCAGCAAGGCAGAGATTCATGGCCATCTTCCCTTCTATCGATTCTACAACATCGAGCACTGATATTTCTTTTGCAGGACGTGCAAGAGAAAAACCTCCCTTTACACCGCGATAAGATTTTACAATGCCTGATTTAACAAGTTTTTGAAGTATTTTTGCGAGAAAACTTCGGGGAATTCCGTACATATCAGCAATTTCAGAGACAAAGCTGATCTTCTTATAAGGTTGTCGAGACAGATATAATACGCTTCGAACTCCGTAATCGCCTTCACGAGTAAGTTGCATGTGATTACTATAGCAAAGTATATTTCAATGTCAAGCAAACAACAAATCTTCGAATCCATCGCACTCCTTGTTCTCATGTGCTGCGACAATCTGATG